>Ga0307433_1000304_pt1 | contig 42738 bp, 33 predicted proteins | sample SalMarWE160210MG_FD_202166 | JGI IMG/M metagenome (GOLD analysis project Ga0307433, IMG submission 202166) | Salt marsh sediment microbial communities from the Plum Island Ecosystem LTER, Massachusetts, United States - WE1603-210 | ecosystem: Environmental > Aquatic > Marine > Intertidal zone >... | reverse complement strand
ACCTGGGATTCGGTTGAACATAATCCTGAATGGGCTGCTCGAACTCGGGCGTTGATTGAGGGATACGACAATCCAAATATTCGTGTCCATTTCGTTGGTTGTAACAAGGGGTATCAAGAAGGTATCGACGATGGAGATTTCGACACTTTTCGGGATTATATTCTTTTCCCTACGGAGTTGGGCAAAAGATTCCAGATAATTCTCGTCGACGGCCGCGCACGCGCCGAGTGTATGCAAATTGGTTGGATGCTTCTTGAAGACAAAGGTGTGATGGTCCTCCACGATGCGCAGCGATTCGAATATAACCGCGGCGTACCACCAGATTGCTTTTACTTGAGAATGACAAATCCTCTCGTCCAAAATGGAGGTCCAATATCAGTTCTTTTTATGAGCAAATCGGCGGATCTGCTCATTAAACTTGCCGCTACCCTTCGCCGGCAACTGCCAAGGTATATTGAACTGGATGGTCGTTTTGATACATCGCTTTGTACCGCCCAAGAAAGTGCCATCACAGCTCGAGACTTTCTTGTGCAGGGGGTAGACAAGCTACGGTCAGGAAACAGCGAACAAGCTTTGAGTTATCTCAAACAGGCAAAAAATCTCTGCTCCAACATGCCTGATGTTCACTTTGCAATCGCCACGGCGTATGCACAGCTTGGAGATTTACATTCGGCCAGGAAAGCGTGCCAGATAGAACTATCGCTACGTCCGGAAAATGACGGTGCGAAAAGATTGCTTGGTAAAATCGAGAGAATGGTAAATGTGGTTGAGCCAACATGCAGTAAGCAGTCTGTATCTGAAAGCTTAGAGGATAGCTTCTCAGGAGATACTACCGTTCAGACTATCGAAGGCCCGGTTTTGCAGAGAAATTCTAATGATAATAATATTAAAATAAGCATAATACTAACGGTCTATCAGAAAGAATTTCAAATTGCACAAATTATCAAAGGTATTATTAACAACACTACATCACCTTTCCAGTTGGTTATTGTTTATGATGGATGTACTGATAGGTCAGAACAAGTCGTTAATCAAACATTGTTGCAAAATAAAGGATTAATGCAGGAGCTTAAAGTAGTTTGTACACCCGATGTTTGCGAATTAATGGCTAATAATACGGGTATGAAAACTGCCGATGGTGAGTATTGGATTCTTGTGCGGGATGACATGTTAATAACTGAAAAGGGCTGGGAGAAAAGAATCATTCATCCTATGGAGGTATGGAACGATGTTTTTTCCGTAAGCGCTAGAAACGCTCATAGCTTTATATGTTCTGCTCCTCCTGAGAAAAAAGTGAGCTATACTTGCACAGAGTTAGCTCAAAGGGCTGTTTTTAAAATCCGGGATGCAGTCAATCGTGGCCCTTTAGCTCTGAGGGCAAGTACAATGAAAGAATTGAACTATTTTGATGAAGCATACTTTCCAGATTATTTCGATGATATGGATTTATGTACAAGAGCTTACAGGAAACTAAACAAGGTCAGTGGTGTTTATCATATAGATTGGCAGAATCTAAGGGGCACGGTAGGGTCTAATACTAACCATGTATTAACCACAACAGGTGATATGCATAAAGACGTTATCAGGAGAAACAGGTATCTTTTCTGGTACCGTTATCATGATTATTACAATGGCCGAAACCATGATGAGGACCGAATCCTTGTTTTTGGACCGGCTCGGTCTGCGATTGTCTCTGCGGCTAAAAGCATCGAAGCTATAGATTTGTACCGGATAGGTTCCGACTATGGAGGTTGGGCAGTTGATTTGGACCTTGTTTCGGATGGAAGTGTTGTCATCTCTGCAGGTGTTGGTGAGGATATATCTTTTGATATGGGGCTGATTGCTTTGAAGAAGTGTAGCGTAATCAGCATAGACCCAACTGAAAAAGCCAGAAAATATATCGAAGATAATAAACACCCCAACATTAGCTTCATTCAGAAGGCATTATGTGCTCAGAGTGGTTCACAGATAAAAATGTACAAAAACACAAATCCGGAATTCGTTTCTGATTCGATACTGCCTTCTCACGACAATGTTTCAGATGCAGGTTCTTATACAGTAGGAACAATTAATATCCCTGATATTCTAAGTCAGTGTCCGGATGTTTCTATTTTGAAGATGGACATCGAAGGTGCAGAGTACGAGGTCATTAGCTCTCTTGATAGGTTGGATATACCTCAGGTGTGCATAGAATTTCACCATTTTTGCTCAGATTTCACTGAGGATGACACAAAGAAATGCATAGAGCGTATGAAAAGACTGGGATATGTTGCAGCCTATGATACTAATCCGCAAAAACCGTTCACCGAATTTACTTTTATACACAAAAAGTGTGTAAGCAATAAGAGTCCTGTGGAAATGAATGTGGGAACATAATAATTAATTGTATTAATTAGCGTTAGATATATTGATACATAGGTAATAATTTTGAGAGACATCCCTGTCATTTTGATATGCTACAACCGGCCTTGGCACACTGCTCAGGTGCTCAAAGCTTTGCTGGAACACGGTATTCAGAACCTTTATATCTTTTCAGATGCACCCAAAAGCTCAAGGGATGTTGAGGGTGTTTTAAAAACTCGCGAGCTCTTTAAGGCCATCCGATGGACTAAGCCGAAGATTATAGAACGCAATGAAAATTATGGTCTTGCGCGTAGTATTGTCAGCGCCGTAAATCATGTATTTGAGGGACATGATAGGTTAGTTCTGCTTGAAGATGATTGTGTGCCCCGAAAGCACTTTTTCGATTTTATGAAAGAGTGTCTTGAGCGATACGAGAACCATGACAGGGTTTTTGGTATTAACGGCTATACAGTCCCTATCGCTGAGGATTTGTTGTCGGATTATCCCTTTGATATATATTTTTATCCACGAATAGGCAGTTGGGGCTGGGCTACATGGAAGAGTGCCTGGATGCATTATGAGCCTGATTTAAGGAAAGTCTGCGAACAGATTAAAGTCAATGATATCGATATTAATCAAGGTGGAACTGATATCCCCCAAAACGTACAAAAGCTGATAAATGGTGAAATTAAGGATGTTTGGACTTTAAATTGGGTTTTATCAGTTTACTTAAATAAAGGCTATTACATATATCCTACATTTTCACAAATTCGCAATATTGGATTTGACGGGACAGGGTTACACTGTGGTGAAACTCATAAGTTTGATAATTTCTGTGTTGATTATAAGCCTAGGAGATTTCCCGATGATATTATCATAAATGAAGGTTTGATTAACAACTACAATGATTATTTTGGCAACCCAAACAAAAAGCCCGAAGTTGTTTCGAGGCAAACGATTCAACACAACTTTATAGCTGAACCTCACGGCACAAAGCATAATTGCAGCACTGCGAATGCCGGCAAATTATCAATTGTTCATATCAACACCCACGACCAGGCAGGTGGTGCTGCCAAGGTTGCCTGGCGTCTGGCTGAGGCCCAGCGTAACGCCGGGTGCGATTCAATTATGCTTGTGGGAGAAAAAAGGAGTGATTCAAAATACTCTTTTGCCTTTCCTGTCGAGGCCGATAGGTCTCTACGCATCCAATGTAGACAGCAAGGCCAACTTTATTATGAATTTCAGGGAAGTCACAAGTTAGTGAATAATCAACATGTTCTCTCCGCCGATATTTTGCATCTACATAATTTGCACGGTGACTTTTTTAATCCTTCTTCTCTTTCATCCCTATCGCATCTAAAGCCAACAGTATGGACTCTGCATGACCAGCAGCCAACTACAGGACACTGCGCATATTCATTAGATTGCCAGAGGTGGGAAGATGGTTGCGGCCAGTGCCCTATGTTGTCGCTTTATCCTGATATACTGATTGATACAAGCGCTCAGCTCTATCGCGACAAAAAATTGATTTATGATAATTCATATCTCAACATAGTCGTACCTTCACAATGGTTGAAAGACAATGTCCAGCGAAGTATTTTGCGTAACCACCCGGTGGAGCTGATTTACAATGGTATTGATACGAATATTTTCAGACCTTACAACAAAATAGAGGCGAGGAAAAAACTTGGTATACCGACGGATGTTTTGGTAATCGGTGCTGTCGCCCATGGTGGCGCACTGGAAAACCCCTGGAAAGGAGGAAATTATACCAGGGCGGTATTTGATGCTTTACAAACTAAGTTGCCGGACCATATTTTCGTCAATATCGGAGGCAATTCTAAACTCGATAGTTCCAGGATTATCAGTATACCTCATATTAATGATGAGAGCGAGCTTGCTCAAGCTTATTCTATGCTTGATATATTCTTATACACTCCCGCGGCAGATAATTGTCCACTTGTTGTCCTTGAAGCATTATCCTGCGGTATTCCTATTGTGACTTTTGACACCGGTGGTGTACCAGAGTTGGTTCGCAATGGTTTAGATGGTTATGTATCTCCTTATAAGGATGTGCACGGACTTGTGCAGGCATTGGAGAAATTGGCTGCTCAAACCCAGTTGCGAGCCGAATTCGGCCGGAATGCCCGTCAGGAAGCAATCGCGAAGTTCGACCATAAGAAAATTGCCCAGCAATACCAAGAACTGTACGAACGTTGTTTACAGCAGCGCAAAAGCGAAGCCAGAAAGGTAAAATTATTACCATTAGCCGCAGTGCCAAAAGTTATTCTAAATAGGGCATTTATCAAAGCGGAGAGTACAAAAAAAGTATTAGACTATGATGCTGAAAAAAAGCGGGAGGCTAAATGCCACGATAATTTCAAAGTATCCAGAGACAATGAGTTAGTCATCGCCACGAGTATATCCCCCAAAAATCTTGCCAAACAGGTAAAGGCAGTGGAAAGTTGGGTAAAGCTTGGATTTGACGTCGTTTCAATAAATTGTGCCGAAGAAATCCAAAAGCTGCAGGGGGCATTTCCTGACGTTAAGTTTATCCAGGCAAAGCGGGATGCAAGAGAAATGTTTGGCAAACCTTTTATATATTTTGACGATTTTTTGGAATATTTTCTACGGACCGACTCTGAGATTTGTGGGATTGTAAACTCGGATATCTTACTGATTGGAGATAAAGGTATCGTTTCTTTTATTAAAGAAGAAGCAGCCGATTCGCTTGTCTACGGACCAAGGATAAATGTTGATTCCTTAGAGCGGTTAGATGGTAAATTTTTCAATGAGGGATTTGACTTCTTTTTTTTCCCAAAAATTTTTGGTTCATTCTTCCAGAAATCCTGTTTTTGTGTAGGAATGCCCTGGTGGGATTACTGGATGCCGTTGATTCTGATATTAGAAGGTATATCGGTGAAAAAACTTACTTCTCCATTTGCATATCATATTAAACACTCTTTCAGATGGAACGGAGACCAAGGTAAGCTTTTAATAAATAAATGTTTTGAATATTTGCAGCCCAAGCTTAACGACAATTTCAACTCAAATCCTGATACTAATCAGTGGGCCTTTTTAGCTCGGATGCTCAAGGATTATCACGACCGTGATGTCAGAGAAAATAACAGGACAGAAAAAGATAGAATATCACCTGACGTTTTTTATTATTGTATTTTTGACTTTTTAAAAATAAAGTCATCCGAGATTAGCTATGCCGGTAGCGAGCCGACAACGTCGCAAATTGACCAATCAAAAAAGAAAAAAGATATTTTTATCCATAAAGATGCCTTGAAAGCACAGAATGCAGATTATCTGCACGCTGACTATGATGTCAGCATCGTAATTTGCACCAAGGATAGGGCCGAGCTGCTTGACCAGATGTTTGCCAGCTTGGAAGAAGCAGCCAAATGCGTAGCTTACGAGGTAATTGTAATTGAAGGGGGTTCTACTGATAACACGCTTGATGTATTGCGCAAATACAAAGTTACAAAAGTCTACAGCGAGTCGGAATGGCTTGGGCCAGGCAGACATTCCTGGCCACAGCTATATAACTTCGGTTTCTCAAAAGCTACTGGCAAATGGGCAATGTATGCCAGCGATGATATTATCTTCAGCAAAGAAGCTATCTCGTGGGCCTTCCGAACGCTGAGCAGTCAAAGTGACAAAGTGGCGGGCGGTATTTTCTTTTACAAAAATATTTATTGCTTCGAATCCGCACGGGAATGGGCCAGCTACGGAATCGATTTTACTCATGGCCAGAAGCTTTTGATGAACTATGGCTTGATTAGATTGGACTATTTCCACGAAGTTGGTGGGTTAGAAGAAGTTTATCAGTTTTATTGTGCTGACAGTGATTTATGCTACAAACTATACGAAAGAGGCAAGCAACTAATTCCTTTGCCGGCAAGTTTTATCGCACACAACAATGTGCTTGATGCCCAGAAGAAAGTAAATTACTCCACCAGCGGCAGAGATATCGAATTACTACGGCGGCGATGGAAGCATTTTGTTCCTATGGAAATTCCAGAGCCGAGACGTTTGGTCTGGCAGGAGGACCTTTTCGAGGCACTTAATTTGATGAGTAATTTGGGAAAAGTTAATTATGGCATCGGGAGTTTTTGGCACGGCCTTGCGTATTTTCAACAGGAACTGTTCGAAAAGGCAAAGTCAAAATTTATTCAGGCTATTGAGTCGCACTGCGAACACTGGCTGGTTCACTGGCTTTTGGCCAAAGCGGCATATCAGTGTGGAGATAAAGCTCTGGCTGAAAAGATGGTTCTGCAGGTACTAAAGCAGGCACCGACTTTTGGCCCGGCAAAGGATTTTTTGAATCAACTGAGTGCCGAGGTAGGAGAAAGTGCCGAGCTGGTACAATGTCAGACAAAAAGCGAGAACCGATTATCACCTATAGAGATGAACACGAGAAAAGACATGGTTGGCCTTATATTCAGTAAAGACCGCGCTATGCAACTGCAAGCGGCTCTCGAATCCTTCTTTTTGCATTGTACCGATAGTGAGCAGATAAAATTATTTGTCCTGTACCAGGTTTCAAATCATTTACACCAGCGCCAATATAATAACCTGAAAAAAGACTTTGGTAATATAACATTCATTAAAGAAACCAACTTTAAACAGCAGCTTTGCACTATTGTGGAAGGCTCTGAATATGTGTTATTTCTGGTTGATGATAATCTGTTTGTGAAAGATTTTTCTCTCGCCGATGTTGTCAAAAGTCTGCAGGGGAACAAGGACGCAATTGGTTTTTCGCTAAGGTTGGGCAAGAACACAGATTATTGTTACTCTCATGACAGCAAACAGAATTTACCTGTATTCCAGGGGATAGATAATGGGATATTGAAATATAACTGGACAGCCGGTGAGTATGATTTTGGTTATCCATTGGAGCTATCAAGTTCATTATACAGGACCAGCGACATTCTGATACTGCTGGATAAACTGGAATTCACCCATCCGAACATCCTCGAAGATATGATGGCAGCTAATTCTCAGCTATATGCACAAACCAAAGACTTCCTGCTTTGTTATGAGAATTCTGTTGCATTCTGTAATCCGATAAACAAAGTTCAGTCGGTTTGGAACAACCGCTCATGTACCGACGATAGATACTCAGCCGAAAGATTAGCTGAAATGTTTGAAGATGGAGTAAGAATAGATGTAGAAAAGTTCTCAGGTTTTGTCCCCAATTCTTGTCATCAGGAAGTACAAGTATATTTCAAGACAGAGGAAAGAGGACAGAAGGCGGCAGATAGAAGATGGAGCCCCGAGCGTGAGGTATCCCCGCCCAAATTCTCCATCGTCATGGCCAATTACAATAAGGAAAAATATATTGCCGAGGCCATAGAATCTGTGTTGAATCAAACATTCACGGACTGGGAACTAATCATCATTGATGACTGTTCGACGGATGATTCTCTGAATGTAATCCAAAGATATCTTGATGATACTCGTATAAAACTAATTCAGCACAAGAAAAATCGTGGTAAAACGGCTGCATTAAAGGCAGGTATCGCCAATGTGCGGTCAGAGTATTTTGGTATCTTGGACAGCGATGATTGCCTCCTGCCAAATGCGGTGGAAACTATGTATGCATATCATGAAAAGTTTCCCGATTGTGGGCTTGTATACTCGCAATTTGCGTATTGTCATCAGGACCTTACGCGAAGGTGCGTTGGCTTCTGTGATAAGATACCAGCAGGTAAGACAGCCCTTGATTTAAATGTCGTCAGTCATTTTCAAACCTTTAAGCTGTGTGATTACCTGAAGACCTCAGGTTACGATGAGAATATCTTATATGCCGAAGACATTGATATCGTCTACAAAGTGGAGGAAGTGACCAGCCTAAAATTTATGGATGAGTGTCTTTATCTGTACAGAGAGCTGCCTACCTCGATTTGTCATTCCAAGGATAAAATTAATGTTGCAATAATGTCGAGAGTAAAAGCGAGAATAAACGCTCTAAAAAGAAGATGCGATGTTTTAGCTGAGTCAGGCAATAAAAATTTTGAGGATTTATTTGCTCAGGCTGTTAAACAAGCGAGAACAATTCATAAAGATGTTGAGCAGTATTTTGTAATATTGGCAAAGCTATATGAAAATAATCTGTTATCGCCGGATTTGAACCTTCCTGTCGATATTGAAAGACGGGATGTTGAGGAAAGATTATTATGGCTTGCAGCCAATGTAGACATAAAATTCGACAAGCTGTTTGAATTGCTTGCAGGTCAGGGAGAAACGGAAAAACAACCGCTGGTTACCGTATATATAGTAGCGTATAATGCAGAAAAGTTTATCGCTCAGGCCATCGATTCCGTTTTATCGCAAGTCTATAAGAATTTCGAATTGTTGATTGTTGATGACGGTAGTACCGACAAAACTAAAGAGCTGGTGGCTTCTTACTCGGATGACAGGATTCACTATATTTATAAGGAGCATAAAAATTATGCTTCGGGGGTGAACAGAGTGATAGCTGAGGCAAAGGGTAAATACATTATGGTTGTCGATTCAGACGACTTTATTGCTCCCGACTACATTGAGAAAATAGTGGCTTTTGCTGAAAAGCACCCGCAGATAGATTACTTTTATCCTGCCCAGCTTACTCTTGTGAATGAATCCGGTGACCCGACAGGCCAGCAGTGGAGCTATATGGATTTTTCGGATAACAGTGTTCTTCCGTCATTCCTGTTTAAAAATGGCTATGGACCGATTCCGAATCCGGGCAGTCTGAAAAGGAAGACTTTGTTTGACAAGGTCGGATTGTATGATGAGGTTGATACTGTCGAGGACTTTGTATTTTTGTGCAAAAATGCCCTGAAGATAAATTTCAAAAGAGTTGATGAGCATTCGACTTATTTCTACAGAAGGCATCGGCAAAGCAATTCCCTAAAGTTTGAGGCAAGAAATCGGATTATGGCTGATGTGCTCAACGAGATGGTCTCGATTTATCCGGCTGAAGTGTTATATCCACAAGTCGTGGATATAAGTGACGCCGGTTTGAAAGAGCAGCAATACTATAAATATGTAGTGGAGACTTTTTGCAGGCATGCTAACGGCCCAATGGTCCAATTCGGGCAGTATTTTCAAAAGTATGCGGTTTATTATAAGTCGAAGCTGTTGAGAATTACCGGGCCAAAACAGTTGGTTCCAAAATGAAAAAATGCGCTAAGTGAAAAGATAATATGTAGTTAAGTAAATGGATTTTTATACGATAATAATCTTTAGGACGAGACACTTGTAGTAGGCATAGGGAGGCCGCAGAAGCTCGGGATTTAAAAAGAAAGGTGGACAAAAATGTCGACTATACGTCTTCCAGGCCTGCAGACAGGCATTGATACAAATGCGCTTATTGAACAATTGATGGCTATTGAACGCCGTACGCTCAACGTCTGGGAAAACCGCAAAGCGGTTTGGCAGGAGAGACAGGAAGCCCTTAGCACCTTGGAATCCAAGTTGCGGAATCTGCGAACCTCCGTTCGAGCACTTTCAGATGCCGATGAGCTCCGCGCCTTTAATGTCTCTACAAGTGACGAGGAAATAATAACGGCTGAAGCGACAAATAATGCCTTTGAAGGAAATCACACAGTTGTAATCAACCAGTTGGCCAATGCTGAGCGATGGGTTCATAGGACCGGCCATAAATATGCCGAAGACTATGTTGGAACTGGCACTTTTGTCTATTCGTATAATTATAAAGAAACAAGTATAACAACCACTGCAACTACGACGCTACAGGATCTGGTCGGTCTAATTAATAACGATGCAAATAATCCCGGTGTTACTGCCGGTCTCTTACACTATGACGATGCCTACCATCTGGTTCTTAATGGTGAGGATGCAGGCACAGATTATCAAATTCACGTCAATACAGGCAGTACCGAGGTCTGGAAAAGTGGCTCGGCCTTTACTTATGATAATGACAACGCTTTGTTGAGCACAAAAATTAAAGACCTCGACCAGTTCAGCGGGACTCTCAGCGACTCAGATGAATATGAAGAATATATTGAAATAAAAAATTGTACAGACCATTTTGGTGTTTCAACAGCTCAGGTGGACTTTTATGTTAATGAAAATACAACACTTGGCCATCTTATTTCAGAGATTAACGATGCTTTTGATGGAAGGGCAAAAGCAGTTTTCGAAAATGGCAAGATTGTTTTAACAGATAGTGTCGGTGGCGAAAGCAGTCTTTGGATCGAATTAGGGTGGAATGACGATGGCGGGGGCACATTGCTGGACGGGCTTGCTATGAGTGTTACAACCGAGGGCAACGCAACAGAAGCGAGTCTGTCCGGTTACACAGCATCGGCCTTTACTAAAAGCCAGACCGCCCAGGATTCAAAAATCAAGGTCGATGGTTTTCCCGATACGTCAGCGACTTCGGAAGTTCAAACGGTATCATTGAGCGGTGGTCCCGACGGCGGCTCATTTACACTCACTTACCGAGGTGAAACAACATCAGATATTGCTTACAATGCAACTGCCGAAGAAATTAAGACCGCACTTGAGCTACTCTCAACCGTCAATTCAGGTGATATAACGGTTTCTGGCTCTATCGATGATGGTACAACTTTTACATTTGCGAATTCATTAGGTAACGTTGACCTGCTTATGATTAACTCTTCACTAACAAACGGGGGAAGTCCGTTAACAGCCAGTATTTCTGAAACAACGCCGGGTAGTGACAGTTACATCAGCAGAAGCTCTAATACGGTTGACGATGTGATTAGCGGTGTCACGCTGCATCTGCACGATACTACCAGTGCCAATGGCGAAGATATAACTCTTACCAGAGATGTACAATCGGTCAAAGATAAACTTGATGCAATGGTCATCGCCTACAATGCTGCTATCAGCCATATTAAAGAAACGACCGGCTATAATGAGATTACACAGGTCGGCGGTATCTTGATGGGGGATTATGTTGTTTCGACCATCCAATACCAGTTCCGTGGACCGCTTATCGAGCAGGCAGCCGGTTTTTTAGAGGATGTCGATTCGTTCTTGACCCCCCTCAACATCGGCCTTGAATTCGACAAGGACGGCATACTAAGTCTGGACACAAACGATTTTGATGAAGCAATAGCCGAAGATTATAGGGGTGTTCTTGCTTTAATAGGCGCCGACAAGACAGGCAGCAGCACCAGCGATACCATCGAGTTCTACAGTGCCAGTACAAATTATACAACAGGGGGTGAATATAACGTACAGGTGACAGTAAGCGGTGGGGTCATCACAAGTTCCCAAATAAAACTTTCAACCGAATCGACATATCGTGATATGACAATTAGCAGTAATATTATTACCGGCAATAGCAGCTTTGACGATAACGGCGACCCAGTGTATGCTGAGGACGGTCTTCAGCTAAGCGTCGACTTGACTACGGATGGCGATTATACCGCTACGGTTTACGTCAAGCAGGGTTTTGCAGGTAAAATAGAGGATAAAATCGATAGAATGCTAAAGGCAACCGTAGGTTCTATCATAGTTGACCAGGACCATGTCGAAGACCAGATAGAACTGCTCCAGGACAAAATTGAGGATGAAGAATACCGTCTTGAGCAAAGAGAGAAAAGATTGGTACTTCGCTTTGCCCGCCTCGAAAAAGCATTGACCTTAATACAAAACCAGATGGCCGCTGCAAGCATAATAGCTATATCGTCATAAATCTTTCATCAAGCTTTTTATGCTTTCCTGTGCCGCAGGCGATAAACAAGAGCCAGAACTTCTGCTACCGCTACATACAGGGTTTCTGGTATAGCGGCGTCAAGCTTTACTGTTGAATATATGGTTCTGGCCAATTCAGGTTTTCTTACAATCGGCACACCGTAAGCCCGTGCGATTTCTTTTATCTTTTCCGCCAGGTGGTCCGCACCTTTAGCCACCATAGTGGGGGCTTCCATTGTCTTGGCATCGTAACGCAGGGCAACGGCTACATGTGTTGGATTGACAAGTACTACGTTGGCTTTAGGAACCTCCTGCAACATACGCTTGGCGGCCATCGCAAATTGGATTCTTCGGATGCGACTTTTAACTTCCGGAGAACCTTCTGTCTGCTTGCGCTCTTCTTTTACATCCTGCTTTGTCATCTTTAGGTCCTGGATATACTTCCATTTCTGGTAAATAGTATCTGTGGCGCCTATAACCAGAAGAGCGATGCAAATGCGTATGCACAGACCCAATATCATCTTTGCAATGAGTGCGAGCATCCCCAAAGACCAGGCCCACCGTAGAGTGGCAAGTACCTCGAGTTTATCCTTGAGGTAGAACCAGACGATGAGCGCAACAAAGAGAAGCTTTGCGATGGAGACCAGTAGTTTTACCGCAGAGCGTCCGTTTACTAACTTGCCGAATCCTGCGACTGGATTTAATAAGTCGAATTTCGGAGACAAGGCTCCAGGGGAGAAATTTAAACCACCGACAATAATACCCCCGGCAACAGCGCCTACAAATAGAGCCGCAAAAATAGGGCACAGAACGAGAACAAAATCAACAATTTTCCTGTTCATAAAGTTGATAAAACTGCCTGTATCAGTAAAAGGCTGGATTTGGCCGGACATCCCTTCCCTCATTAGTCCGGTGAACCATTGCATTAAAGATGGCGCCGAAAAGGCTATCGCTGCTACCAAAACAAGAATCGAGATAAAGGACATCAGTTCCGCACTCTGAGGTACTTGTCCTTTTTCTTTGGCCTTGGCCAATCTTCTTGGTGTTGGCTGCTCTGTCCTTTCGGCTGCTGGTTTCTCTGCCATTTTAGTAGTGCCTAAAACGAGCCAAAGTGAATTAAAGTGAAAAAGTAATCCATAACTTTAGGCACTTTAGACACTTCAAACTTTAGCTCACTGCCTTATAAGGGAAGCAATTTGCCCATCCAGTCGGCAAATTCAGTCACAAATTCGCTAATAAATGGAAGAAATATCCCCACCATTAACAATCCCAAACCTACTTGTAGTGGTAAACTGATAAATAAAATGTTCATTTCTGGTGCGATACGCGCCAGCACCGCTAAAACAACCATTAACAGCAGAAGCGCTGCTAACATTGGCCCGGCCAATCTTAAACCGGCAATTAACAGAGTTGAACCGGCTTTAATTATGCCGCTGGCCAGGATTGCTATGCTTGGTATGGTACCCGCTGGAAATACTTCGAAGCTTCGCGAGATAACTAATAGAAACAAATGGTGACCGTTGGCGCTAAGAAACAAAAGTATAAATATCATCTCTATAAGCTCACAAAGTGGTCCACCCATTTCGCCCGTTGTGGGGTCCAGAATACTGGCTATTGTCAAACCCATCTGCTGTTCGATAATCTGACCGCAGAGTTTGACCGTGGTAAATACAAGAGAGACGATTAACCCCAAAGCTAAACCGTAAATGGCTTCATTGCTTATCAATAGTATTGCCTCTAACATGCGAACACCATCGGGACTAACACCGGGAGGTTTTATCATGGAGAAAAAAATCGTTATTAGGAAAGTCATGGTGACTTTGACTCTCAGCGGTATGGTATTCCAGCTAAAGACAGGTGCTACCATAAAAAATGCTGAAATTCTTGTCAGCATCATCACAAAACCGAGGAGCTTTTCGGTCACCAATTCCATAAATCAGCGCCCAATATTCTGGATATGACTGAAAATTTCGTTAGCAAATCTAAGTAGAACCTCCATCATCCAGTTTCCGAAAAGCAGTGTGACCGCCCCCACAGCCAGAAGCTTGGGCACTATCGTTAAGGTCATATCGCGTATTGAAGTAACCGCCTGAAACAGTGTCACAATTATTCCAACTGTCATACACGTCAGCAGAATTGGAGCGGCCAAAAACAAAGCTGTCTCAAGAGTATGTCTGCCAAGATAAAGTATGAAACTGCTGTCCATCTGACAGGTTCCTGAAAAAGTAAGTGCTCATTTAAAGCTCAGACTAAGACTCTTTGCCAATAATCCCCATCCGTCGACGAGAATGAATAATATCAGCTTGAAAGGCAGAGAAATCATCACAGGTGGAAGCATCATCATGCCCGCACTGAGCAAGACACTTGCAATAACCATATCCACCAGCAAAAACGGTATGAACAAAAGGCAGCCTATCTCGAATGCCGTTCGAAATTCACTAATAATGAATGCAGGAACTACTACATGCATACCGATATCCATCGGGGTCGAAGGCGGTTCTATCTTGGCCATATGTACAAAAACAGCCAAATCAGATTCTCGGGTTTGCCGAAGCATAAACTCCTTGATACAGTCGCTGGCTCTGGTGCTGGCCGTTTGAAAATCTATCTCGTCCGCAAGGTAAGGCTGGACGCTGATTTCATTGATTTTGTAAAATGTAGGCGACATCGTATATAGGGTCAGGAACAATGCTAAACCTACAATAGCTATGGTAGGCGGTATTGTTTGTGTAGTTAAAGCCCGGCGAACAAAGGATAAAACAATAACTATTCGAGTGAACGATGTCATCATTACCAAAAGGCTCGGCAGGATTGCCAGCCCGGTAAAGATGATTACAAGTTTGATGGGAGTTGACCAATCTCTGCCCTTGGTCTCCGGTGTCGTTGCTTTATCTATAAGCGTCATCAAATCGCCAATACTCGGAATAGATTTGACCTGAGTTTTTGTTGTAGTGGTATCGTTAGGCAGAGCGGGTAACCCTATTTGTCCAGGGTTTTTTTCAGCCTGTCCACTCGTCAAAGCGTAGCTTGCCGTGGCCTGGAAAGATATGCCAGTTGGCAACACAATAACGAATGCTAAAAAAAGTAATTTAATATTGCCGGTCATTTATATTGTTTGTCTCTTTCGGGGATAAATTTGTTTCGGCCTGGGCTTGGCCATCCCTTACGGGAAAAGTATCCGTTACATCAGCCAATTTGGTAATGCTCTCATTAGTGCTGCCTATCAGAAGTCGACGATTGCCTATTTTAATCAGATGTACCGCTTTACGCGGCCCAAGGTGGACTGTCTCGAAAACCTGAATCTTTTTGCCGGAAAGGTTGGTAATTCTTGGCACAAACTTTTTCGAAATATAAATCGCTGCTGTTCCCAGAACAACAACGAGTAAAACTGCAAGCATCATTTTGTAGAACAGTTCCCGCGTGCTAATATCACCACCTGTTCCCGCCCAAAAATTTGGGTCATTTGTAAACAAAGAAGAAGCAGATTTATCAGATGGCGACTTGATTGACCCATCCACAGCAGATTGAGCGCAGCATGCTGAAATTATACTGCCGCTGAGCCAGACGACTATCAGAAGCACAATAATCCTTTTATTATGTGTTATCATGCCAATACACACGCATATAATCCTTATCTGCTATATGGATGAGCAAATAGCGTGCCGAAACCGCAGAATAGGTGTTAATGTGCTACGAAGGACGTTTTTTACGCTGAGTTGACTAAATATGGCGGTAAATCGCCAAAAATGTCAACAATTGTGAACAGTTCCAAGACATCGGCGGAAGTGTTTGTGAGCTTGCAAATGCTATTTTGCCCCCGCCTGCCCCCGCGTCTCCCGACGCAAGGCGGGGCGGCGGGCAAGAAGCTGCGGGGGCTGCTACGAAGCACGAGTCTAATCATTTGCCCGAAGTACAGCAATCAAGATTTGCGACTGCTCGGAAACCGGGCTGTCTTCGCCCACCCACTGGCCTCCTGGACCAGCTCCCCACGAGTAAACAGGCCATTGGAGCACCGTTGGCAAAATACTACGCAAAAAGTCCGAAACTGCCTGGGCCCGTCTGGCTGACAGTATCCACTGTTCTTGCTCACCTTTTGCATCTCTGGCCAGACCAAGTACATAAAGCTTGACCCCCACTCTTGTCTTCGACAAGAAGACGTGGGGGTCGTTCGCCTGTAAATCCAGAGAGAACCGCGTTAAAAACTTCTTGGCTGGCTCATTCAAGTTTGCTCCGCCAGCCGCAAAACCAATATCGGCAACTGAAAAGTTTGTCTGTTTTGCGACAATCTGCGAAGGCATGGTTGTCATAGACCGGCTGACTTCCTTAAAAAGGCGACGGACATTTTCTTCTTTTGCATCTATACTTCTGACTCCTAACAGTTCGTCGGGGCTGCTTATGAAATATTTCACCTTACACTCGCCGAGGTCAAAAGCCACTTTTTGGCCGAAAAGCATTCCAAGTCCAAGGTCCCGTATCGATTCTAAAAAAGAATCCCGACCTATATTGAAAAGCTCCGGGTCCTGCACCTGAGCTAAAGTCAGCAGCATCACAAAGAATGTCAGCAGAAGCGTCACCATATCCGAAAAGGTAACGATATATGCAGGCACTTTAGAGCCTTTTTCCTCAGCTGTCAACCGCCGGCGCATCACTGGTAAATACTCCGTTCCAGTAAAACAACTTCAAGCATACGTTCGGTTTTTGCCCCTGGATAGGCCTGTTCAATGCTTTTTAGGTTTTCTTGAAGAGAACTTCCTGTGATGCTGAATCGTTCTTTGTCGAGGCCTTGTTTTGTCGTAAGATACTCCATCACGGCCCAAGCCCGTCGCAGGCCAGAATACTCATCAATCCTTTCATCATCCTGGCCGTTTTCGCTGATAACTATACGGTTTGGTACTTCTTTTAGAAATGATGCCATAGCAGAAAGGGTTTTTCGGCCCTGAAGCGAAATAATTGTCCCCCCGCCCCAAAAGACATTGTCTGACGAAATTAAAAATACCTTCCGGTCATGAAAAGAAACGGGCTCTGTGTCTTTTTTTAGGTGGTCTTCAGCACCTTTTTCCAACGTGGGTTTTTCACTTCCTTTGTCAATCTCCTGTATATGTTCGATTTCTTCCGCAGCCAAAAATGAATCTGTATCTCTCCTGGTTTTCACGCCGACCGAGGGCAAAGAGCCGGTGAAAACCACCTTCAATTTCCGAAAAGTTTTATTGCTGAAAGATGAGAAACTCAAAAGCAGCACAAAAAACGTTAGCAGCAGTGTCATACAATCGCTGAATGTGACCATCCATTCGGGTGCACCTAGGGCCTGGTCAGGCTCTGACTGTTTTCTTTCTCGCCGCATTAAATAGTCGCCTTTACTTCTTCACGTTTGCTCTGGGAAACAAACGCCTGCATCTTTTCTCGAACAGCCGTTGGGTTATCACCTCGCGCAACGGCACAGATGCCTTCTGTAATCATTTCCATCGCGGTCGTCTCGGCCTTGGAATAAATACCCAATTTGCCTGCCAGCGGGATAAAAATCAGGTTGGCGGAAAAGGCACCATAAAAAGTGGTAAGCAAAGCCACTGCCATCCCTGCACCGATTTGGTCTGGCGAATCGAGGTTTCTGAGCATCTGGATTAGACCGATAAGCGTGCCTATCATCCCAAAAGCAGGGGCTGCTGCTCCCATAAACTCCAGAATCTTTTTACCAGTTGAATGCCGGTCCTGAAGGTATTGAATCTCTAAAGACATAAGGTCCCGAATATCTTCGGATTCTTGCCCATCAACGAGCATCTGTAGGCCCTTAACGAGAAACAAATCGTTTACCTTGTGAATCTCCTGCTCCAGGGCCAGTGCCCCGTCTCGCCTGTTGATGGCAGCGTAGTTAACCATTTTCTGAATCAGTTGAGACTGCGGCGGTATTTTTGTGACTATGGTTTTCTTGACTACCGAGAATATGCCTAAAAACTGTGGCAGCGAGAAATGTATGAGCGTAGCACATAGCATCCCTCCTATCGTTATTGCCAGCGATGGGATATGAAGAAACATCCCGGCACCCCCACCGGCAATAATGGCGCCAGTAATAACTATAAAACCCAAAAGTACTCCGAATATTGTCGCAATATCCATATGTTCACTTTCTCTGGACTATTTCTTTTAATCTCTTGCAAAAATATGCTGCAAGCTTGGGCTCAGAAGTAGCCAGCTGTGCTAATAATTTGGCCCTGGTCCTGTCGGTCATGTAGTATAAAATCTTCACGGCGTCATCGGCATTGTCATTTTGTGTCTGGCTCATATTCGTCAATATTCTGCCGGCCGCTTCGGTATCCATCTTGTCATAAGCCGCTGCTATTGACATCAGGTTGTTTGTTTCTTCCTGTGCAATTTCCACTTTACTCTTTAGCAGCTTATCCCGTTCTTCCTTGAGACTGGCAACGGTAGAGGCAAGTTCAATTCGCAGATTATCAAGCTGCTCGATGTCCTTTTTTAACGTATTCTGAACCATCTGTAATCTCTGCTCGCGGAGTTTAAGCTCTTCCAGCTTATTGCCATATTCTTGAATCTTCTCCCGCACCTCGTAAACAAGGCTTTTGAGCTGTTTTTCCGTCATAGCTTTTTTCATTTTGCTGTCGATTACGCTGTCAGCACCAGCTGTGGTTATTTGTGGCTGTGGCAATTCTGGGACGGGTTCCTCCGCGGCAGGTGTTGCATGAGGCACTTCGGTACTTGGGCCCTTGGTGGATGGTTTAGTGAGCCAGGCAAACGCAAACATCCCCACAAAGCTTATCAGTCCAGCTATCGCTGCTATTATTATTAGTTTTTTATTCACGTTTGTTTCTCCTGTCCTTTTATGGACTTGGCCATCCCTGACGGGACTGCTATCACGGTTTTAATTATCGAATTAGTTTAGTTTTCGAGCAAAACTGACAGTAGCTCTTTCATCTAATTCTTTCTGCTCGAGTTTTTCCTGTTCCTTTATAAATCTTGCTTTTGCTTGAGCCCGTAATTTTTCCAGACCTTCCTTGAACCTTCTGGCCTTTAAAACCTCAGCAATTTTTTGTTTCTGGGCTGATTCAAGTTTGCTCAGCTTTTCTTTGAGTTCTTTTATAACCTCATCATTTGTTACCGAACATCTCAAAAAAAACTCTTGTTTACTTAGTCGTTTCTTGGGATGTTGTCCCGTTAAATCATCGATTATATTATCCAGTATTCTCTTCTGCGTTAGCAGTTTACTTCGTGTCTGGGCAATTTTTTCGGTTAGCTTAACTAACTCTACTTTCTTTACTTGTTCTTCCTTTGTCTTTATGTCGAGAACTCGCTGCAGTCGCCATACAAATCGCTTCATTTAGCTCTGTTTCCGATTCTTTCAGCATTGACATTCAAAAGTTCATCCCACGAGCGAGTAATCGTGGTCATTTGCCTGACGGTTTCATCGAAATCCGTTCTTTCTCGAATAGGCTGTATAAGAAAATTGCTTATTCTGTCGATTAAAGCAATTGCTCCATCAATACGGCGATTGCTGCCCGGCGAGAACGCGCCAATATTTATCAAGTCTTCAGCATCAATGTAGGTAGCACATATCTCCTTAAATTTCTGGGCCGCCAACCTGTGCTCTTCACTCACCACCGCAGGCATTAACCTGCTTATGCTTGCCAAGATGTCCACAGCAGGAAAATGGCCCCTCTCAGCCAGCTTTCTTGACAAGACTATATGTCCATCCAATAAGCTTCTGGCACTATCGGCCACGGGGTCGGTCAAATCATCATTTTCAACGAGCACCGTCAAAATCCCTGTAATGCTGCCGTTTTCGGCGCATCCTAAACGCTCTATAAGTCTGGGCATCAGCGAAAAGACGCTTGGACAGTAACCTTTTGTTGCCGGCGGCTCACCGGCAGCAAGTCCGATTTCGCGTTGGGCCTGTGCGAAGCGAGTTAGCGAATCCATCATGAACAAAACATTTTTAGCTTTGTCTCTGAAATATTCAGCAATTGTTACCGCTACAAATGCAGCCTTGACTCTCTGAATCGGGGGCGAATCCGAAGCAGCAACCACAACCACACTGTGAGCCAGACCATCAGGGCCAAGGTCTTCTTCGAGAAATTCTCGAACCTCCCGGCCACGTTCACCTATCAATGCTACGATATTGACGTCTGCACCACTTGAATTGGCGATATCGCCGAGAAGTAAACTTTTACCTACACCGCTTCCCGAAAAAATGCCTATTCGCTGGCCTTTTCCGCAGGTTAGTACGCTATCTATTGACCTGATTCCTAAGGACATATGCTCAGTTATTCTTTCTCTGCTTAATGCCGGAGGGCTGCTGGCATCTAATGCTTTTTTATCAACCCCCATCAATGGTCCTTTGCCATCGATTGGCTCTCCCAACCCATTTAATACTCTACCAAGCACATTCTCGCTTAAAGTAATATAACGCGGAGTGGTTCGAGTGGTTACCGTATCGCCCGGTGCTATACCCTCTATATGCTCTAACGGAAGCAGAATAAGCCGGTCACCTTGGAAGCCTACCACCTCCGCTAATACACGCCGACCGTCACGAATATTAATGCCGCAAAGTTCACCTATACCCACTTTTGGACCGTTGGATTCAACCGTCAAACCCGATACTCGAATCACTGAACCGTGGTAATCTAACAAGTTAACGGCATGCAACGCTGAGTGAAATTTATCAAAATCAATCAAATTGTTATCAGTGCCCGCAAACACGTCTTGGTTGGTTTGAAGTTTTTGCCCTTTAATTTCGCTTGTAGCCATAAATCATTCCGCCTTTTTGAGCGCTTTACCAATTTGCTCAAGGTGTTCGTCAATCAGTAATTCAATTATTCCTTTTGGGCTCTCGAGCACACATTCTGCCCGTCCAATGCTTTGGTCCGCAACAAATTTGATACCAGCCAAGGTTTCACTGCCGTCATTCTGCTGGGCTTGCTGGCAGGCTGTCAGGTCATGTGGATTCAAACGTACGACTAAATCCTGATGCGTAGGGGCGTTCTTAAGTGCCTCTCTGACGATTGTTTCAATTTCATAGTCGCCGTCTTTGGCTTTCTGCATTAATATCTTTCTGGCAATTTCCACCGAAAGTCTGGCAATTTCTTCTTTGTGGCTGGCAAATATCTCATCGTAAACCTGGTTAAGTTTGGAAGTCAGGCCTTGAAGTGTCTGGCAAACCTCGCTATACAAGCTTTTCTGAGCTTTCAAATCCTCTATCAACTTAATTTGCTCAGGTTTCGCTGATGGATTCATTGCACCCGTAATGGACGATTCGACATCACCGGGGTAATCATTTAAGATTCTTACCGACTTAATCGGTTTAGCAAGATTGACCGCAAATGTACCGGCCATTGTATTATTCTTCTATAAAGTTGAGTTCACCTTTTTCATTCATTTCGCGCAAAGTCTTAACAATCTCTTCTTTGGCTTGTTCAATATCATCTTTCTTGGGTGTTGACATAAGTGATGTTTCTTCGTCTATTGTAGCTGCTGCACGTTCGGAGATGTTAGACCTGATTTTTTGGATGATTGCTTTATCGGCTTTGATCAATGCTAGCGCCAATTGTTTGGAGTCGATTCCTCGCAGGGCTTCTTGCATAGACCTGTCAGCAACTTGTGGAATATCTTCCCAGAGTATCATCAGATTAGCCACTTGCTTGCCAGCTTCGTCATCTTTTTCGTGTATTGCACTGAGCAAACCATCTCGAAGTTCCTTGCCCAGATTTCGTAAAATAACGGCCAATTTTCTTAGAGACTGTCCCTTTCGAGCTTGGACAGCACCGCCGGTCCCTGCTGTAAGAGCCTCGAGATGTTTGCAAATCATCTCTGCTATTCGTGCCTTTGCTTCGACGGTCACAGTATCGGAATCGGTCATTCTACCGGCAGCACTACGCCGGGAATCTTCATTTAAAAGGCCAAGAACCTCCGCGCTCTTCTTGGCCGGTAATTCTGATAAAACCACCGCAGCTGCCTGGGGGTGCTCATTTTCTAAAACTGATGCCAAATCCTGCGAATCCACTGAGCGAATGGGTATAAAGGGGTCCCGTTTCTGCAGTGAATTTTCAATCTCAGTTTTTATTTGCTCTGCCTTTTCATGACCTACCGTGCTTTTTAGCATCTCGTCCAGGAAGCTCTTAAGATGAAATCCTTCCTTAACTTGTAGTAAATCACAGAACTGACGGGCAATTTCAGCGTTTCGTTTGGTGTCCCTCAAACCCGCTGCGTCCAGATACGCTAATTCCACTGCTAATTCCTGAACCACTTTAGCATCCACACCTTTGAGTAATTCAGCAGCAGTTGCAGCATCGAGGTTCATTAACAGCATCGCAGCTTTTTGTTTACCACTCAATACCACTTGTTTAGCTCCCTTTTTCCTCAAGCCAGCTTGCAAATAACTTTTTGGCCTGCTCGGGGTTACTTCGCAGGGTGTTGGCTATTTGTCTACGCAGCATTAATGACTCAGAATCCTCAGCCCCGGCAGGCAGAAGACCGGCGGTTTGACCAAAAGCTGCAGGCAGCCCCTCTGCTGGGGCCGTCTCAGCCGCCTTTTTCTTCGCTTTGCCGAACATTTTAAGCACAACAAGTGCACAAATTGCCATAATCCCCAAAGAACTATGCCGGGCAATCGCTATAAAATCCAGTCCACCAGATTCCTCCTGGCCAATTAACGATTCCACCGGACGATTGAATCTGGTATCAACCACTTTAAGGTCTTTGTCTTTTAATTTGGGTCCAAGTGCTTTTTTAATAATTTCTTCCACATCAGATATCGTCATTATCGGTCCAGCTGCGGCTTCGCTTCCTGCCTGTTCTGTTTCACCTTCACCTGTTTCAATTTTCTTCGGTGCAGACAAGTCAACGAAGGCTGCTACTGTTAGAGATTTTATCTCGCCCGGCAGTTCGACTGTTTGCTGAACAGTTTTAGGGACCGCGTATTCAGTAACGATTGTTTCACCTTTTTTCATGCTCCCTGGTACAGCCGCTTCGCTTTCAGCGGACGCCTTGCCTCCTTTGGTCTCAGATTCAGTTTTAATCTCTTCTTTTCTGGGTACCTTTTTGCCTTCGTCGTAGATTTCCTTGGCAGTATTACTGCTGGTCATATCAATCTCGGCACTAACCTCTACCTTTGCCCGCCCCGGGCCTAAGACAGCGGTGAGCATGCCTTCGACCTTGTTAGCTAAATTCTGCTCCACCCTTTCACGGTAGTCAGCGACGGTTCCTGCTCCACCAGCCATAATTTGGTCCGATTCGCCGGAAAGAAGATGTCCCTGGCTGTCAACTACGGTTACATTTTCAGAAATGAGTCCTTCGACACTGCCTGCCACTAAATGCGTAATCGCTGCTATGTTTAAAACGCTCGCTCTGTAACCGGGTTTTAGCTGAAGAACTACAGAGGCACTTGTCTGCGAACTTCCGGATGTGAAAACCGATTGCTCAGTACTGACTATATGAACCCGCGCATGACTTACACCATCGAGCATTTGTATGCTTTTTGCAAGTTCATCCTGAAGGGCTCGTTTCAAATTAACGTTCTGTACAAACGGGCTGACTCCGATTTTCTCATTATCAAATAAACCGTAGCCTTTCTGACCATCTTTAGGCAGGCCTTCTTTTGCCATATCCAGGCGAAGCTGTGCTATATTTTTTTTCGGAGCATAGATGGTTGTCCCACCATTCGCTAATTTGTAAACTACCCCTTTCTCACTAATCTTCTCTGTAATCTTAGCGGCTTCTTCACGCTCAAGATTCGAGTAAAGCAGCCCCATATCCGGCCTGCGAGCCCAATGGATAAGCAATGCAACGGCGATAATGAACGTCAGGCTTATCGCTATCAGCAAAGCTCGTTGAACCAGGCTCACATTTCGCCATATTGCACTTAATTTCTGGAAAAAGTTCATTAAACCCTTTCGTTTTTTGCTACCGAGACACTCGTCTCGGCGAAGGCACGAGCCGTAGCCGGACAAAGGCACTATTTTTTAAACTTTTATCCGCCAGACGTACTCCCGTAAGGGATGCCTTACGGCAGGCGGATTAAATTTCTTTGTGCCTTCGTGGCTAATCCGTTACAGAGGCATCTTCAGTGTCTCTTTGTAGGCTTCTATTAATTTGTTCCTGATACCGACAAGAAGTTTGAAACTTATATCCGCTTTAGCCATAGCTGAAACCACCGAGTTGACATCCTCATTTTTGCCGGCCAGCAATTCCGTTATAGACGTATTTGAGGATTGTTGAATATCGTCAACTTTGGACAAATATTTCTCCACGGCCTTAACGGTGTCAGTAAAGTCTGATTTCTTGGCATCAGTATTGTTTGGTTTGCTTATTCCAGCGAAACTGTTATTGGCATTAGGCTGCATTGATGTTATATTAGGATTAAAGTTAATCATTTTGTTTGACCTCTTACTTAAGCAGTTCAAGCGTGGTTTCTACCATCCGCTGGTAACGTTTCAAGACAGCTGTATTAGCCTGATACAATCGTGTTGCAATATTTAAATTTATCATCTCGAGGGGCAGGTTTACATTGGGCATCATCACATATCCCTGTTCGTCTGCATCGGGATGGCCAGGTTTCAAAACCCGCTGAAAATCACTCATATCAGCTGCTATTTCCTCCAGGTTGACACCGCCGATACCTTCTCCATCTGTTTTAAACACGGCCTCGAGTCTGCGGTAGGGCTCACCCTTGCCGTTATCCGTTGTTTGGGCGTTGGCCACATTTGACGAGATTACACTTATATTCTTCTCCTGTGCTCGAAGCCCCGAGATTGCTATATCTATAGGGCCAAAGGTATTGTTAATTTCCATCTGAATCTATCACTTTCCGGCTACGGCCCGGCCTTCGCCGAGACGAGTCCAAGCTAATCGATATTCTCACGGCTTTTTCGTGTTATCAACTGTCACCGTATGTTCATTGCCAGTTCCATTTGTTTGTATTTCTTATAAAGCAGCCGGACATATGTCTTGTGGCGAAGAGTATTTTTCACCATCTCGCCCACTTCGGCTTCAAGATTAACGTCATTGCCGTTTGATTTTACGGGTGTTTGTTTAGGCCGATAAACCAGTGATTTAATATCGCTGAGGTCAACTGCTCCAGGTGATTCCAGCGCCTTGGCAAGCAGTTCTTCGAACTTGACATCAATCCTGCGATATCCCGGCGTCTTAAGATTGGCGACATTATTGGCGATCGTTTTTTGGCGAAGGCTCTCAGCTTTTATCCCCGCTTCCAGAAAGTCTACTATATTGTTTGTCTGGGACATATTCGGCTCCATATTTGGCGGAGCAAAACAGTTTCACGTCCCCAAGCCGTCTGTCGACTGGCGGGGCCCGTCTTGTGATACAACTTCATCACCCATTCGTCAGTGCAGAGCCTGCCGGAGCACGGCAGTCCTATCTTCTCTTTAAGAAAAGAGCAATTATCGTGCCAAATATTCAAAGCCAGGCTTTTTCAATCTATTAACCGGCTATTTTGCTCAAAAAACGCCACTAACACAAACAACTACCAGTAGCACAGGGCTGCGGCGGCCTTCACACCGATGAATCGGTGTTAGGTTTCTATACATAGCGGCGCTTTTGTACACCCATAGGTTTGCCCCCGCTGATTCGATTTTGCGAAGCAAAACGGTGGGGGCAAAACTGCGGGGACATCTTCCTTTTTCCAACGGTTGCTCCAGCTTTACCCAGTCTGCCCTGAACAATGTCGAAGGGACCAACCCGGAAAATCTTTCCTGAAATGCAGGAATATTCCGCCGTAATTACAGCCAACGGTAAAATTTTTTAATCAATCGTTTTTATTTAGTGTTTATAACTGCTTTGTTGACAAAGCCTTACGGCTTATAAGGCCGCCGTCTCCTGATTCTGGCACAGCAATTGCGAAAAGCAAATGTTATATGAATGTCGGTCTACCAACTATAGTTTTAGAGGTCTTAGCGCATCAGCAGGCGATAGGTGTATCTCCGTCGAGGCGCGCAGAAACCAAAAGTGCTAAATTTGCTCCTGTGTTAGCAAAAAACGCTGCTGATAAAAGTCCGGAAACAACGGCCGATAACAATCTATCTAATAGCCCAAAAAAACCTATCAATAGTCAAATAGAGAAGTTTTGCAAGGCATATGGCAAGGGTATAAAGGCCGTAGCGGGGCGGAGTGCTTCCCAAAATACAGAAACCAAAAAGCCGTCTGTTACAAAGAAAATGATTCTTGAGTCGAAGGATAGCCCTGAGCTTGCCCAGACGCTTGCGGGATTTGAGGCTTCCAAACCGTCTTCCAGCACCAAGTGTTCTTCTAAACAAACTGAAAACAAGCCTGTTCTGACTGTTGACTCCAGGAACCAAAATGCAGGCAAAACCGTTCTAACCCCGGTCTTTGCAAGGCCGCTTATTGCCAACGACCTCGTCGGAAAAGGCAAAAACTGTGATGAGACGTCAACATCAAGTAAAACAGTTGTGTCCCAAAAATACCTCACCAATCAGGTAATCGCAAAAAAAGCAACAGCCGAAATGCTTACTGACGGTAGCAAAACAGCCGTGGATAATGAAATGTCAACCATGGCGGACAAACCGGCTGTCTCTGGCAATCAAAAAACACCTGTGAATGCCGGCTTATTCGCAAATCAAAACAAAACCCTTGACGAGTTTGGTTTGGGCAAATCTGCCACTCTTGTCAAGACACCGACTGGTGATAAAGCCGATATCGGCCAACAGGCCGTCTCAGGCATACCGGAACTTACAGAATCATCGCGAAGCAATGACAAAGGTCACGTCACCGGCAGTATTCTGAATGATTTCCTTCTCAAAAAGTTAAATTCCGAACAGATTATATCCATTAACAAAACAAAAGGCGACGGTAGTTCATCTACAGGCAACAGTAACTTTGAGGATAACTCTCCCAAGACTTTCAAACAGATATTCTCTGCCAACGGTGCTCAATACTCTGGTACAGAGCAATCCTCGGCCAATGCTTCAGCTTCAAAGATGGCGAATACTGCTTCACCGAGCGATGTATCCACAAGCGTTGGCAAACAAATCCAGGAATCCATCCATAGTTCTTTGAAGCAGGGCGAACAGCAGGTTACTATTCGTCTTAACCCTCCGGAGCTTGGAAAGGTTTCTATAAAATTGCATGAGCAGGACGGACAAATTATCGGATTGCTGGAAGTCAGCAGAGCACAAACCAGAGCCGAAATACAGCAGGCATTACCCCAGATGATCCAAAATCTTGTAGAGAGCGGGGTTCAAGTAAAACGGCTTGAGGTTCTGCTGACAAACCAACAAGAGCAGCAGAGTTTCAAGGACCCCTCGTTAGCCGCTGGTGCGGACGGCTGGTCCGGACAGGGACAAGCTGGGGCGAATTCCGATTCGCAGGGCAACAATCCCGGTTGGGTCGAGACTAATGAATGGTTGACTAATGACCAGAGTTACACCAGCTTCATCGAGCCGGGAGTACAAGTTACTGATGACTTTATAAACATACTGGTATAAGGGGTTTCGCTCACATGTAAATGGATAGTAGTGCAGAAACAATAAAAATCGCTGACCAATACTACACGGACGGAGATGTTCAGCAGGCTGAGCAGTTGTACCAGTTGATTCTGCAAAACCAGCCGGACAATGCATCTGCATTTCACATGTTGGGTGTAATAGCACATCAGAGGGGAGACAACCATTTAGCCGTCGATTTGCTCAGCAAAGCTGTCGCGAGCAATTCTCAAGAGGCAAAGTATTACAACAATCTTGGAGTTGCTCTTAAAGCGTTTGGCAGATTTGAAGAAGCCATGCAGGCCTACGAGAAAGCACTGCTGTTGAAACCGGATTACGCAGATGCCTGCTATAATATGGGTAATGCACTGGCTTCGCTGGGTCACTATGCTGCCGCAGTTGAGCAATACAGGCAGGGCCTGTTATTCAAACCAGATGATGCTTACATATACTATAATATTGGTGTCGCTATGCAGGAGCTTGGTAGCCACGCCGAAGCGGTTGAGAATTTCGAGCAGGCAATTCGTATGGGATACAATTCGACAGAAGTTTACAGAGCAATAGCTGCTTCCCGCCAGGCACAGGGTCGATACGACGATGCCATTAACACCTTAAGGCAGGCTTTACGCCTCAAGCCGGATTGTGCCTTCACCCATACTGATTTGGGTATGTTGCTATTGTTGGAGGGCGATTTCTTACAGGGCTGGAGAGAGTACCACTGGCGATTAGACGACTGTGAATGGTCTAAGCATTTCTCTGACGCACTTCGCTGGGGTGGTTCAAATTTTGCGGGTAAAAGACTTCTTGTATGCTGTGAACAGGGCCAGGGTGATAATATCCATTTTGTGCGATACCTGCCTATGGTCAAAGCGCGAGGTGGAACGGTTATTTTTGCAATATATAATGAGCTTTATAGCCTGCTAAAGGATTTCCCCGGTGTTGATGAGGCCGTAAATCTATCCGATGAAAACTGTAGTCCTGTATTCGATTTTTATACACCGATAATGGATTTGGCGGGTATATTCGGCACAACTTTAGATACTATTCCGAATCAGGTACCTTATATATCTGCAGGCCCGCACAAGGTTGAGTACTGGCGAAAAAGACTGTCCGGGCCGGATTTCAAGGTCGGTATTGTCTGGTCAAGCTCACCTGGACGTGGAGGAAAACACCTGCGAGATTGCAATCTGATTGATTTTTCTGTTATTTCAAAAGTTAAAGGCGTAAAATTATACTCTTTACAAAAGGGTTCAGCATCTGAACAAATAGAACAATCGGCTGGGGAAATCCCTCTGGAAAATCTTGGGGCACAATTCAAAGACTTCTCCGACACCGCAGCGGCGATGGAAAATCTGGACTTGATTATTTCTGTGGATACATCTGTGCTTCATTTAGCGGGGGCGATGGGCAAGCCGACCTGGGCACTTCAAGGCTTTGTGCCGGACTGGAGGTGGATGCTGAACAGGGATGACAGTCCCTGGTATCCTACTATGAGGCTCTTCAGACAGCAGGAACTGGGGAATTGGGATGATGCATTTCGTCGTTTGACAGAGCAGCTCCAAATGCTTGTTCACCCCCGCGTCTTCCTGTCGGAAAACAGGAGCGGGGGCGGACTGGTTGCTGAACACGTTGGTACCCACGAAAGCTAATTTGCTGGATTGGCCGGTTCAACCACTCTGCTTTTACTTTTCTGACGGGCCGTTTCTATTGATTGCAGGAAGCTGGTTTTGAACCTTTCTTTGCAGAATTGCTCACGAACTGTCTTTTGCCCTTCACGCCCCATCCTGATTGCTAAATTTTTATCTTCCAGCAGCATCTGTGCGTGTTTACGCAGTTCATTCGGTTCATCACTGAGAAATCCGCTTACTCCATGTTTGATTGGTGAGCTTGGATGCTTGTTGCCCAGGACGGGCATACCCGCGGCCATTGCTTCTATTGTGGCCATGTTGTATCCGTCTTCGAGCGTTGAGTCGGCTGTGTGGATATAAAAACGATGAGACTGCATTATCTCTTTTAAATCATCCCAGTTTTTAGCAGCTGATACGCCCGGCATATCCGGATTATGCCCAACGAGCTTTATTGGCAGACCCTTGAATGCCTTTTCGTGAAAGGCCCATAGTAAAATCTTTTTTCGGCTGCTAATAAAATTGCAAATACGAAGGCCGCAGGCCTTATCACCTGAAAAGTTCGGATAATCATTAGGGTCGGCCCAGAATGGTATTATATCTTCCGTAAAGCCCCAGGATTTACCCTTGAGTTCAGAGACGGCTACTACATGGCCACCGATGAGCGAGAGATACTCATGCAGCATTTGTTTCATTTGGACCGGTTCAATATTGGATTTTTCTTCGAGTCTTCTGCCCTCGATTGTAGAGTGAATAACCAGAAGCCGTGGTTCTGTGCGATTTTTAACGTCAAGCAAATCGGCTATGTTGTGAGTTATTATGCAGTAATAAGATTCATCGGACTGCAGGGCCTGCGGCAAGGTTATTATACGGCTATCAGGGGGGATTGGCCGCATCTGCCGGTCCCATGTCGTTTTGTACTGGCCCTTAAGCCCTACGATTATATCAAGTTTATATCCCAATACGCCAAGTTGGTAAACCCATGCCTCGTGGCAATTAAATACAAGCAGCGTTTTTTTATGCGTAGGCATGTTGTTCTTTCACGTGCTTCGAGTTTTTACTTGCTTAGAGCACATTGCATAATCACAAATGTACTAACCGCTCGGATTTACTCAGCAGGTCATCAAAGCCCTTGGATTTTAAAAATGCTTGTCTATTAACAATAATATACTTCCCACCTCTGCAAACTGCTATATTAATTCCGCTGTCCTTAAGCCGCTGCATTGCCTCTAAAATCTCCTGCCAGCCAGTTGGCCTGTGGACAAAAACTACGTACTTACCTTGTGCCTGTCTCGCTATATCAATACAGGACTGGTCGAAGTTGAGCTTTCCTATAACTACTATGATTTTAAGAGATTCTTTCAGAGACTCTAAGTGGGTCGGCTCAATATGTTCGAAACGCTCTTTGGTCAAAAGCAGCTCATAATCTGCCGGCAGATGTTGTGTAGTAAAAGGCTGAAGATATAAATTCACTATTGGAGAGTCCGGTTCGCAAAGGAAAAAAATCGAGCATTTTTTACCTGGCTTGTCCATCGGCTCTATAAATTCGGGCGGCAGCGTCTGATAGTCAAGACCAGCGGCTCCAGTTAGAGGTTCTTCGCCATAAAAATGGATAAAATCCCTGCGTATTGTCTGTGCCTTGCTTTGGTGTGGTATGAAAGCCATATCCCCTGCATAATGAATGAAGTAAGCATCGTATCGTTTATTCTGCACATCGGGGACCCCACGGTCCATTCTGTTCCAGTGGCAGGACATGCTCTCGAACTTAATACCTTTTGTGAAGACCATATAGTTCATGCTCGTCTGCTCGGGGAATTTACGCATTTGTGGTGTTTCGGGCAGGTCCTTGATGCCTTTGGTAAAGTCTTTGAAGTTTTTGCTGATAATTACCACACCCGAATTGAAATACTTATACATGCCCCTTTCATTTTTGGGCCAGTCTATCCCTTCCTTTATTCCGTTAACGATAGGGTCTCTGTTCATCATTTCGTCAGGGAAGTTTTCGTCGAAGGCGTACAAAGTATCCATATCAGGATAACATTCGAATATATTTGGCGCATTCGGTGTTATCAGGATGTCCCTGTCCAGGAGCAAGATACGGTCATAACCTATATTAAAGAGTCTGAAGCACTGATGCTTTTCAAAGGGTGGGTAAAGAAAACGAATAGCAGGCTGTTCACAAACGAAGTAACTGGCGTTGTACTTCCTGGCATAGAATTGAGCACTTAACATCGCAGGAAGATAATCTAAGTCATCCCCGATATTGACCGTGAATATAGCAGTCTTTGTTTTCATAAAGCTCATATTATCGGCTCACAAACTTATCTGGTAAAGCAAAAATCAAAAAACAATCAAATCAGAAACCCGGCTGTTCTTTTGCCGGTTGGGTTAACATCCCTTGCCGGAAGTAAATTCTGCGGAAAATCGGCTGATTTTATATTTTTTTTGCGGGTTGTTTTCCTTCGGCACGCAATTATCAGTATCAACAAAGCCATCTTTATAAGCCGGGCTATTTTGCCTCTATCTTCAGTAAAAGAAAGCTCTTAAGTTTTTCTTTTCTTCATCGAAAATTTATTTTGAAGGGACTTTTCGAGTGATGTGGCCACGGTGTGTAAAATTGATAATTGGATTTTAACGGCCAAAAAAATGAACGTTTGTTTTTTAAGGAGTTGAGTTATGTTAGCAATTAAAAACAATTTAATGTCAGTAAATGCTGCTCGACAGTTGTCGAAAAACTATGAAGCATTAGCCAAGTCTGTCGAAAGGCTGTCCTCCGGTCTGCGAATCAACAGTGCCAAGGACGACGCAGCCGGCCTGGCTGTCCGTGAGTTAATGCGGGCGGACATCGCCGTTCTTACGCAGGGTGCACGTAATGCACGGGACGGTATTAGTATGCTACAAACTATGGAAGGTGCTATGGCAGTCATAGATGACGCTCTGGTACGTATGCAGTCACTGGCTGAACAAGCTGCGACTGGTTCGTATTCGTCTGCACAGCGAGGCATTATGCATCAGGAGTTTGACGAGATGCGGCTTGAGATAGACCGTGTCGCCGCTGCCACAAAGTTCAATGGAATCGCCATGCTCAACAACACAAGCACCAGGTCAATACACTTTGGTGAGTTAAGCACGGATAAGATTGACATCACCGGCAGCGATATGACCAGTGCTTCAGGCGGCCTTGCCCTTACAGGCCTGACCATTGCTAATACGACCAGTGCCAAGGGTGCCTTGGCGACCTTGGAGACCGCAATCGGCACTAAGGACTCTGCTCGTGCCAAGTTCGGTTACAAGATGAACCGTCTGGAGAGCACTGTAAGCGTTATCAGCATTCAGGCTGAGAATCTCCTGGCAGCTGAGTCGCGTGTCTCTGATGTCGATGTGGCTACCGAGATGGCAGATATGACCAAGAACCAGGTGTTGGCACAGGCTGGTATCGCGATGCTGTCTCAGGCCAATGCAATCCCGCAGATGGCACTGAACTTACTGTAACGGAAAACAACTTGGTTTTATAGTCCGACCAGTTTTCTCCGACAATAGTTGGGGGGATGATCGTTGCACAGACAACGGTCATCTCCCCATAGTTTAAAACAACATATAAAGAGTTATAAAGCATCGGTTTGGAAACGGCCTTAAAATCTTACTGTCGGAACTTCAGGGGGAAAGTATTAAGGAGTAATACAATGGACCAGGTTTCTGTATACAAGGAAACGTCAGTTTCGACACAAAACAAAGGCCGGCTCGTCGTTATGCTGTACGATGGCGCGATTAAATTTATGAGGTTGGCAATCAAGGCGTTAGAAGCGGGCGACAACGAAGCAAAGAGCCGGTATATAAACAAAGCCCTCGATGTTATCAATGAACTCAATGCAGTATTAAATACCCACGAAGGCGGTGAAATAGCTGCTAACCTTCGCAAACTTTACCTGTTTATGAGCAATCGTCTCGCCGAGGCCGATATAAAACGCGACCCCCAAAGGATTCGGGATGTCATTTCTTTAATGGAAGAGCTTAACCAGGGCTGGAAAGCTATTACAAGCTAAGAGTTGTCAAAGCTGATAAACCGTCGCTCGCCGCCGCATGAGCAGGCAAAGAGCTGTGAAATCTTTTCAATTGAGGCTGGCAGAATACTTCTTCCAGTGAACTTGGAATTTCTAACAAAATGAGACACATCAGCAGGGAGGTTTATTGTTATCCACCTACCCCACGCATTTTGGGACAGTTGCTTAAGGTTTGCGGAAACTGATTCTAAGTGTCCATCTCCTGAGGACGTTAGAGTGGTATAATTCAGCGCCCTTTGGGGTTTGAATCCTGATGCTGGGCTATTCGTAACTCTAAATAGGACAGTATAAGGATAGTTGGAAACACAGAGTGAAGGAATTGATTGGCGAAAAAGTGGCTCAAGCAGAGAAAATGTGTTATCATAGGATGGAGAAGAGCAGAACCTATTTTAAGATTACATTGCCTTACCTGGTTTGAGGGCTGATATTTGTATCACCGTATCAAGCAAGTTCGGATTAGTTGTGCTCTTTCTTGTGTAAAAACTTTTTATCCACAGAAAGTGCTCTGAAGATTTGGTTTTGAGAAGAAACTCAATAAGCTGCTTAAGTGTTAGATTTTCCAATTTGGTTTCGACACTGACCTCGCAGTGGTTTGAGTCCAGTTGCAATATCTCTTGTTTCATCGTTGCGACTTTTCCTACAAAACCCAGCTCCGTGGTTATTGACTCTAAAAACGTGAGAACTTCGAATTCTCCTTCCTCCGAGGCAACTTTTCTTTCTATATCATCCAACTTGGCTCGCAAGGCAAGATACTGTGTGCTCTTTGCTCGAAGCTCGTCAAGCTCTCGTTGTTTTTCAGGGATTACTCGATTGAGCGTCTCTATACGCTCGATAGCAGGCCTGATGCTAAACACAAACAGCACCCAGACTGCTGTAAAGACCAGCAGGCCAACAGTCAACCAACGCTCTCTATGTGTCAACCGTATCATTTTTACTCCAGCGTCGTTAATGATATTAAAATAGTAAAATGAACCAGCTCGCCGTCATGTTCCCTTCGAATATCCTGGACATCCGCAGTTGAAAATTGTGGTGCATCCTGCAATAGTCGTTGCCACTTATACAAGGGTTCAAACGACCGAGAAACCCCTGTCAATCGGACAGAATTGGTAGTTATCAGCATGCTGTCAACATTAATATTTAGCCCTGAAGGGAGACTTTTAGTAATCGCATACAGGATTTCAGCTGGCCCAACGGCAGAAGGGCCGAACATCGCATGATTTTTTTGCGAGGATTGCAATTTCTGCTCTAACTGGGCAAGCGGGTTTACAATATTTTTTTCTTCCGGCAGTGTTTGTTGAAAAATTTCTTTGATTTCGTTTTTTATATGTGTGTATCTCGTTTCTAAATGTGACAATCGTATAAATAGTCCAACAAGTGATATAACGGCAATCGCAGCCACAAGTGTTGCGCATATTGTTAAATCCTTTTTCAAGTCCAATGTGGGCTTTACGTCAGCGTTATCATCCTTAAGAAAATTTACACCCAGAGTTTCCTCAGGTGCCAATGCCCTCAAAGCAAGACCTTCAGCAACACATATTGAGGCATCGCTGTTGCTATCTGGTGAGCTTTCTACTCTGGCATAAGGGTTGACAGTGATTGCCTGACAGTGCAGATTTTCCTCAACAAGCGTTTCGAAACCGTCATAGGCATGGTTTCCACTTGCCAGATAAATTCTGGTATCCTCCTCGATTTCGCACCCGAACACTTTTTGCCAGGTAATTTTTGCTTCATTTGACAGCGTTTCCGCAACGCATTTTTGAGCTAAACCAGTATCGTTATCGGATGGACTATCGATTATAATATTTCTAACGATTAAAATATTATTGTCCTGAGTAATTGCCAAAGCGAGATAACGTTTATCTACATACGCAATAATGGCTTTGCCGGCCGTTATTTCGGGATGATTAACCGTAACCGTCGAATGGATTGCAAAAATTACAGCATCCACAAAAGCAGGATTCATCCTCGTACCAGCTAATGTATTTAGTCTTTCGTGCAGCGATTCCCTCGCAACCGCTGCAGTGAGAGCAAAATACTCCCCGCCCGGCAGCTGGTGGTGCGAGCATATCTGGGCAACAATTTCATTCGGTTGTATTGGGAAATTGTGCTCTAATGCGGACTCGGTAAGTTCATGGACTTGTTCTGCATCGGCAGAACAAGCTGCCAGATTTCGAAAGAAAACAGTATTATGTGGCATTGATATTGCCACTTCCGCACGCCGGTCAAACCCATGCCGGCTGGCTAACGACTTGAGTATACCCGGCATAGAGTCTGAGCTTCTGCGGGTTGGTGTGCTGAGGGCTTTTTCAATGCGGAACTGTCCATCTGTGCGCGAGACCTGCACCGCACGCAAACCGGAAGAACCAAAATCTATACCAATACTTCGCTTAATCATTGTTTTTTCGGTTTTTATCTAATGGATGCCACAGTTGTAAATCCTTGTAGCTCTTTGTATAAAATCACCTCAACGGTTTTCGTTTTCACATTTTTTTTGAGTGTCGCAGATATTTCACGGCTGAGGCAGTCAAAATTTCCCCGTGCTGTGACATGATAGTATCTATCTTTAGGGCTGACAGTAGCTGTATTTTTAATCGTGTAGTAAACGCTGTCTGTCATTCCGGGAATATCTCGCAGTTCCGTGATGCTGTCAAAGGGTTTAATTCTTCGCCGGTCAATGATTAGCTGTGCCAATATAGGGTCCATTTTTTCTGACAAACTCTCAATCACTCGCTTCGAAGCACAATTAATGTTGATTTCTCCATCGCCGTGGACTGTTACATAATCACGCATGCTGTCAAAAGCATCTGGTGTTACCGCTTTGACCAGCAGGAGTTCTTCAACCGTATCAAGCGGGGCGTTTTTGCATCTGTATGGGTGGGCTAACCCTGCATAGTAGCCTGACTCTGCTCCTGAATTTTCGTGTTTTATAAAGGGCAGATATGTAACCTCATCATCGCTATCGGTCCAATCGATGATTGAGCAGACCAGGCCATAGCCAATATGAGAATGTCCGGCACGCTCCTTATTAATCAGGTCGATTAGCCGAAGTAACTGTTCTATTCTGTTTCGATTCAATTTGCCGTTCTTATCTTTTAATAGATTCACGTTCAATTTGCCGCTTTCTTCGGCAATAGTTACAGAGCAGTTTCCATCACCGACATCGAAGATATTTTCCCCTGTAAATAGATTCGGTACCATCTTGTTTGTATGGAAGTTGTTGACATCCCTGGCAGCAGCGATTGCAATATTCAGTCCTGCCCTTGCGCAATTTAGTGCCTGCAAGGATTTTCGAAAATCGTCTGCCGTGCGGAGGCTGGTACGGGATTTATAGTTGAAAGCAAGCAGCAGTCCTCCCAGCATAATGACCATACACAGGACAACTACGACTATAAATCCTCTTTGCTCTGCTTTTACCCGTTTCAGTCTCATGGCTTGTTAACCGATACTAATATCTCTGTTCGAGCCTCTTTACCTTGATTCATTTGGCAGCATACGTATGCGACAGTGCTGCAGTGACATTGTCGGTAATTTTCATCCTCACAGTTGATTCCAATTTTTACAGCAAACGGCAGTTTCATCTTGTCTTTAAAATCCCACTTGTTTAGCCATTGCTGTCCGTCAAAAAATGACAATTCAATGCACTCGATGTTTCTTGCAATCTGTCGCCAGTTTCTTTTTTTCGCAACATTCTCAGATGCGCCGATAAATCTTTCCTGGCTTAAAAAGAGTGTGCCTTTTCTTTTATCAAATTTATAAATGACCTCGAATAACCCATCTGTTGCCCCCCGGCCTCCTGAAACCCTGCTCGTAGTTACCAGATGCAAAATTTCCCCGGTTGGTTCGTCAGGGTTGCCCTTAAAATAATGACTGACTTCATTTTTTTGTGTTTTATTTCCCATCTGAGAAATTGATGTCACCTGGTATGTCTGTTTCTCGTCCGTTCCGGGATACGAGCAGCGTATTTGTCGGGCCATCTGCTCCAGCACGTTCCGGCCCTGTTGATAGAGTGTCATTTTGGCCTTGCATATTTGTGTTGATTTCGACGTTGCAAAATAGCTCCCGTACACCATAGAGACAATAGTAACGATTATCGTCATTGCTACGAGAATTTCGAGTAGTGTAAATCCATCTTTTTTAGACTTACTATTCATTTAATTTCCTGTCGGCAACGTAAGTTGACATTTGCAGGTGCTTATTGCCCGTGCCCTGTTTCCAGTTTACATCAACAAGTACGCTTCGCAATCCGGCAATATCTACCTGGCCTGATTGAGACAAGCCCACATTTGTAACCTGAGTTTGCCAGTTCAGTGTTAAGCCGTTACTTTCCACCGTGCCGGAGTTACTTTCTAATTTTGGGTAGCCAGCAGCCAGGAGCTCTGCAATTTTCTCGTTTGCCAGGAGAACAGCCTGAGAGGTTATTTCTGCTGTCTCGAACATTCTAATGCTGATAAGATGCAGCCTGAGCAGCGCCAGCATAGAAATTGAGACGATTGTAAGGGCTATGATAACCTCTATAAAAGTAAAGGCTTTCGTTCGCACAGCCGGTCCTGCCGGGCGTTTATCTTTACCTGTTGTGTTATCCTTGCTCATCGAGATTCCAGCTTTCAATATCAGCGTTGTCCTCTATGCCGCCATCCTCGCCATCTTTGCCATAGGATTCTAGGTCATAATCTTTGCTCTGAACCCCTGGGCAGATGTAGATATATTTGTTGCCCCATGAGTCTGAGGGCGCTTTATCGAGATAGCCGTCTTTGTTATATCCCTTTATGCCTGGGTCACGGACAAGAGCTTCAAGCCCCTCGGAAGTAGTTGGAAAACGGCTTGTGTCGGTCTTAAATAAGGCCAATGCAGATTCGATATTGCGTATATCAATTTTGGCTTTCATCCTCCGGGCCTGCTCGGGCCTGCCTAATATCCTCGGCATAATTATGGTAGCCAAAATACCCAAAATCACTACTACAATCATGAGCTCAATTAAGGTAAACCCCATCGATAGTCGATTACCGATTGCCGATTGCCGGTTGATGGCGGTGAATCGAAAATTCCCTGTGTTGTGTGATTGTTGCTTGTTTTTTCTCATCTTACAGAGCTCCATTAAAGAATCTGATTTATTTCAAATATAGGCAGTAAAATTGCAAGCACTATAAAGCCTACAACGGCACCCATAACAACAAGTATCGCAGGCTCAAGTAGTGAGGTCAGCATTTTAGCTGTGCTCTCGACCTCACCCTCGTACATGTCTGCAATATTTATAAGACCATCCTCTACGTTTCCACTGACTTGAGCTGTAGCAATAACGTGAAACACAATGGGTGGAAACAACCCTGTTTTCCTTATTGCATTGGCGATAGCATCACCCTTGCTAATGCTGTCTTTCACAGCGGTCAGGGCACCTGCAAGGAAGCTGTTTTTAATCACCCCTTTTGCAATCTCCAGTGCCCTAAGTATCGGAATACCGCTTGCAAGGAGTATTCCCAATGTTCTTGTCAGACGTACTATCTCCAGTTTAAGAAAAAGGTTACCAAAGAGGGGCAGCTTTAGTTTGAAGCTATCCGCAATCAATCTTCCATCTTTGGTTCTTAGCCATGCTCCAATTCCAAGGCAGGCCGTAAAAAGCACAACGGCAATTAACATAAAGTAAGTTTTTATAAGAGCGCTCGTTGCGATAAGCAATCTCGTGGGCCAGGGAAGAGCTCGATTCATTTCAAGAAAAATCTGCGTTATGCTGGGCACTACGAAAGATAGAAGAAATACCACAACTCCGGCTGCAACCACAGTCATCATCGCAGGATACGCTACAGCGGACTTAACCTTACTGGCGAGATGCACACGTTTCTCCAGCATTTCCGCCAGTCGCAGGAGTATTTCTTCAAGAGTTCCGCTTTCCTCACCTGCGGCCACCATATTTACAAACAAGCTCGAAAAGACGCCTTGGTGTTTCCTAAGCGCATCGGCCAGTGTGCTGCCGGCATTAACACGGTCAGCAACTTGCTGCATAATTTCTGCAAGTGGATGTTTCTGGGTTCCCAAACGCACTATTCTGCGTTTGGGAACATCTTGTAACTGCTCGACTATTGCAGAAAGAGCAGGTACAAGTGGTAATCCTGCTCGCAACAGTGTCGCCAACTGACGCGCCAGCATACAGATATCTTTTGTGCTGATTCTTCTGAAAATGTCCCTTTGGTGTGTGTTTACCTGTGTTTCTGTACGGTCATTATTCGCGACAGCTCGACGTGCCGTGACCAGCTTGTTACTTAACAGGTTTTGTTCAGCTACCGACACGTTCAGTTACTCCTATGCTTGCCTGGGCGCTATCCTGTGTGACCCTGCATACTTCTTCAAGAGTGGTGTCACCGGCCAATACCTTACGTAACCCATCCTCTCGCAGGGTGCTCATGCCTTTTTCAACGGCAACTTCTTTTATAATGTGCGAAGCGCTTCGTTTTACTATTAGTTCCTTGATATCGTCATCAACGACCAGCAGTTCAAAGATTCCTGTCCTTCCCAGATATCCTGTTTCAAGACAGTTCTCGCAGCCACGTCCTTTATAGAACTGTGTGCCCGGCGCCGATATTTTCTCAAATTCACTGCATAGAGAAATTACCTGCTTATCCGGGCTGTATGGTCTTTTGCATTGTGGACAGTTGATTCGCAGGAGCCGCTGGGCCATAACTGCGGCGACCGACGATGAAATCAGGTAAGGTTCAATACCCATATCAATCAGTCGTGTTACCGCTGAGGCTGAGTCGTTTGTGTGCAAGGTGCTTAAAACCAGGTGACCGGTAAGTGAAGCTTGAATGGCAATCTGGGCGGTTTCGGTATCACGAATTTCTCCTATCATAATCACATCGGGGTCCTGCCTGAGAATGTGTCGCAGACAATTGGCAAACGTAAGATTTATTTTCGGCTTTATCTGCATTTGCCCAACACCGGGCAATTGATATTCTATTGGGTCTTCAACTGTAAGGATGTTTCGTTCTTCGCGGTTAAGTTCGTTCATAGCTGCATAGAGGGTAGTTGTCTTGCCGCTTCCTGTAGGACCGGTGAGCAAAATTATACCATGCGGCAATCTAATCAGGTTCTTGAAGTGATTAAGTATATTCGGACAAAATCCTATCTCATCCAGGCCCAGTTTGGAGTTGCTCTTATCCAGCAGTCTCAGCATTACTCGCTCGCCGCCCAATGTAGGAATGACGGAAACTCTAATATCCACGAGGTTCTGGCCTATTTTAATTCGGCTTTGGCCGTCTTGTGGTAATCTTCGTTCGGCAATATTAAGATTTGCCATAATTTTCAATCGTGAAATGAGTGCTGCAATCTGCTGCTTCGGCAAAGTCAATATATCGTGCAACACTCCATCAACCCGGAAGCGTATTCGCATTTCATTTTCGTATGGTTCGATATGAATATCACTGGCCCGGCTGTGCACCGCCTGGAAGAAGATTTTATTGACTAATTTTATGATGGGGGCCTTATTGGCGATATTGAGCAGGTCTTCAGCCCGAGTTTGAATGGGACTTCCGTCAACATCATCGTCATTGGCTGATAAATCTTGCGCATCAATGTTTGCACCGTCACTTTCCATATTAGTGCTTTGATAGTAACAGCGGCTTATGGCCTGTTCTATTTCGGAGGCGGGGCAGACAACTCGGCTGCACGGCTGGGCTAAGATGCTCGAAATTGCGTCGTATGCTTCTATATTGAGCGGCTCTGCCAGGGCGATTGCAGTCTGTCCGTTTTCCAGTGTGATTGGAATAGCACACTGCTTTTTAAGAAACTCAAGCGGCAGCTTCCTTACAAGCTGCGGGTTCAACTGCTCCGGCAGTATAGTGTCCAAATACTGATTTGTTGTTTGTTTTTCCAAATTCGGTACTCACCAATGCTACTCTGCCCCCCCGCTCTTGCCCCTTAGGGGCTGCGGGGGCTACGAAGCACGAGTCGGCTTTCTTATCCATAGGACGCCTTACGGCGCAACCGAAAAAGTTATCCGGTTCTTAGTTCTCCTTGATGTTTTTCTCAAGTTCTTGCAGTTCTGGTTTCATTTCATCTTTCTTCTTCTCGGTTATCTGGTCTAAATCCTCCTGGTTACTCAGGACATACGGCGTTATAAATATGAGCAGATTCGTTTTCTGCACTTCATCTTTATTGTGCTTGAACAGGTTGCCAAGTATGGGAATGTCACCGACAAAGGGTATTTTCTTTTCAACAGTAGTTTTGTCATCGCGAATTAGTCCACCGATGACGATAGTCGAGCCGGAATTCATGGAAACAACGGTCTGTGCCTGTCTTTTAGCCGTTGTCGGAGTATCGGAGGAAGCGGTGGTTTCAATAAGCTTTGTGAACTCGCTGTCAATTTCGAGCCTGACCAGGCCGCCCTGACTGATATGCGGCACTATCTCCAGACTGATTCCAACGTCTTTGTATTCGTATGTTTTTATCACGGTTGGAGTAAGTAAGTCGGTTGTTTCGGTAATTCTTGACTCGGTAACAAATGGCCTGTTTTCACCCACGATTATGCTGGCCTTTTGATGATTTGAGGTCATGATATGTGGCGTTGAAAGAATATTAACGCCGGTCTGTTTCTCCAACGCCGTTATTATTGCGCCGATGTTCGTAGTTGTGCCGCTTTTCTTCCATGCGCCGACACTTAGTCCTTCGAGGTCTCCACTTGCGAAATCCACGCGCGGACCAAAATTTGTTGACGCAAAAAATCGAATACTACTTTCTACAGCGTCATCGAGCGTTGCCCAGTCGATACCTATTTCTTTTAAGCCCTCCTCGCTGACCTCCATAATGAGCATTTCAACTAAAACCTGCTCACGAATTATATCGAGCTTTTCGACAATCTCCGAGATTACCTCAAAGTCCTGAGCTGAAGCACTGATTATCAGTGCGTTTGTACCTTCATCGGCGGCAATCTGAACCCCCTGTGGGGCTTCGAGTGCACCGGAGATTCCTAAGTTCATAACAGCTTTGGTGAGTGATTCAGCAGTTTCTTTGGCTGGTGCGTTCTTAAGGTACATTACGCGAACATTAGCAGCTCTGCTCGGACGTTGAATATCAAGCTGATTTGCTAATTTTTTGATTGTTTCGGTGTCCTGAGTGTTAGCAACAACAATAAGAGAATTTGTTCTTACATCAGGTAAAATTTGGATACCTCTGTTAATCTGTGGCGCATCCCGGCTACGTGCCGTCCGTGAAGGAACAGACTTGCTTTTCAGCATTATGCTGGTTATCTGTTCACTGAGAACCTGTGCGGAAGCATATTCCAATCCAATTACGGCAACTTGCTCTTTTGAGCCTGTTACGTCAAGTTTCTGAATAATTTTGGCAACATGATGTATATTTGAAGATGCATCTGTAATCAAAATCGAATTCGTTCGGGGGTAGGTTGCCATATATGAGCTTGTGGCTAAAAGCGGCTTAATAATCTGACTTACTTCTGTAACATCAGCATATTTCAACGGAATAATCTGAGTAACAATAGAATCACTTTCAGGGATTTCCGACGGTTTGCTGCCAATGCGAACCTGTAAATTACGCTTGGAAGCTTCTGCTCTTGGGACT
>Ga0307433_1000302_pt1 | contig 42978 bp, 37 predicted proteins | sample SalMarWE160210MG_FD_202166 | JGI IMG/M metagenome (GOLD analysis project Ga0307433, IMG submission 202166) | Salt marsh sediment microbial communities from the Plum Island Ecosystem LTER, Massachusetts, United States - WE1603-210 | ecosystem: Environmental > Aquatic > Marine > Intertidal zone >... | reverse complement strand
TTCGGCAATGTCAAGGAATCAAACAACACATACGTGCCTACTTCATGCAAGACACTAATCACCGACAAACATTGATCCCAACTGAGTTAGTAAGTCGTTTCTGGTCTCAAATCCCGGGGAACTTCAGGCTAGAAAGACCGGTACTGGCTAGCAAAGACATCGATTATCGGGCGCTTCTGATCCACTCCACGGTGCGAGAAAGGCCCTCGGAGAAGGGGGTCTGCGCCTGAAAACCGAGCGTTCGAGAGGCCTTTCCGACATCGAGCCTGCTTTCCACAAGTTCGCCCGTGCGCGGATCGGCGTACGCGGCCTCCCCGTCGAAGCCGATGACCTCCTTAAGCAGCGCGAACAGGTCGTTCACCGATGCCGATGCCCCTGTTGCGATGTTGTACGCGCCGTCATCAGGGGTGCTGGGAAGCGCTGTTTCGGAGAACAGGCGATCGGTGGCTAATAGGTTCGCTCGTGCCACGTCCTCCACACAGACGTAGTCTCTTAGCTGGGCGCCACTACCGTATATGGTGGGCTGCGTGCCGGTGAGCATCGCTCGGGAGAAGATGGCCACGACCCCTGCTTCCCCGATTGGATCCTGTCGGGGGCCGTAGACGTTCCCGTAGCGAAGGGAGAGGCTCTTCAATCCGAAGGTGTGAGCGTAGGCAAAGAGGTATCCCTCCACCGCCGCCTTGGCGGCTCCGTACGGGCTGATTGGCGCCTTGGGAGCCTGTTCGTCGACGGGCGCAGGCGTTTCCCCGTAGATGGCCCCGCCGGACGAAGCGAACAGCACTCCTTCCACGCCGCTTCTAACGGCGCTTTGAAGCAGGTTCACCGTGGCAGTGACGTTGACGTTTACATCGAAGACCGGCTCGGCGACCGAGCGGCGGATGTCGATCTGCGCGGCATGGTGGTTGACGAGGCGTGGGCGGAATCGCTCCAAAACGTCGCTTGTGCGGTCGTGATCGCACAGATCCGCCACGATCAACTCGGCCTTGTGGTGGACGTTCTCCCTGTGGCCGGTGGAGAGGTTGTCCAACACGAGGACCTCGTGTCCAGCTTCGATGTAGTGATCGACGACGTGCGAGCCGATAAACCCTGCTCCACCGGTAACTAAGATCTTCATCGATCCTCCTCCTCGTTTAGCTGTCTTGCGCCTGGGCTGGGGCGAACCCCCCAGACGTCGGCCCGCTTGCCGGTTTCCCTTTTATAGGCATCGACGATTCCTTCCACGTATCTTCGCTCCTCGCACGAGGGCACCAGATGGAGCGTGGTCCCGCCGAATCCCCCGCCGACAAGACGCGCACCGAGCGCGCCGTTTCGAGCACCCCACTCGACGAGGAAATCGAGCTCGGGCGTGCTGACCTCATACTGATCCCGAAGCGAGGCGTGAGACGCGTACAGAAGCTCCCCCACGGTCGAGGCCTCTCCATCGACGAGCGCCTCTGCGGCGCGCCGCACGCGTTCGTTCTCCGATACCACATGGGCTGCCCGTCGACAGAGCAACTCAGGCATCCGATACTTAACGTCGTCGAGCTCCCTCATTGTCAGCTCGCTCAGTGAGCTCAGGCGTCTCTCGGGCAGCGCATCCCAAAGCCAGTCGAGGGCCTCCCCACACTCCCGGCGTCGCTCATTGTAACCGCTCTGCGAGAGTTCCCGCCGTAGAGTGCTGTCGACGACGAGGAAACTTGTATTCTTAAGGTCGATCGGCACATGGCGATGGGTCATGGTGGCGACATTAAGCAGCAAGGCCGAGCCATCCTGCGCCAGGAGGCTTGCGTACTGGTCCATGATGCCACAACTGGTCCCTACGAACTCGACTTCCGCCCGCTGGCAAAGCCTGACGAATTCAACATCATCGAGTCCTATCCCATAGAGTCTCGTGAGCGCGAGGGCGAGCGCGACCTCCAACGCCGCCGAGCTGCTCAAGCCTGCTCTGAGGGGGACGCTGCTAGAGATCGCCACATCGAAGCCGTGCGGGAACTCGACATGGTGAGAAAGCTCAAGGAGTATCCCGATTAAGTAGTCGTGCCACTCTCCGGTCGGGGTGGACTCTGCAATCGGAAGCTCGAGTTCGGCGACGCCGCGAAAAGCTGTGCTGCAAGCGTTCACTGCTCGATCGCTTCGGGGACGCAGGGCGATCTCGGTCGTCCTGTCGATGGCAAACGGTAGGACGTAGCCACCGTTGTAGTCGGTGTGCTCGCCGATCAGATTCACGCGGCCGGGAGCCTTCGTGATCTGCGGAGCGGGTCCTGATCCGAACGTAGTTATAAGAAACTCCGCACTACTGATCGATGTCATGTCCACTCACTCCTGTGTGAGTGATTGGGGAGCAGCCCTTTATTGCTGTGGCACAAGCAGAGTCAAACCCGTACCTCGGTTCACATCTTTTCATCAGCGTGGTACCCCGTTTCGTCAAAGACGGATCGGGTAGGTTCCCTCCTCTCTCACGATCCTATAGAACGCGCTTAGGTTCTCGATCGGTGTATTCGGCTGAACATTGTGCGCGGGACCAATGATGAGACCGCCTCCTGGCGCTACCGTCCTGAGCCTTGTTCTAACCTCGTCCACAACTTCTTGTATGGAGCCGAACGGAATAGTGTATTGGTTGTCGAGTGTCCCCCAAAATGTTAGCTTGTCTCCGAAACGCTTCTTGAGTTCTGCGGGATCCATTGATTGTGGCTGTACAGGGTTTAGTATGTCCAGTCCAATCTCGATCAGATCGGGAAGAATCGGCTCCACGTTTCCATCCGTGTGGAAAGCGATCTTTACCTCAGGGTTCATCCTTTTAAACTCAGAGAAAAGCTCCGCATAGATGGGCTTGAAAAACTCCCGAAAGATCGTTGGGGAAACAATCATCCGATCTTGCATGCCGAAGTCATCCCCGAGGAAGATTACATCTACTCCCATGCCAACTAATTTAGCTCCCGCTACCTGGATCCACTGCTTGAGCTTGGTCAGATACTCGTGCATGAACGCCTTGTTCCTTACGAGGTCGATCAAAACCTGCTTAAGACCGCGCAAGTACCAAGAGAGCTCAAACAGGGTGCAGGCGACCTCTCCGATGATCGCGTACTCCTGGCCGTACCGATCGATCAGCTCCTGGGCCGCCGCATATCTGCGCTCGTCATTGAAGTCTGGGAGTTTGTAGTCATCGAGTCTGTCGGCTTCCGCGAGGGGATGATCAACCGGCTCGGTATAGTACCAGCCCTTTCCGTAACGTACCCGCCTCCAGCCGATTCCCCACTCGTCGGTGTAGTAGTCAGCATCACTGAGGTAGAAGCTAGCGCATGGACCAATCGTCGTCTTGATCGCATCGTGGTCCAGAGCCACTTCCAGAGGGTACGATTGACTGCGAAGTTTCTCTTCAGATCGACCGAGCAATACCTCACACATCCGGTCGGTCATTTCGGGGGTGTACCAAACATCAATAGGAACACGATCTGGCTCCTGATGGTTGACGGCCATTAAGAACCGCTCTTTGTGTTTCATGCAAAGGCTTCCTTTACGGTCTCGTTTACCGGGCTCTCGAACCAATCAGATGGTGCACGTGAAGCCGGCCGCCTCGCGCCATCATTTCTCATCGACGAAGGAATGCGTGAAGTGAACGTAAGGAAAGCACTCGGGAATGTGGGTGTCGTATACGCCGTGTTTGCTCCAAACCCACGCGGGATGGGGCTGAATCTCGATACCGCTGGGAGCGAGCTTCTCAAAGCGCCCGAAGAAGATCCGCCATACATCGCCTTCCTGCGGGGGGAGGGAACGACCGTTCGCCAACCACTTCATTCCCTGCCACGGGAAGGCGAGCTCCACAGTCCAGCCCTTGTCGATCACCGTCCGATCGTTCATTTTACCATCCACGTGAACGGCCGGCCGCAAGCCCGGGAAGTCCCAATCGAGGAAGGCCCAGCGGCATCCGCGCGGGTGGGTGCCTCTCCAGAAGGACTCCTGATGACGGTCATAATTCCCGCCAAAGGAAAGGGCTTTTCGAGCCAATAAATCGAAATCTGGCGCATCAAACCGGCTGCCACGGGCATAGGCATCCTGCCAGATGAAGAACACCTCATAGATTGTCCCCAGGGCATTGATCTCCAGTTCATAGTAGCAGTCGTCACCATCGATAAGCACCTCCACGTCGTTTTCCTTAAAGATTATCGAGTCGCGTTCGGTGAGGTTCGCCTCAACAAATGGTTCCTCGATCCAGTAAGCAACGTACAGATACTCATCATCCCATAGAGCGGCGGCGCGTGTCTCGAAAAGACCGGGCTCACCGGTGACCATGTCGACAAAACGCGGCGATTTCTCAGCTTTTTGCCAGGCCGATTCATTTAGGAGACCGTCAACCTCTATCGGCTGCCTTGTCCGATGACAGGTGTAGTGAGCAACATCGTGCTGCGAACAACCGTATTTCTTAGGCATGTTCTTCTTCTCCTGATTCAAGATGTCTCCCCGGCCGTTAACGGGATGAAGACCTTGGAGTTCGGGCCGGACGATAGAGGAATCTGCCGCTTTTTATGCCTTGATTGGCACGGTCTTTTTCTCCATCTCCAATACACGGATTTGTGTTGTGTCTCCTTCTAGGCCTTCGGCCATTGCTCTTACCTCGATGCCCCCTGTATTTCGAGCTGCTCCTATGTATACGGCACCCATTCCCCTCTCAACGCTCAGGGGGTTCTCGCCGATGAGTTTTCCCGGACCTGATATTTCGAAACTCACCGCAGTGTGCGAGAGGGGAAGCGCTTGCCCTTTTTCATCCAGGACTCTCACCACTAAGCGCGTGCAATCTGTGCCATCCGCGAAGAGTTCGGTATCGTCTGGTTCAAGAACGACTCGGGTTGCGCGCCCAAACATCTCGATAGAATGCCTTACGACTTCTTTCCCATCGATAAACCCCACTGCTTCGATCTTGGATATCATCTGCCCTAACCATCTTCCCAATGCCCAAGCCATTTCGTTCCACTCGTAAGTCGCTTCCTCCTTTGTCGGCCTCTTGTCCTTGAAGCTGGCCTGAATCCCCGTAAAGGTAAACGGCGGATGAGGAAGATTGGGGTACTCCGCGGTGTCGGGGGCTTGGGAATCGAACAATTGTTGATCGACATAGAGATCAACCCGGTCACAGTTACTGAAAACTGTTAGGGCATCCCCGCAGTCGTTGAACTCCGGGGTCAGGTACCTGGCGATGAATAGCTCAACGCTGATCTTCGGATCCATCTGGCTTCGGTAGAAGTGAGCCGCGAACTTGGGGTTGCGAAAGACGTCGCAGACACCGTGGTAGCAGATGTGATCCCCCGCCCCGAAGACCGAGGTCGTGTAGTAGTCAAACGCGCACCATGCGCAGACTCCAGCGAGGTTGGAGATTCCATACTGGCAGCTCTGAATGCGAGCGTGGAGCTTCGCGTGTTCGATCAGTCGTTCTTCGCGATCGTACGATTTGGTGGGAAACATGTGCCCCATGCACTCCGTTACAAGAGAAGGGACATGAGTCGGAGTGTGGAGCTTGCCTTCCCGGTTTTTCTCGAAGTCATTGACCGTGAACACATCCTCGAGGAACTCGGTATTGACGAAGTACCGCACGCCTCCTGTCGGTCGCGTGGGGTCCAACTCGTGCGCAAGTCGGTTCGTCTCAACATAGAAGTCGTGGTAATCGAATGACTCGTTGATTCGTACACCCCAGAGAATGACCGAAGGGTGATTACGGTCTCGGAGGATCATCTCACGGAGGTTTTGCTTCGCGACGTTCTTCCATTCCTCATCTCCGACGAAAACCCAGCCCGGGAACTCCTCGAACACAAGCAACCCAATCTCGTCACACCTATCAAGGAAAGAAGGGTCGGGTGGATAGTGCGATGAGCGCATGAAATTGAGGCCGAGATCAAATTTGAGAATGTCGGCATCCTTTCTCTGCACGCGATCCGGCATCGCGGCGCCCAAGTACGGAAATACCTGGTGCCTGTTCAGCCCCCTCAGTTTCATGGGCTCGTTGTTCAGGTAGAATCTTCCGTCTTTTCGGAATTCGACCTTCCTTACCCCGAATCTATCGGCCATACTGTCGAGGATGTTGCCCTGATCGACGATTTCCACTTCAAAGGTGTATAGGTAAGGATTACTGGTATGCCAAAGCTCAGGATTCTGTAGGTGGTGGATGACTTCGATCTTGCCACCGGACTTTGCGGCTATGTTGCTCTGGCTTTGTTCCTTGGACACGGTATTCCCGTTCTGATCGACGATCCGAGTGTAGAGGGTAAACTCGCGGCCGCTTTCGTACAGGTTCTCTATGTCTGCCTCCACCCTTATCTCAGCGGCCTCCCTACCTATCTCTTCCGGAATCACGAAGACATCGCGGATGTTTAGAGGATCGAGGAACTTCATCCGCACATCGCGATAGATGCCGCCGAACTGCATATAGTCGACGTTTCCACCCTCAGGCGGCACATCCTCGCGGCAGCGCGAATCAACCTTCACGGCAATAACGTTTTGTCCGCCGAACGTCACGGCGTGTGTCACGTCACATGCGAAGCCTGTGTAGCCTCCCTTGTGCTCGCAGATCACTTGCCCGTTGACGAACACCGTGGCCACCGTCATAACACCCTCGAATTCGACCACGATCTTGCGACCCTCGAACGCCTTATCGAGATAGAACGGTCGGCGATACCACGAGATGAAGCGATACCGCTCCTCGGTGAAGTAGTGGTGACGATACGTACGGTTACTGTGGGGAAGGCAGATATCCTCGAAACCCGAATCATCGAAATCTCTCTTCTTAGCCTCGCCCAGATCCTGGTCGATGAATCTCCAACCTGTATTGAAATTCAGTATCTCCCTGGATGTACTCATGGATTGCTGCACCCCCACGATTTTTTTGCCCGTCTGGCCGATTCATCGATCTGCCGGGTGACGATCCTGCAAACCGCCATTAGATTCCCTCCCTTCTTCTAAAGACGGCATGTAGAGTTACTGCGATAAGAATGATCAGTCCGTAGATAAATTGCGTCCAAAAGCCTGTGAGTCCTGCGGCCACGATCCCTGCCTCCAACGACCCAATCAGAAAGGCGCCGATGAAGGTACCGAGAATCGTCCCTTCGCCACCGAACATGGAGGTCCCGCCGACGAACACCGTGGCAAAGGTGGTCATCATGTATCCTTCGCCCATTGTCGGCCACCATGTTCTCATGCGCATGCTATCGAGGAGCCCAGCGAAGGCGGCGAGGACGCCCATCAGGACGAAGACGAGGATTTTGGTGCGGTCAACGTTGATCCCCATCATGCGAGCCGTGTTTTCGTTATCCCCAACGAATAACACGTGATCTCCAAACTTGTGTCTGAAGAGCAATAACCACATGCAGACTGCCAAGAACGCGAACCATAGTGCTTGCGCAGGGACAACCCCGCCTACCTTGCCCACGAAAATGGCGTATAGAGGGCGATCGACCACACCGCGCAGCACCTTTTGGAATCCCGCAGCTAGAACATGGGTGGATCCCCTCAAAAGGAATTGCATCCCCAACGTCACCACGATCGATGGGATACCGATCTTCGTGATGAGTAGGCCGTTGCATAGGCCCGCCATCCCGCCTGTGGCAATGCAGCCGACAAGACCTAACAAAACGCTGCCCGTCAGTTCATATAGGGTCGCAAATACGTATCCGGAGAAGGCCATCACTGCGGGGAAGGACAGGTCAATCTCCCCGGTGACAAGAACAACCGTGATGCCCAACGCCATGACTCCCACAAAAGGAACCGTAGTTAGGAAAGAAAGATAGATATTCGGTCTGAGGAAGACCCTTGGACTAGTAATCATGAAAAGAACTATGATCAACAATGTGATGACAAAAAGGCTGAGCTGTCTACGGTACTTCATCACAGCGGCGAGGTTCAATTGGTTGCTTCGCACGCGCATATTGGATAAATCCATCACTTATCCCTCTTAGAGTTCAATCTTTTCCGCTGCTCGGCTAGTTCCGCAGTCGCCGAGTGGTGAATAAGCTCGTCGGTGAGGTCTTTTTCCGAGATATCGGTTCGGTTGTATCTCCCAACTGTCTTACCTCGATCCATGACTACAAATCTGTCTGAAACGGAGTAGATGTTAGAAATGGTATGAGATATGTAGACGCACGATTTCCCTCGGTCCTTCACTTGTTGGATGAAGCCCAAGACCTTGTTAACCTCTTTGACGGATAGGGCTCTCGTTGGCTCATCGAGTATGATGAGATCCGCCTCGAAATACATCGCTCTACCGATGGCCACACCCTGGCGTTCCCCTCCCGATAGCGTGCTCACCCTTGAATCAGGAGAGACACCGCCACCCGTGAATCCCAAGAAATCCTTCATGATGTAATCAGTCTCGCTGCGAACCTTCTTCATCTGGATAAAACCGGCTCGATTGGTCAGCTGCCTCCCGAGAAAGATGTTCCTCCACAGGGACTGCTTCAAGCCGAGCGCTTGCTCCTGGTAAACGGTCTCGATACCCATTTTGTGCGCTTTTGTGGCCGAGTACTGTCTGGGACTTATCCTTTGGCCCTTGATCTCGATTTTGCCCTTCGTGTAAGGGAAGACGCCGCTCAGGATTTTGATAAGCGTAGATTTTCCGGCACCGTTATCACCGATGAGTCCGATCACCTCGTTCGGTCTAACCTCGAAGTCTACGCCCCTCAAGGCATGGACTTTCCCAAAATCCTTGTGGATGTTCTCCATGCGGATCAAGCTCGTGTTCATTTCTGATCAGCCCCTATACCCACATCAGACTTGCAACGAATGCCAAGTGAGCCTTCGCCTGATTTTGAAATCGCAGTGGCTTTACTGGCAGATTTTTCTTCACAAGCCTTCTCTACAAGAATGGGTACAGGCTCGCTTTCGCGAACCCGTACCCATCTTTCCTTTGGCTCACTAACGACGGATTCTAGACAACGTTTTCCGCATTCCGATTAGTGATATCCTTGTTCGACCAATGTCGCGATCTGATCGACGTTCTCGAGGCTTATGAAGCCTGCACCGGTAGCAATGTGGAGGCCAGAGAACCCAAACAACTTACTCAGATAGATCTGGTAAACCGCGAGGAACCCCTGCAGGAACGGTTGTTTGTCCATAACGATGTCCAGGTAGCCGGATCTGATGCCATCCAACTGGGCCACTGAGAGACCCATGCCGGCAACGAAGAAGTCATCTGGGCCAACACCGGCCGCATCGAGGATTGCCGGCAGGTTGGAGGTCATATTGCTGTGGTCTGTCAGGAAGAGGTCGATGTCTGGGTACTTCTGCAGATAACCGGAGATGACGGGAATCGCTTGCGCCGGATCCGAATCCGCTTCCTGTGAGATCTCAAGATGCTCGACTTCCAGGCCTGCTTCTTCTAGGGCATCGATCGCACCCCTTGTCGCTTGACCGCGGGTAGGTTCTCTCAGGATTCCATAGACGACGGCTTTGTTTCCTTCACCGAGTCCCGCTACCCTCACGGCCTCTGCCGCAAGCTTATATCCAGCAGCGTATTGCTCTTCTCCCACGAAACCGAAGCCTTTGGTCTTGTACTCTTCCTCGAGTTGTGGCAGAGTGGTGTCCATCGTCGTGACGACGATGCCCTTTGCCTCTGCCTCATCGACAAACGGCTTGAGCGCTTCGTCGCCAGGATGTCCCATAATCGCTATACCATCGGGATTGGCGGCGAGGGCCTCTTGGAATTGGGAGACCATCTTCTGCGGATTCCAATCCGACCACAAATAGTGCATCTCCACTCTGTCGCCCAGAATCTCCGCTGCTAGCGCAGCACCGTTGTACACCCTTGCGGCATAAACCCCACCGGGGTTTCCTCCTGGGAAGAAATAAACCACCACGGCGTCTGCTAGCGCTGGTACAACAGCTAGTCCCAGTAACATCACCGACAGCAGTAAGGCAATACTTATCTTTTTACGCATTCTGTACCTCCTTGTACGGAATAGTCTGAATGTTTCCCCAGTAGTCTCTGCTTCTTGCTACCACCCCCCTTCGCCATGGTATCTGCGGAGAGGCAAACTCTCCTTGAGTGTACCACCTCGGCAGCTTTGCGTGTCCTTACCGGAATGATATCCTCAAAGGTGCTCTCCACCAGTAGCTTTTCTTACCAACTCACCCCATCCTTCATCTGGTTTGCTACCACACTGTCCCTACCTGGCCTGCCGCAGAGTTGCAATCTCTTGACCTGTGGCTTTCGCTCCCCTAAATGTCTTCAGTGCTTACTTCTCACGTGCTCTGGCGCACGACCAGTCCCACCGGAAGCTTAACGTGCTTTGCCCCATCGACGTTTCCGTCGATCTTCGCGCGAAGGATGTCTACCGCGATCTCCGCCATTTCCTTCCTAGGTATGTGTACAGTAGTCAGGGGTACAGAGAGGCACGAAGCAAAGCTCACATCATCGTAGCCCACTATCGCAATGTCTTCTGGAATCTCGAGGCCTTCCTCCCGAATAGCCCTCATGACACCCAGTGAGACAAAGTCACTAAAGGCAAAGATCGCAGAGGGACGTGGCTTGCTTTTGACAAGTGATTTGCCTACGTTGTATCCATCTTCAGTAGTCACTGAGCGAGTTGACACAAACTGCGGGTTTAGACAGATCCCGTGCTCGTTAAGCGCCTGCTCGTATCCTCGCAATCGCCCAACAGCACAGGATATGCTCAATGGCCCACCGACGAAAGCAATCCTCTCGTGTCCTCGTTTGATGAGGTGTTCTGTAGCCAGTCTTCCACCTTGTTCGTCGTCCTGTGTAACGTAATCTGTTTCAAGATCGTCGAAGTGTCGCCCCAAGAGAACGAAGGGAAGACGCGATTCCTTGAATCTGATGATGGTTGCCTCATCGGTTTGAACCGGAGTAATCACAAGACCATCCACGTGCTCCGCAAGCATTACTTGCACAGCTTCTACCTCTCGCAGGTAGTCCTCATCAGTATCTTGTAAAATGATGCTGTAGTTGTACCTTCTGGCCGCCTCGTGAAGACGCTTCACAAGCCCACCGAAATAGGGATTCGCTACATCGGCCACAATAACGCCCAGCGTATGCGTTCTACTTGATCGAAGACCTCTTGCAAGCTTGTTTGGTCGGTAGTCGAGTTCGGCCGCCTTCTCTAGGATGATCTTCCTGGTGTCGTGCCCAACCTCAGGTTTGCCGTTCAGAGCACGGGAGACTGTATTGATGGAAAATCCTGTTTCAGTAGCGATATCTCGAAGAGTGACCCTTCTCACAAGCGCCCTCCGCCTCAATCCGGTAACGATACCAGTATCGTTACCAATATATCACGTTTCCGGGGGGTATGTCAACCCGCTGGGCCACGTGCGCCCGGAAGCGCCCACGCCACCAACCCCGCACACCCGTACAAGATGGCAGCGAGCAGCATCACGGTGCTCAAACCGCTTGCTACTGCGAGTAAAACTCCCACTGGCGGACCGGCTACAGAGGCGACACCGTTCGCACCCCACGCCCAAGGGATCAGGGTGGGTCGTCCTCTCTCCACGCAGGTTAAGCCGTTTGGGAACGGCCAGCCCATCAGGAACGCGAGCGGGCTTGCCAGTAAGACCGCCAGGCCGAAGCGAGTGGCTGTTGGCCATGCAGCCGTAAGCGCGAAGAGACCGTCCAAGATGAAAACGTAAGCAATGGCAAAGGCGGCGATGCCGAGCACCGCTACCGTGATGGCGCGACGCGGATTGTGGAAGAGCCGCCTGCTTACGAGGCTTCCCAGGCCGCTAAACACGAGGAACGCACTCACCACACCTCCGGCTGACAGGATGGGATCGCCCAAAAAGTGGGTGAACTTGATGATCAGAACCATCTCCAGAAGCATGTAGGTGATCCCGAGCAGAAGGAAGTATGTGCCGGTTGCCAGGCGGCCGCTACGCTTCCCAGACCGGCGCTTGAGCCACAAAAGCGGCACTAGGGTCAGGAGGCTCCCCACGATCACCACTTCGATCAGGACGCCTGCAACGACCACGTAACCAAGCTCCAGCTTCCTAAACCAGGCCTTTCCGTAGACCTGTTGAAAGAGCGGAATGGAGGCCCAGCGAAAGAAGTTGTAGAAGTAGGGACTGTTGTCGCGTGCCGGCTGCACATCGTAGACCCAATCTTTCAGGAACTCCTCCCGCTGCGGCGAGAAGATCTCGCGTGCGGCATAGTGGTAGTAGGAATAGTCTTCACCGGGTGGGCCAGTGAGCCTGGCAAACTGTTCGGTATAGTCCACTTCAGGGCAGGGCGCCCATTCAACATCAAGCTGCAGTTCCTCACAGATTAAAGAAAGCCGCGTGCAGGTCTCAGCATCCAGGGGAGTCGGCGAAGCGAGCGTCGTGACAGCCAGGTAGTTGCGAAACTGGATGATGTGTTGACCGGGCTCCTCGATGCCGAGCGACTCCAGTGCTTGTGCCAGGGTGGCAAGTATCTTTACGTTGTCTCGCGGCGGGTCCTGTTGCTGACGTGTGACCGCCAGCAGACCGCCTGGCCGCAGTCGGCGCAGGCACAGGGCCAGGCCCTCCCGCGTGAGCAGGAAGTCCTCGTGAACGGAGAGCAGGCTACTCACCCCAACGGCCATCCCCTCTGCCCTCACCAGTTGAATGATGTCATAGCGCTCCTCGTGAGCCTGAAGGAAGAGCCGCGGATCGGCCGCGACCGCTTCCATGCCGGGAAGGGAGAAGACATGCCCAGAGGCCTCAGCCAGAGCACCGGTCATGAGCTCCACGATCTGCGGATTACCCTGTACGACAGTGACATGGTCTGCATCGAAGCGCCGCGCGAGCCAGACGTTCGTGCCACCGACCTCGCCGAGCAGGAGAACCCGTGGGCGCTCGCTCATCCGATACGGCACACTCATGGGTGTGTGGTCGAGGATCTCCGCCTCCTGTGGGCTTTGTATCTTAAAGACCGTACCTGCTAAATGGCCATCGACCAGGATGTGAAGCTGCGGAGGAGGGGGAGAAGGGGTGGTGAATCCGGCGAAAAGGGTTTCGTGAAATAGCGGCGAATCGTAGACGTCCAACCGGGCGCGCGGGCTGTGCATTGTGAGGAGGTGCTCGGCATCGGACTGATCCTCCCAGCGCTGCACCGAAGCGAGTGTTTTGTACTGGTCGATGCGCAGTTCCATGGGCCACAACGTCGCAAGAAGTATCAGCACAGCCATAGAACCAGTCACCGCAACTAAGAGCCTGGCAGGAGGGCGTCTCCAGATGCCCTTTGCCACGTTTAAAGATGCTGCAGGGGGATACATTGCTCCATATGCGACCCAGATGACCGCCGCCACGAGGATGAGCCCAGCTATAACGTAGAGGAGGTCCTCTTCCGGTAGCGTGAACATGAGCAGGATCATCCACAGGCCGCCAACGCCACTGCCGAGGAGGTTCGCGCCGTAAAGCACGTGGACGCGTTTGCTGAAGTGCATGAGCGATAGCCCGATGACAGTAGCGCCGAGCATAAAGGGCACAAAAAGAAGGAGGTGGTAAGCGACCATTAAGGCGGCCTGCCGCGAGCTGTAGAGGACATACTGAGGATCCAACGGAAGGGCCTGCGCTGCCCGGAAGCAGAGCGGCACTGAAAGACCGAAGGTGAGGGTCAGCACAGTGCACGATATACCGAAGCGGCGCTCGAGTGAGGGGCCGACCAGGGTAAGGAGCGTTCCGCTCGCCCCAAAACCGAGCAGAGCTGTGCTTAAAACCAGGTAGGAGAAGTGATGCCATCCCATTACAGACAGGCAGCGCATCAACGCCAGCTCAAGCCCGATAATCCCTGCGGAAACAAGGAAGACAGCCAGTACGGGTAGAGCAAGGTGCGCCGTTTGCTTCTCTGAGAACTGGGACGAGGATAGGGTCATGTCTAGCCTTGAGCTTTACCCGTCATAGGCACAAATCTGACCGGCAGTAGCGTCTGTGAACGGATCCTACCTTCCTCGTCCTTTGTGACAAGCACGAGATACTGCACCTCGTACACCCCGCCCACAGGGATGACCATCCTGCCGCCTGGCTTCAGTTGCTCAAGCAAGGGAGGGGGAATGTGCCCGGCGGCACAGGTGACGATGATGCCATCGTACGGGGCGTGTTCTTCCCAGCCAAAGTACCCATCGTCAATCTTGACTTCAACGGTTTCGTAACCGAGCTCCTCCAATCGTGCAGCCGCCTGCTCCCCCAGCTCTTCGATGATCTCAATCGTATAGACAAATGGGGTCAGCTCCGCAAGCACCGCTGCCTGGTAACCGCTCCCCGTACCGATTTCTAGGATCCGATCACCGGGTTTCACGGCTAGTAGCTCCGTCATGAAGGCGACGATGAAAGGCTGGGAGATGGTCTGCCCCTTGCCGATGGGAAGGGGGCGATCGCTGTATGCGCTGCTGGCGTATTTCTCCGGCACGAAGAAGTGACGCGGTACATCTCGCATTGCGTCAAGTACCCGCGTGTCTCTCACGTCGCGCGCGGCGATCTGCTCCAGTACCATCCGTGCACGCTCCTCTTCCCGCTCCTCAACACGCGGTTTTTCCCGATGGTCTGGGCGGGAAACGTGCGGTTGCCAAACAAGAACGATCACAAGAGCCAACATGACAGCGAGGATCAATACACTCACTATCGCAAGCCTTTTGACGCGCCTTCGGTCGATCAACATAGTCGCTTCCTCTGTCCCTTACTCTTCGGATCACCCTTTGCGAGGGACTTTTTTGCATCTTTATCAGCATAGCACCGAGAGACGCTTAGACCAAGAAGCGCACAGGCACATGGGCAATTCTTGGATCCAGCCCATCTTCAGTTCTTCTTGAAACGAAAGCCACGCAGGTTCTTATTGTGGGCTCCTCGCTGTTTCGAGTGGGTAACTCAAGAGAAAGGCTGAAACGACGAGACTCTCGCAAAGACGCTAAAGGCGCAAAGGACGGAGAAAAAACAGGATCGATAGGAATCCAATAACCTATGAGGAACCCAGGAATCCATGAGAAAGCTAAGGATGTACAAATCAGCGCTTTTCCTGGTCTCCTGGTTTCCTAAGAGGCTTGGCTTAGATGTGCCTACGACCAACAGCAAGTGCCTAATGCTGAGGAGGCCAGGAATGCAGGAAGAACACGTCTTAGAACGATAAGAACAAATGACCCTTGGGGGGTGTAGTAGGCGCTCTGGGATTTACTACACCCCCCCGAGGCGATCTTAGCGTCTTGGCGAGAGAACGGGGCTTCCCTGCCTAGCCGGCAGACAGGTCATGAGAATGAGCTTTTGGGTTTTGTCACACAAGAAACCGGACCCTTTCCTGCTTTCCTCAGGAAAAAAAGGGCTTGATTCACAAGAGCAGGCCAGTTCCGATGCTCCCTGGCTGGTTCCCCACACCAGATAGCGAAGAACCTCATTGTGGAGAAGGAATAAAGACGATACCGTATAGGCGAGGTTATAGATGAGCGAGAAACAGGCCGTAGTCGTTGCCGGCTATTATGGATTTGGAAACCTCGGCGACGAGGCGATCCGGGATGCGTTGGTGGGAGAGTTAACGCGTTCTGAGCTTGTTACGCCAATCTTTCTTGTTGCTGCTCCGCGACGCGCAAACGAGGTGAAGCGCAGTTCTCCCATACACGTGTTTGCTGCCTTAAGAGGTGCTTCAGCACTCCTGTTCGGTGGAGGAGGACTGCTACAAAACCGCACGAGCAACCGTTCGCTCTATTACTACCTCTCCCTTATTCTTCTTGCGCGTCTGTCTCGTCGTCCGGTCTTCCTCCTGGGACAGGGGATCGGCCCGATTCGTGGGATGTTGGCACGAGGAGCCACCCACTATGCACTCTCTAAAGCGGTCTACATAGGCTGTCGCGATCAAAGGAGCCTCAATCTTCTTGAAAGAATAGGGCTCAAAGGCGTGTTGGACGGCGATCTCTTCTTCCTCTTTCCTCCTATTGCGCAACTTCTAGCGGCGCCACGTGATGAGACACCCCGGATCGTTCTTTCGCTTAAGGATCCTGGCACTGCTACAAGGCAAGAACTGATCGAGCGATCGGTAGAACTGATTGAGGGGGTGCATGGAGATACCAGCGCTTTGTTTATTCTCCTCCCGTTCTTTCCCGCAAAGGACCTTTCCCTTGCCGAGGAGATAACGTGCAAGCTCAGCTTCCCATGCCAAATCACCTCTCCTGACTCCGTTGAGGAGGCGAGTGAGGCGATCGCAAGCGCTGATCTTCTTATCTCATCGCGGTTGCACCCGCTTGAGTTTGCCCTGAGAGTGGGAACTCCGATGCTCGCCATCGCCGAGGACCCGAAAGTCAAACAGCTTGTCAAAGAAGTTAGATCAGTCGATGGGCCACAAATCCCGTGTACCACGTTCCCATCACTAGAGGAGGTCCTTCTCCTGTTGAACTACCCACCCCAACGAGATTCCCTACAGGCAGCATACCGCCGGTTACACGAGCGGACGGATGAGGCGTTTTCCTCCTTCTTAAGTAAGTTAGAGACGGTCCTGGGAGGAAGAGATGGGTGAAGCACGACACCAACCGGTTTTATGCGCGGAGGTGGTCCGCATATTTGGCCCGCAGCCAGCTAAGGTGTATGTCGATGGCACGGTCGGCCTGGGAGGGCATGCACAAGCACTGTTAGAGATGGACCCGACTATCACTGTGGTTGGGATCGACCGCGACGAAGAGGCACTCAGGATCGCCGCGGAACGCCTGTCCTCATTCGGCGAACGGGTCTACCTGATCCACGGTAACTACAGCGACATCAGAGGGCATCTGGCCTCCTTGGGGATCGAGAAGATCGCTGGATTCCTCCTCGACCTTGGACTTTCCTCTTTGCAGCTTGACAGTGCCGATCGTGGGTTCAGCTTCCGCAGGGACGGTCCCCTTGACATGCGGATGGACACCTCACAGGGGGTAACAGCCGCCGAGCTAGTGAACAAAGCCTCAGAAAAGGAACTAACTCATATCTTAAGGGACTACGGTGAGGAACGGTTTGCACAGCGGATCGCCCGCGCGATCCTCGCTGCCCGCGCAAAAAGCCCGATCGAGAGGACCGAAACGTTGGCCGAGATCGTGCGTGGTGCAATCCCAAAGCGCTTCCACCCAAAACGGATCGACCCGGCGACGCGCACATTTCAGGCGTTGCGAATCGCGGTGAACCAGGAGCTTTTGAACCTGAAGGAGGGTCTCGAGGCCGGTTTCCAAGCCCTTGAGATCGGTGGAGTACTGGCAGCGATCAGCTTTCACTCGCTGGAGGATCGGATCATTAAGCAGTTCTTTCGCTACAAGGCTCTTTCCTGTATCTGCCCACCCGATTTCCCGGTTTGCGTTTGTGATAAGCAGGTCGAGGTTGAGATCCTCACCCGCAGGCCGATTCGCCCTTCATCAGAGGAGATCACGAAGAATCCCCGCTCTCGCAGCGCCAAGCTGCGCGCTGCGCGCCGGATAATCTAGTTCGCTTCCTTCCTCAAAGAATTCTCAGGTCTTGACTCTCATAATACTTTACGAATAGAAGAAGTTCACCGATGTGCAAATTTGGGCGAAGCATAGCGAAGCCTTTTATCCGCTGTTAAGTGACCGAGCGAAGCGAGGCAAGGGAGCGACAGCGACCGCAGAGTTGCCAAGCCTCTATTTTTTCTCAATCTTTATACCTAGATTTTTAAGTCGCCCTAAATAGAAGTTTATCTCTTCTTGATAAGATATGTGTACTTGATTACAGAAACAATGGATCAGTTTTCCATCATTATACTCTTTCCCCTTTTCAAATGAGTCATCAATTCTGGAAATGGCAAATCTACAAGATATTTCAAAAAATTTTTGAGCAATCTCCCATCCTTGCTTAAAGGAGTCTTCTTCTCCATGATAATTGTCATTAAACTCAAACTTTTGTATCAATTCCCTATAAAAGGATACCCGCTTTTCGATAACTTGTTTTGTTTCTTTCCCACACTCTTCGTTAGTAATTCGAACTCTAAATAGGGCGTCTGGATCTGGCTCGAAAAAGAAGTGAAATGTTACAAAGTAGCTCTTACGCTCTAATTCGGACACTATTGGCTTGTATATTTCTAAAAGTAAAGTTTTATAGTCCTCTTTATTTTCAAAGATTTTTCGATAAAACCATATTTTGGTTTCAATCCAAATTTCTTCCATATTTAACACCCAAGGCTTGTTCATCTTTATCATTTTTGTGGCTTGGCAATTTCACACTTAACTTGTATATTCGCGCCCTCTAGGTTCGTGAACACCTCCCATTTGAGATGTTACACGAAGTTGTTCGTGAATATCTCCCTATGGCTGTTTGGAGTAGTCGTCCGATTGCCTCCTTGGATAATCCATTAGATTATCCAAAGGACTCTGAATCCGTCCGATATCCTGCTCACTTACGTGGGTGTAAATCTCAATGGTCTTGGAGCTCTTATGCCCAAGTAACTCCTGGATATAGCGCAGATCTGTACCCGATTTACCTTGGCAGATCCGGATACATGCCATCATCGAAACGCCCTTCGCTCTGAGTTAACTGTCATCATAACACGAATACCCGCGTTCATAAAAGGAGGCGGGGTTGCGTGCATGCGGATGGTAGTGCCGAAGTCGCGAAGCGGTTTTGCCAAGTGAAATAGGTCGCCAATCTGGTGTTAACTCCACAGAAACCTCCTCTGGATACCCCACAGCTACTGCGGTGTTTTTTGCTTGGATCGCACTCTGTCAGGTGGCCGAGTTACTGAGCTTGACAGCGGTGCCGTAGGCCAAAAGCTCAGCGGCAGTGCCGACGACACTGGTAGTCACGAAGCGGACGTTAATGACGGCGTCAGCCCCCAGCTCCTCAGCCTGGGCTATCATCCGGTCAGTAGCCACTTTACGGGCTCGCCCCATCATCTGCGTATACTCAATCAGCTCACCACCAAGAACCAGTCTCATTAGAGCCGAAATGTCCCTTCCGAGCCAGATGGCAAAGATGGTATGCCCCCTGACCAAGCCCAAAGTCTCAGTGACCTCACGACCTGGGACTTCCGCAGAATTTTGAACCAACATCTGAGGCTGGGGCTCCTCGGGTGGGAGCTCTCCCCCAAGGGCCCCGCCTTTCTGCCGTTCGGCGGCCACCGTTAGCAAGATGACCAGAATACCGCCCATAATGCCATAGACCGCAATCTTGAGCCACAAGGGCAAAATGGGGTCTTGGGAGAGGTACCAAGGTATCCCGGCAAAGACCGCAGTAAAGAGCCCGAGCACAAAAGCCAGCGAGCCGATAAGTCGAATCACCTTCATAATTCCTCCCTTTGCAATTGTCAGAGCTTACAATCCGAGATCTCAGCTAACTCGTTCATCCCTGAACGTTGGTCCGGGACTCCTATCCTAGCAAGATTCAGTATATTTACAAAAAAAGCGTCAGCTTACCCCTCTCCAATCCATTCCTGGCGGCTCGTTTCTTGTAAGGTAATCTAGTTCGCCTTTTTCCTTGACAAATGTCCTGAATCTTGCTCCCTTTCTCCCTTATCGTAACAAAGAGATGCTCGGGCGCCAGAGAGTAGGAACATTAAGGTATCCGCTAGGGTGGTCACGTCGCATCGCCCGCACGCGGGTGTCTACCTGGCCGAGGGCGACGTTAATCACGCTTCTGGCCGCGATTATCGTTGCTGGCCTATGCCTGGTCTACCTATGGCAAGGGACGATGATCCTCGATCTTACCGCGCAGAGGGAGAGCGCCCAGGCAACGGTCACCACGATCGAGGAGGTGAATCGTTGGCTGGAGTTTAAGATCGGGGAGGCATTCTCCCTGGAACGGGTCTCGCACCTCGCCCGCGAGGAACTTTACATGAGCGAGCCGACCGCCATCCGCTATGTCCATGTTGTTCCCACCCCAACAGAACCCTAGGGTAAAAAGGACGATAGGGTGGCGAGTGTTTCTCGTTACCCTGTTTCTGGTGTTTGTCACCCTTTTCCTTATCGGGCGCCTGGTCCAGTTACAGGTGGTAGAGCATAACCGCTGGCTCGCCATGGCATCTTCGATCCAGGAACGAACGATCGAGGTTCCCCCGCGACGAGCAACGATCTACGACCGAAACGGCATCCCGCTTGCTTTCGATGTGAAGGCGACCGCCATAGCCATCGACAGCTTCAATATGACCAAACCGGAGACGCTCATCGCTATCTTAGGCGAGGAACTGGCTCTTTCCATAGCAACCCTTGAGGAGCGTGTCTACCGGCCGAGCTACTTCACCTGGATCGAGAGGAAGGTGAACCTCGAGACAGCGCGGGCAATCAATCAGCGAGCCCGGGAGGCGAGCGCCTACGGCTTGATCTTCATCGACACCTGGAAACGCTGCTACCCAGAAGGGGCACTCGCCTCGAACGTCATCGGCTTTGTGGGAATCGACGGCCATGGCCTGGAGGGGGTAGAGCTCGCATTTGATGAGCTACTTGCGGGAGAGCCTACGCAGCTACACGTGGTGGTAGGAGCGGACGGCCGCACCTACCACACCGAGACGATCAGTGCCGGGGAGCCAGGTGAGGAGCTTTACCTGACGCTCGATGTGCGCTTACAGTTCATCTGCGAGGAAGCGATCGATCACGGAGTGACGCGCTTTAGAGCCAATGAGGGATTCATCGTTCTCCTCGATCCTAATACCGGAGACGTGTTAGCGATGGCTCAGGATCGCCGCTACGACCTCAATCGCTTTACTGAATCGACCCCGGCGCAGCGGCGGAACTTAGCGGTTGGCTTCCTGTTCGAGCCGGGATCGGCGTTCAAGGCGTTAAGCGGTCTTGCCGCGCTCGACTGTGGAGCGGTTGCGGTCGATGACCACTTCAACGGGAACGACGGCATACGTATCGCCGGGCACACGATGCACAACGCGGAACACAACTCCTTCGGAACGGTCACCTTTGGCCAGATCATCGAAGATTCGATCAATACCGGAATGATCCGGGTCGCGCAGCGGCTGGGAGAGGAGCGGCTCTACCGATTCCTGGTCGACGCCGGCTTCGGGCAGAAGACAGGGATTGCCCTTCCCGGTGAGGAGGCAGGGATCCTGCGGGACGTTAAGGACTGGTCAAAGCTTGCCCTTGCAGCCATATCGATCGGCCAATCGGTCGCGGTGACCGGAATCCAACTTGCCCGAGGGATGTGTGCGGTGGCAAACGGAGGGCTCCTGCTCGCACCGCGCATCGTGCAGGGAGTAGGGGAGACCGGAATGGAGAGCAAGGAGCCGGTCGTTCTTCGTCAAGTCGTTTCAGCGGTTAGCTGTGCGACGATGCGAGGCCTTCTCCGCCGCGTGATCGAAAGCGGGACCGGGACCCTCGCTGAGGTCGAGGGGTTCGCCGTTGCTGGAAAGACGGGAACTGCTCAGAAGGCCCTTCCCGGGCGCGGCTACGTCGACGGTAAGTACACTTCCTTGTTCGCAGGCTTCCTGCCTGTGGATGAACCGAGCTATCTAGCCCTCGTCGTCCTCGATGAGGTGAAGACCACCCCGGTATGGGGAGGATATACTGCTGGCCAGATCTTTCAGGAGGCCGTCTCCCGGCTCGTGATGGTTGAACATGTACCGCCTGTGGCCATACGATGAGTAAAGAACTCCTTTAGCAAGCTAAAGGGGCATTGAAAGGCAGAAGCTGAAGATCAATTGGAGTTGGTCTGCATGCTGCAATTTCGTGTATTTCCTTGTCGGACCGGAAGTAACGTCACACACTGGGAGGGAACGTCGGGCACAAGACCCGACGCTACGGCCTTCTTTCGCAGCGTCGGAGCACCTCTCCGACGTTGAGGGGTTTATCCCTGACAGAGTTCATCGCGTTAGCGCCGCAGGTAGATCGCGAACATCGACAGGTCGGCCTGGGAGACCCCGGGGATGCGCGTGGCTTGCCCGAAGGAACGCGGCCGCACCCGGCTCAGAAGCTCCCTCCCCTCGATCGAGAGGCCGGAAAGCGTCGTGTAATCAATGTCCTTTGGTATGGCAAGCTCCTCTAGGCGACGTAGCCGCTTGATCGCTCGTTCCTGCTGAGCAAGGTAGCCTGCGTACTTCGCCTCGATCTCGGCCTCGCTTCTCACATCATCAGGGATACCGTCAAGTGGAAGGAGATCGTTCAGAAAGACCTGCGGCCGTCGGAGGAGCTCATATAGACTCGCCCCATTCTTTGTAAGTGGCGAGGTTCCATGCGCTTCAAGGAGATGGTTCAGTGGATGATTCGGGCCGATGCGACGTTCCTTGAGCTTTATCAGGAGTCCTTTAATCGTCTGTGCCCGCTCAATGACCTTTTCGTAGCGTTCATCTGGAAGGAGGCCGATGGTGTGACCGATCTCTGCGAGCCGCAAGTCAGCGTTCCCCTCGCGCAGGGTGATACGGTACTCGGCGCGGGAGGGGAGCATGCGGTAGGGCTCGGTGATGCCTTTGGTGACGAGGTCATCGACCATCACTCCGACGAACGCCTGCCCGCGTGAGAGGACAAGTGGTTCCTCCCCCTTTATACTGCGAGCCGCGTTTATTCCAGCGAGGATTCCCTGTCCCGCTGCCTCCTCGTAGCCGGTCGTCCCGTTTATCTGGCCAGCGAGGAAGAGCCCATCGATCCCATCCACCTCGAGTGAAGGACGAAGCTGGGTTGGATCGACGTAGTCGTATTCGATCTTGTAGCCGTAGCGCTCGATTTGAGCGTGTTCCAGACCAGGCACGCTGTGGACGATCCGCTCTTGGATCTCCGGGGGAAATGACGTGTAGATCCCTTGCAGATAAATTTCGGCCGTGTCCCGTCCTTCTGGCTCGAGGAAGACCTTATGGCTTGTGCGGTCTGGGAACTTAACGATCTTTGATTCGAGCGAGGGACAGTTCCGAGGCCCCACGCCGGCAAGGAGTCCACTGTAGGTGGGGCTGCGGTGGAGGTTCTCCCGAATGATGGCGTGGGTCTCCTCGGTGGTGTGAGTGACGTAGACCGGATAGTCCTTGGGAAGGCAAACTGGCTCATTCCAGAAGGAGAAGGCCAATGGAACATCGCTTGTATCCTGGCGCGCAAGTTCAGAAACGTTCATTGAATGCCGGTTTACCCGTGGGGTTGTTCCCGTGTTCAGACGGTCCATGCGAAGGCCAAGCTTTCGCAGTGACGCGGAGAGTTCAATCGCCGGTGGCTCACCGCTACGGCCGGCGGGGTAGGAGAGCTCACCGATGAGGACTCTGCCGTTCAAGAACGTTCCCGTGGCGAGGATCACAGCTCTTGTCTTAAGCTCGAGCCCCTCGCGCAGTCGCACACCAATGACATAACCACAAGAGGTAAGAATCTCCTCGACCATCCCCTCAATCAGGTCGAGCCCATCGGCCTTCTCGAGGAGTTTTTTCCACAAGAGCTTATACTGAATTCGGTCCGCTTGGGCCCGCCGGACCTGCATCGCTGGCCCTTTGCTCGTATTGAGCAGCCGGATGTTGAGCATAGCCCGATCGGTGATCCGCGCCATCTCCCCACCCAGCGCATCGATCTCGCAGACCAGTTGGGATTTCCCTGGCCCACCGATCGCCGGATTACACGGCATCTTCCCGACTTCAGAGAGGCTGATGGTGACAAGAGCGGTCAAAACGCCAAGCCGGCTGGCGGCAAGCGCCGCTTCGCAGCCGGCATGCCCGGCTCCGACCACCACCAGGTCATAAGTTCTCATCAACTATTCGTTGGATGATCCTTTTTGGAACGCTCTAAAGAGATCGATTGGAATCGGGAAGACAATCGTGGAGGCGTTCTCCGCCGAGATGTCATTCAGGGTTTGAAGATAACGAAGCTGCAACGCGGCGGGATTCCGTTGGATGATCGCTGCGGCCTCGGAGAGTTTCGTTGCCGCCTGCAGTTCACCCTCGGCGGCGATGACCTTGGCGCGGCGTTCCCGTTCTGCCTCGGCCTGACGGCCAATCGCCCGTTGCATGTCTTTGGGGATCGTCACGTCTTTTATCTCCACCGTCTTGACCTTGATCCCCCAGGGGTCGGTCTGCTCGTCGATGATCTCCTGCAATTGGAGATTGATCCTATCTCGCTCACTTAAAACCTGGTCGAGCTCTACCCCACCAAGGACGCTTCTAAGTGTAGTCATCGCGATCTGACGTGTCGCTTCGATGTAGTTCTGCACCTCGACGACCGCGGCACTTGGATCGACCACGCGGAAGAAGAGGACGGCGTTGACGCTTGCCGTCACGTTGTCCTTGGTGATGACTTCCTGCGGAGGCACGTCGAGCGTCACTACACGCAGCGTGACCTTCACCATCTTGTCGACGATGGGGATGATGAGGAAGAGCCCCGGTCCCTTTGCACCAACAAGCCGTCCCAGTCGGAAGATTACCCCTCGCTCATACTCCCGCACGATACGGATCGCGTTCATCAGGAATAGAACGACCAGGGCTACAATTGCTCCAATGGTTATTGCCATCGTGTCTCTCCTCCTTTGTTTCTCTTTCTCATGCTGATCATAGGGGGGCGTCGCATAAAAGTCAATCGTTTACTGAGCTTAAGGTGGCCGATATAATGTTCCCGTACAAGGGGGAATGATGGATCGACGCACATTGATCGCAGGGAATTGGAAGATGAATAAGACCCCTGCTGAAACCGAAAGTTACATAAAGTCTTTTATGAACCTTCTTCACAACGATAGCCGGGTAGAGGTCCTCCTCCTGCCGCCGTTTACTGGCTTGGACCGCGCCGGGAAACTCCTTTCCGGAACGACGATCGCCCTGGGCGGCCAGGATCTCCATTTTGAGGCGGGCGGAGCGTTCACCGGAGAGATCTCCTCTGAGATGCTCAGAGCCTGCGGCTGTAGCTACGTGCTCGCTGGGCATTCGGAACGGCGCGCGCTGTTCAAGGAGGGCGACAGCCTGATCAATCGTAAGCTTCACGCTGCCCTCGCCGCGGGACTTCATCCCATTCTTTGCGTGGGGGAGACCCTTGAGGAACACAGGCAGGGCCGGGTAGAGGAGCGGATCACCTCCCAGCTCGGTGCTGACCTCGCCCAGATCAAGGCAGCGGAGGCTTCTTTGGTTGTAATCGCCTACGAGCCGATCTGGGCGATCGGAACCGGAGAGACCGCCACCCCTATGGGAGCGCAGGGGACGATCCATATGATCCGCGAGTGGATCGCTGCCGCTTACGACCAAAACGTTGCTGAGACAATGCGGATACTTTACGGAGGGAGCGTCAAGCCAGAGAACACCGCTTCCCTTCTCCATCAACCTGATATCGACGGCGCCCTTGTTGGTGGGGCATCCCTCTCTCCGGACTCATTCGCTCAGATCGTTGCCGCTTCTCACTGAGCTTTCTTCTTGACAAGCAGCGTGCAAGCCAGTAGGGTCCTTTGAAGAAATGAAGATGTTTTCGACAATTCCCAATCAGATCACGTTTGCTCGCATTGCGAGCGTACCGTTGTTTATGTTCCTGATCCTATCGGAGACGTCGATCGGGACGATTCTTGCCATCGTCCTGTTCGTGCTCGCAGCCATCTCCGACGCCGTCGATGGTTACCTGGCGCGCAGCCTCAAACAGACCACCCTCTTTGGCAAGTTTGCCGACCCCATCGCAGATAAGCTTCTCGTCGCGGGAGCACTGATTGCGTTTGTGCAGTCGGGCGAACTCACCGCCGCAGTGGTGGTGGTGATCATCGCGCGCGAGTTTTTGGTCACAGGCCTTCGCATCCTCGCCATCGCCGAGGGCAAAGTGATCCCTGCAAGTCCTATGGGAAAGCTGAAGACCATCTCTCACATTGGCCTTGTCCTTGTCATCCTCGCCACCCGCACCCTTAACTGGGGGGCAAGCGGAGAGATAGCAAAGGGCGTTTTCCTCTATCTTGCGATCGCCCTCGCCGTCATCTCCGGTGGAGAGTACTTCTACCGCTCGCGCCGGTTATTCGTGTGAAGTGGCAGTAGCCGTTGAGATTACTGTCGCAATGTAGAAAGCAAGCTTTTACGCTCACTCGCCTGTAACTCCCTCACTGACCGTTCCTAACGCTACCCCGATTACACCAATGTGCAGACCATATCCGTAATACAGGTAGTGATAGCACTTGTTCGCAACAACCGTGGGGACTTCGACGCCGAAACTCTCCGCTAAAGGTTCAACGCCCAAGCCGAGAACCGGGTTGTTCTCATACTTCAACCAGTGGATACCATCAACGCTTGTGGCATAGCCGATCTGGACCGCATGACCGATGGGTGTATCAACAGGACCAATTCCTTCGTAGAACATCTCATAGCCGGTCTCGGTTTTTAGAACACTCGCCTCCCAGGCAGCGAGAGAATCCCAACTGCCGGCCGGACCAAGCTGTAGGACAGGGTCACTCTCCACAAAGGCAGGTCCCATGGTTTGCGGCTCGTCATATTTTGTCCAGTTGATTCCATCCGGCGAGGTCGCCATGCCCAGCCACCGTGGCTCTCCTGATGTAAAGCTCTTCCCACCCGAGTAGTAGAGCGCATATCCCTCATCCGTAACTACTACACAGTTGGGAGATACAAAACCGCAGTCCCACGCCCCTTCCGGGCCGACCGTAAGCATGGGTTCACGATCGTGGGTCCACGGGCCCGTGGGATCGGGAGCGGTGGCCTGTCCGATGAACCTCCCGGGGCCATGGCCTTCGCTCGAACGCGCGTTGTAGAGGAGAATAAAGGTGTCTCCATCGACAAACGGCACCCCTTCGCTCACCGAATAGGCCGCAAAGCCGGTGCCAGTCGCTTCCAAGAGAGGATTCCTGTCAAACTTGGAAAAAACGAGCCCGTCAGAGGAGGCGGCAACCCCAATCGCTTGAGCACCCATTTCTGGAACTGCCCCGGAAGTACCTGTGTAGAACATGTAGACTACTCCCTCCATCTGCACAACCTTAGGCAAAAAGACTACCCCACCATCCCATGCTCCTGGTTGACCGGGTACCAGAACGGGATTGCATCGTGCAGGCACGAAGCGGATACGTTCCGGTGATGAGGCAAGACCAGTTTGCCCAAAGCCAACAAGAAGAATGATGCTCCCTACAACCATTGCTCGCGTAACGAGTGCACGCAAAACACCCCTGGACAGCATTTTTACCCCCCCATTTCCCCCATCTCCTTAACTGGTTGTCCCTTCTCTTCTACCACAAACACCCCGCTGAAAGCGAAACAGTGAACGCTTCAAGGAGGTACTTGGCTGCTGGGGCTTTGAAGAACACGAGACCTCATTGACTTTACACAGCTTCTTCACAAACACCTCACATTCCCATCCTATATTAGTGTTCAAGCAAGTTTTCTAACTTGCACCCCCAATACCAGCCCACCAAGCAGAGGAGGCCCCAAACGGGGCCTTCCTCTTTTCCTCCTCGCTGTTTTGAGTGGGTAGATTTAAAGCCGAGTTTACTCGCAATTTTGTTATAAGGAAGCCATGAGAAAGTCGGAAGGAATAAACCCCTCAACGTCGGAGATAAACTCCGACGCTACTTCCAATGAGGCTAAGCCCTACATCAAATTGTAGGATAAAGACCAGCTCTGGGTAGATCTTTAGCTTTTGCCTTTTCAAGCTGCGGGGTTCTTTACGTTAGCGTAAAGGGCTACCTTAGCGATTTTCTCTGTCTCATCCGCAGAGTTCGCAGACGGTTGATCGCCGCGGCGATCTCGTAGCGCCGCGGGCGGGCCAGGGCACCGGGATGACGCTCATCTTTGTGGAAAGGGTCAAGAGCATCCAGACCGTGGCAGTTCAAAAACTGCTCCAGTGCGACAAGCACCTCGTGTAGTGTGAGATGGCCATCCATAAACCGCTTCGCAGCAAGATGGATAGCGTAACCGATTGCGCGCGTCTGGCTCAGATCGACGAGTTGCTCCACGAAGTTAAGCGCAATAGGTTCCCTGCCAAAGAGGATCAAGTCCTTCGATTTGACGTTGATCTTCACTGCCCGCCGCCCGCGTGAAGGATCAAAGCTCTCTTGAAGCGGCACACGAGCGGTAATCTGAGCGATCGGCGAGGCAGTCTCCGCACGGCGCTTGGTGGGGTATGACTGGGCAACTGCCTTTGCCTTCGTTGTCACTTCGTAGGGGAGGTAGTCGCGCATCATGATCACCGTATCGGCAACATCGAAGTAGTCGCCACAGCCGCCCATAACGAGCACCGTTGAAATGCCTAGCTGGCCATAGAACTCGCGCACCCGATCAAGAAATGGAGTGATCGGCTCGTGCTCCTTGCGCACGAGTGCTTGCATGCGTGCGTCGCGGACCATGAAGTTAGTCGCTGAGGTATCCTCATCGAGAAGCAGGACCCGTGCTCCCACCTCGATTGCCTCGATGATGTTCGCTGCCTGGCTGGTACTCCCGCTGGCGTCATCGCTGCAAAAGGCAGAGGTAGGACGTCCGTAGGGAAGCTCGTCGATAAACGGGCTGATGTCCACCTGCTCTACGCGCCGACCATCCTCGGCGCGAATCTTCACCGCGTCGGGACATGTCACCACATATTCTCGTCCATCGCCAGAAATGTGAGGGTATACCCCACGCTCGAGCGCGCGCAGAAGCGTGGACTTTCCATGGTAGCCTCCACCGACAATGAGTGTAACTCCTTGTGGAATCCCCATCCCTGAAAGGAAGTTCACTGGCCCGGAAGCCCCAGGAATCGAGTTTGCAAGCTCCATTGTGATCCTCAGTGCATCAGGAGCCCTGAAAGGAATGGCCCGGTCGGGGGGAAGGGGGCAATCACTTGCCCCGCTCTCGCGAGGCAGGATCGATCCATCAGCGACGAAGGCGATCAGCCCAAGCGCATCGAGCTGTCTTCTAATGTGTTCCTGGTTCTCCACGCAGGCGACGAAACCTTCCCCCCCTTGCTGAGGTTGGTTTTCCCAAACCACGCTGGAATCGACGATCTGAGGGAGTTCATGGCAGAGCATTTTCTCCGCCTGGTCTCCGAGAACGCGGCGTCCTGCTGCAGGAAACCCGACCGACAGCCGCATCTCCACCCACTGCGGAGTAACCACTACCGCGGTCCGCTCGAGAACCTCCTGCCCACCAGCATCGATAGCAATAAGGCCGCTCTTGCCGGTCCCACGGCGGTCGCGGACCAGGCGTCGAATGGTCGCGTGCACCTTGCGTGCTAGAAAGTCCTCCAATGCTAAGCAGCGCACTGGGTCGTGAAACAAGGAATCTGGCAGGCCTGCCACGACCTGGGACACACGAACGCGCACTTTCGACGGCGAAGCGAAAGGATCGCCTTGCACATGATCGACGTAAAGGGTGAATGCAGGAAACTCGTAACTTCCTTGGATACCCTTGTACGCCTTGTAACCTCGTCCATCTATTACGGAGAGGATTCGACGCAAATCTTCAACGCGTCGCACAGTTTACACCTCAGCAAGATGTTACACGATTCGACAAGCGCAATGTTTCATAAAGAGCCTCCGCTTCATACCTTAAAGCTTGCTTCTGGGAGGAAAGCGGAGATTCGCCGCAGGCGAGATCCGCCATTAGCTGGTACCAAGTTAAAGAGCTCTGCCAGCGATGTTCGGTTGCGATGTCGGGTAAAGACAACAATTGCCCTTACTCCTAGCCAGGGAAGTGTCCCGTTAACGTCGGGGAGGTGCCTCGCCCTTGGACAGAAGGGCAGGCACCTTCTGGGACACAACCTCAAACATCGGTCCAGTGATGCGAGATCTCGTTTCCTACGATTTGATCTCTTTTAATCCCGCTTTTGTCATCAGCTCGCGGAACTCGAAAAGTGCTCGTTCGTTGCCCTGTAACGGAAGCCGTTCCAAATAGCGCTTGTAGAACGGGCTCGCAAACACGTAACCTGCTCTCTTAAGCTTTCTCAAAGAACGTGGGATTCTCAAAGCTCATCGTCTCTCACCTATGCCATGAGTAACATCCTCATAACACGTCTGCGGCCCTGTCTTATCTGCCACCATGTTTCGTTGTAAAGCTTGTCCCTTATTCGATTTGAACCTTTCAAGCACTGTGATACCCGGTCACACCAAAGATGGTGAACGACTGCTCTGAGAGGATATCGAGTTCCGCAAGAACCCTGTATCCAGCAGATCCCATCTCTTCAATGATGGTCTCACGGCGCACATAGTGACCGAAGAGATCATGGAAGCTTAACCCCTTACTTCCAGAGTATTCGATGATTGCGAGTTTCCCTCCCGGCTTCAGGGCTCCTCTCAATCCTTTGAAGTACTCCACCCTCTGTGTAAGGTGATGGTAGACGTTTCGGACGAAGACGAGGTCGATACTCCCTTCCTTAATCTCGGGGATCCCCTCTCTGATCAGGACAGGCTTGAGGTTTGTGAGGCCTCTCAGCTTGCGGTCCACCTCGATGAACTCCACGAGCTTGCGGTCCACCTCGAACGCACCCACTCGGCCTTCTTCTCCCACCGCCTCGGCGAACCTAAAGGAGAAATACCCGCCGCCTGCCCCGATGTCGGCCACCGTTTGCCCAGGCCGAAGCCCCAGAGCCTTCATGACCTCATCAGGTCGGCTCTTCGGACTAGAGGCCTTCCTGTTGAACATCCTCGCTTTGTAGTTCACTCGCATCGCCTCCGTGGCCTTAGAAATACCCTACCAGAATCATTTCGGCAAGAATAACGTCGCTATCGTACAATAATGCCCTCCCTCGACATGGAATCCAGTATATCTTACAAGACGTGTCATGACCGCAGCATGGGATCGTATTTTGTTTTCCATTCTTACTCTTCTCTCTTCGCAAAAACGCCTCGGCTAGTGCATGATGCATATTTCATGAGTCTTTGAAATAATCTTATCCGACCTTAAGGGGGAACCTTGAGTTGTTCGGATGAACCTCGTTTCTAGCTGGCGTATACTCCCCAGGGTACAGTTAACAGTGATCACTTAACGAGGAGGTGAGAGGGAATGGCTCAATCGGCGATAGAGGTTGCTCGGGCAGCAATGTCGGCCTATCAGGCACTTGAGAGCTTTGAAGCAACACAAAAGATCAGTGCAGGAGCCATCAGCGCTGAGGCGCGCATACGCTACAAGAAACCGAACAAGGTCACCGTCGAGTACCGCTCCTATCAAGATCCTTTGGCTGAGTTTGAGGAGAAACTCTTAGGTGGAGTGGAGTTTGTGACCGATGAGCTGATCGGCATGCAACTCATCTACGATGGGCGTGGCACGTGGCTCTATGACGCCGGCAAAGACGTCGCTATCTACAAACCAGGAAGAGCGCTCTACTCGCCACTGCGTGGAACGAACACCCTGGCTGAAATCGGTTTTTTGTGCGATCTCACCCATGACTACTTGCTGCGGGACGGGGGACAGGATGAAATTGCCGATCGGGCCATCCACCGGTTGGACCTAAAACCCAAGGTACAACACCGATCGCTTCTTCTCAAGGAAGAGGTTTTTTCTCTTAAAAAGGCGACGTTGGCGCTTGACGCAGAGACGTCCTTTCCCTTGAAGATCACGTATTACCCAAGCAGGGCGTCTACTCTATTCTACCTGGTCGGGCCCTCTACCCCTATCACAGTGGAATACAAAGACGTGCGCCTGAACATTGTCGATGAACAACGGTTCTCCTTTACGCCACCTAAGGGAACGCGCGTGTTCCGAGAAGAAACGGTGCCTCGGGATGGGCTTAGGGAGAAGCTTCCGTTTGATTTACACCTGGAGATACTGGAACAGCAAGAGGGATATAAACTCTATGGCGATCGAGCGACAGTAACCATCGACGAGGAGGTGGATCGCGCCTATGCGTTGTTACCCCTTGTGTCGTCTCAAGAAACTGACGAGGAGAAAGACGCTAGCACCGAGCGTGTCCACGGCATGCTTTCACTCCGCGTAGGAAACTACCTGTCGCGAAACATGAGCCGCCGCCGCGCATACCTTTCCGAACACGGGGAACAGGCAACGCTTGATGAAATTACGGCACAGTTTCTCGACCGTGGAGCCCTACTCAAGGATCAACTTCCTGAGGCACTCGGACGTCAGATTATGGAAGTCAGCTTTGAGACTGATGGGGTCTATTGGTTCCTCCTGGGAGAGGAACTGGAAAAGGAGACTCTGATCAACGTTGCTCGTGCCCTTGCGAAAGCCCCTAAAGAAAGCAAATAGGAAAAACTCGCAAGAACATAGCTAATACTGATTCGTGCATTCATTGTCTGCGCGCTTTATGACTTAGTCGACCCTTTGAATGTTTAGTCTAAATCCGCTAGGCTTCTCAAAAATCTCAAGGGAGTAGCGTTGCAGGCAACACCATCAGGAGAAGAGGAAGCTGCGAAGATTCACTATATTTCACTCTCTGATAAGGATCTTCTCTCAGAGTGTGCTGTGGAGACATTTCGCTCCAGTGGCCCAGGCGGGCAGAACGTCAACAAACGTGAGACAGCGGTTCGGCTTCGCCACCGTCCCACAGGGATCGTTGTTAGCTGTCAAGATGAGCGCAGCCAGCTCCGCAATAAACAGATTGCATTAACGCAACTAAGGCGGAAACTGGAGAACCTTTCGCGGCCCACGCCTCCCCGCATCCCAACATCGGTACCCCGCAGCGTTCGCAGGAGAATCCTCGACTACAAAAAGCGCCGAGCTTTAAAGAAGCGCTTGCGAAGAAAGCCAGATGCGGAAGAGTAGCCGATATGTGCCAAGGTAACTCCCGCTGTAACTATCCATAAAAAAGCGCGCTAAGTGTGGCTTTGTCTCGCGCCTTCATTTTTGATCAGCCTGGTATGTGCTTGCTCGACCACCTCGGCCAAGTCTAGTTTTACCTGACGGGCTCGGCCACTCCTCGTGGGAGGGCACAGGTAGAAAAAGAACTCAATGTTCCCCGCTGGCCCGCGAAGGGGTGAATGGCTTGCTGCCACTACTGTCCAGGCGGTCTTCTCCTCGATGAAAGCTTGCAGGTCTCGCAACACTTCAAGATGAGTTTCGTAGTCCCTGACCACACCACCTTTTCCAACTTTTTCCTTCCCCGCTTCAAACTGCGGTTTGACAAGCGCGATCAGTTCTCCTTGCGGGGTTACAATACCAGAAAGCGGTGGAAGAACAAGCCGAAGCGAGATAAACGACACGTCGATCGTAACAAGCTCGACCTGTTCACCAATATCGTCGCGGGTAAGGTAGCGAGCATTAATCCCCTCATGCACGATGACACGCGAGTGGTTTCGCAGTCGCCAATCGAGTTGACCCTTTCCCACATCGACGCAGTGCACACGCTGCGCTCCGTGCTGGAGTAGGCAGTCAGTGAATCCCCCCGTGGAAGCTCCAACATCGAGGCAGATCGCTCCTTGCGGATCAAGACGAAAATCTGTGAGCGCCCCATCGAGCTTTTCCCCACCGCGACTGACGTAGGGCTCACCGGAGACTAACTCAATCAGCGCTTCCGAACCGACCATGTGACCGGGGCGATACACGGTTTGCCCATTCACCCGGATTCGCCCAGCCATGATCAGCCGCTGTGCCCTCGAGCGGCTACGGATCAGTCGCCGCTCTTTGATCACCTTGTCCAGGCGCTCCTTCATGAAACCGGGGTTTCCACCTCTTTTATAACCTTCTCATAGGCCGCGAGCCCCTGACCTAAGATCTCGACCGCCCGGACAATCTTCTTCTCCTCTAGGACGTAAGCAATCCGCACCTCGTCGTTCCCCTTGCCCGGTGTCGCGTAAAAGCCGGATCCGGGAGCGACCATCACAGTTTCTTTATCGCTCTTAAAGTCGGTGAGGAGCCAACGGGCAAACGCCTCCGAGTCGTCAAGTTGCGGGAACTTAACGCACATGTAGAACGCCCCGGCCGGCTTCTGGCAGATGGCTCCCGGGATTGTCTGGATGGCGTCGTACAGCGTGTCGCGGCGGGAACGGAACTTGCGAATCATTGTTTCGATTGCTTCTGTGTGGGAGGGATCGCGCAGGAACGCGGCGAGGCCGTACTGGCTGAGGCTGGGAGGTGAGAGGCGGATCTGCGCGAGCTTGCTGATCGTGGCCATGAAAGGCTTGTTGTAACTGGCAATTATGCCGATCCGTGCACCACACGCGGAGATGCGTTTGGAAATGCTGTCGACGAGGATCGCGTGCTCCCGCAGTTCAGGGAAGTCAAAGACGCTCGTTGCTTTTCCCTCGTAGACGTACTCGCGGTAGACCTCATCAGAAATAACAAACAGTTCGTACTTGAGTGCCAATCGTACCACTCGCTCAAGCTCCTCTCGCGTGTACACTACCCCGGTTGGGTTCCCAGGGTTGGAGAACATAATCGCGCGGGTGCGAGGGGCGATCCTTGCCTCGATCTCCTCCGAGGGCGGGAGGTGGAACCCATTCTCGGCACGCGTAGTGATGGGAACGACGTTCACGCCGGCAACAATCGCGTTCCCGAGGTAGTTGGGGTAGAACGGTTCCGGGATCAGGACCTCATCCCCAGGATTCATCGTCGTCTGCAGGGCGAAGGTAAACGCCTCGCTTCCCCCGATCGTCACGCACATCTCATCGCTAGAGAGGTCGATGTCGTGTTCGGCATAGTAGCTGACGAGTGCGTCGAGGGTCGCCGGTAGCCCCATCGAGGGGCTGTAGGAGAGCACCTCGATCTGTGCGTTTCTCACCCCATCCATGAACGTTTTCGGGGTGGGGATGTCCGGTTGCCCAATGTTCAAGTGGTAGACGGTTCGCCCGCGCTTCTTCGCGGCGACGGCAAACGGGGCCAGGCGCCTGATCGGTGAGCCGGTCAGCTGCTCGGTTCGCTTAGATACGTTAGGCATAATCGAGAATCCACACCTCCTGGTGAGCCGGGAGGTTCTCACGCGTAAGGGTGACCTCCGAGCTTCCAATTCGTTTGACATTCTGTACCTTACGAGCGAAGTTGTCCACCGGCGCGATCGGGAAGTTCTCCCCGAGCCGCTCGGTCTTGTAGTGCATCGGAAAAACAACCTTTAGGTTTAGGAGTCTCTTTGTCAGGGCTGCGGCCTCTTTCGGGCCAATCGTGAAATAGCCACCAACAGGTATAAACAAAACCTCCACCGAAGCGAGGGCCTTCACTTGCTCATCGGTCAGCGGATGCCCGAGATCACCAAGGTGCGCTAGCTGGATGCCTTCCAGCGTAAAGGAGAAGATCGTGTTCGCCCCGCGTTTTTTACCCTCTACCTCATCGTGAAAGCTCGCGGTTCCCTTAAAGGTGATCCCCAAAGCGCTATGCTCACCTTCGCCACGGATCACAGTTGGATTCCCCTTAACCCTTTCTACCGCGTTGTGGTCAGAGTGCTCATGACTCACTGTGACCACATCGGCAGCGAAATCTGGCGGGCGGTAAGGAATCGTTGCATCGTAGGGGTCGGTGATCACACGTCCCTCTTCTCCATCGATCAGGAAACAGGCATGCCCGATCCACTTAATCTTCATTTTTTCAACCTCCTTAAAACGCCGTTTGCAACATTACTTTTACTAGTTGTGGAAAAGCTATTCCAAGCGCAGCCGCCGCTTGTGGGAGGTCACTTGTCGGAGTCATACCAGGAAGTGTATTCACCTCAAGAAGGTAAGGGACCCCATTTTCTCCTAGTCGCAGATCGACTCGGGAGAATCCATGGCAGCCAAGGGCATGGTGAGCAGTGAGGGCAGCCTCCTGCACCCGCTGCGTCGTCTCCTCATCGAGCGGGGCCGGAACGAGGAACTCTGTCACCCCCTTCGTGTACTTGGCCTCGTAGTCGTAGAAGTAGCTCTTCGGGCGCATCTCCACTAGCGGAAGGGCTCTCTCCTCCCCGTCGATAATAAGGACCCCCGCAGTTAGGTCGCGCCCATGAATATACTCCTCAGCAAAAAGCGACCCAAACTCAGAAAGGATCTGCGAGGCTAGGGGGGCAAGCGCTGGCTCCTCATCAACGATCCGTACACCAAGGCTTGAGCCCTGATCCCATGGCTTAAGGACAAGCGGAAACCCCAACTCATTGCGGGCTGCTTCGCAGAAGTCCTCAAGGCTCCCGCCGTGGAAAAGGTGCTCCCTCGGGACCACTAGCCCTTTAGAAGCGAGAACTGCCTTGGCGCGCGGTTTATCCATGCAGATCGTGCTCGCCCGCGGGTCCGAGCCAGCATACGGAACCCCAAGCACATCGAGGAGGAGTTGAACCGTCCCGTCCTCACCGCTTCCACCGTGAAGGCAATTGAAGACGCAGTCAACTCCCCATAAGCCAGGGACAAGATCATCAAGATTATCAATCTCTACCGCTAACACCGGATAACCGAGCCCTTCCAGTGCGGCATGGACATGCTGCCCAGAGACGAGAGAGACCTCCCGCTCCGGGGAGTTACCTCCGAAGAGCACACCGACCCTCTCCCATTTTCGCAACGTTTGCCTCCTCTTGTCACGAGTATACCCCGTCCCCTTTCCAGGAACAAAGGACTAGACTACGATGCAAAGTGGAGACTCTCCCCCTCTTAGTTCAACTTGACAGCCCTTCTCGAAGGCAGTATACTGTAGTCTTGCAATCAGCTGGTCCTTGAAAAGTGGATAGCGTGGTAATGTATTCTCTAGTAGAGAAATACCCTGTCACAAAGATAGAAACTAAAGAAACGGATCAAAACCTTAAACTAAGAGAGTTTGATCCCAGCTCAGGATAAACGCTAGCGGTGCGCCTAACACATGCAAGTCGAGCGATCGAACTGGACTGATCACCCTTCGGGGTGAGAGGACCAGTGACGGAGCGGCGGACTGGTGAGTAACGCGTAGCTAACCTACCCCCTTGACAAGGATAGCCACTCGAAAGGGTGGATAATACCCGATATTGCTCGAGATCGAAAGGTCTTGAGCCAAAGGCGGTCTTGCCGTCGCAAGAGGAGGGGGCTGCGTCCTATTAGCTTGTTGGTGGGGTAATGGCCCACCAAGGCGATGATGGGTAGCTGGTCTGAGAGGATGGCCAGCCACATTGGGACTGAGATACGGCCCAGACTCCTACGGGAGGCAGCAGTGGGGAATCTTTCGCAATGGACGAAAGTCTGACGGAGCGACACCGCGTGGGGGATGAATGCTTTCGGGTTGTAAACCCCTTTTCTGGGGGAAGAATAAGGGCGGGAGGAAATGCCCGTCCGATGACGGTACCCCAGGAATAAGCATCGGCTAACTTCGTGCCAGCAGCCGCGGTAAGACGAAGGATGCAAGCGTTATCCGGAATTACTGGGCGTAAAGGGCGCCTAGGCGGCTGAGTAAGTCACCCGTGAAAGCCCTCAGCTCAACTGAGGAATGTCGAGTGAAACTGCCCAGCTTGGGTGCAGGAGAGGAGGGTGGAACTCACAGAGTAGCGGTGGAATGCGTAGATACTGTGAGGTACCCCGATGGCGAAGGCAACCCTCTAGCCTGCTACCGACGCTGAAGCGCGAAAGCGTGGGGAGCAAAGGGGATTAGATACCCCCGTAGTCCACGCCGCAAACGATGTTCACTGGGTGTCGGTCGCTAATACAGATCGGTGCCGGAGCTAACGCGTTAAGTGAACCGCCTGGGGAGTACGGCCGCAAGGCTAAAACTCAAGAGAATTGACGGGGCCCCGCACAAGCGGTGGAGCACGTGGTTTAATTCGATGATAAGCGAAGAACCTCACCTGGGTTTGACATGCTAGTGGTAGGAACCGGAAACGGGGACGACTCTTGCCTTCGGGTAAGGGAGCTAGTACAGGTGATGCATGGCTGTCGTCAGTTCGTGTCGTGGGACGTTGGGTTAAGTCCCGAAACGAGCGCAACCCCTGTTGTCAGTTGCCAGCGGATAATGCCGGGGACTCTGACGAGACTGCCGGTGAATAGCCGGAGGAAGGAGGGGATGACGTCAAGTCATCATGTCCCTTATGCCCAGGGCGACACACATGCTACAATGGGAGGTACAAAGGGCTGCAATGCCGTAAGGCTGAGCCAATCCAAAAAAACCTTCCTCAGTTCGGATTGAGGTCTGTAACTCGACCTCATGAAGCCGGAATCGCTAGTAATCGCAGGTCAGCCATACTGCGGTGAATATGTACTCGGGGCTTGTACACACCGCCCGTCACACCAACCGAGTGGGGGGTACTTAAAGTCGCTCTTTATAGAGCGCCAAGGGTAACCTCCGCAAGAGGGGTGAAGTCGTAACAAGGTAGCCGTAGGAGAACCTGCGGCTGGATCACCTCCTTTCTAGGGAGTAACCCGGACCAGCAGCGGTGACAGCGACCACGCTATCCCTTTTTACCTTCGCCATTCGTTCCCAGCGAAAGGTGACACAGGTTACCTTTTCTAACCGGAAACTCACCCTTGATAAGTCCTACCTTTCCTCTTTTTTAGCTCGGGAGCCGCATACCCTTAATCGGCAAAAGAAGGGGAATGAATGACACAAACCGTCGAGGAAAAGACAAGCTTCGAGCATCTATTGAGCCGGATGGGTGAGTCAATCCGCGTCGAGCGGGGGGAGATGATCTACCAACCGGGTAACCCTAGCAACTCCGTCTATGTGGTGGAGGAAGGCAGGGTGAAGCTTGCCTATCTAGACGAGAGCGGAAAGAAGTTAACCCTTGTCATCCTCGATCCCGGTGAGATCTTCGGGGAAATGTGCCTTGTCGGGGAAAAGCGCCGTCGCCATCTGGCGACCGCGATCGAGGAAACGGTGGTCCGCTGCATTGACCGGCAGGTGTTTGCCAACGCGATCAATGCCGTTCCGCCGTATCTTCAGTTGATGATCAAGCACTTCGCCCACCGCATGAATGAATTTGAGGAGACCCTGGAGGACCTCGCGTTCCGGGACATCCAGGGCCGACTCTCCCGCCAGCTCCTCAAGCTCTCTAACGATTACGGAGTGAAAACGGAGGAAGGGATCCTGATCGGTTTCCAAATCACCCATAAAGAGCTAGCTGACATGATCGGTTCAGCGCGTGAGAACACCACCCTCGCCCTAAACCGCTTCGAACGCGAAGGTATTCTCGACAAGAGCCGCTACCGCATCGTGATCAAGAACGAGGAAGGGCTGCGCGAGAAGTGTCACGCACAGCAGAACTGATTATCGCTCCCTTTCTTTAAGTGTAGGCCCGACTAACCTCCAAGTCGGGCCCTTCAACTTCCAACTCCTCACGCGGCGCTGGGTGACGTGAAGTATGAGTCCCGAGACCACGATTTGGGCAATCCTGGCCATACAAGTAGTCTAGCATAGATGATCTGACAAGAGGGATCTCAAAGTGTGTGTCCGGAGCGCGTTTCGCTGGCAAATGGGGTATGTATTCCCCGATCCCTCGGATCGAGCAGCTTGAGGAGAATGCTCCAAGGGTAAAGAGCTCTCTCCGACTGTGACGAGTTCCCGGGCACTTGCACCGCCTGCTCCACACTGCTATGGTGGTAAGCTGGATGCGTGGCGAATCGAGGGGGCGAGGTATGCTACAGAAGCGAACTGATGGATCTGCAACGGCACCACATACGGCGGAGACCGTCAGCATGGCGCTGTTCTGCGACTTCGAGAACATCGCGCTCGGCGTCCGCGAGGCGGAGTTCCCGAAGTTCGACATCGACAAGGTGCTCGAACGGCTCCTGCTCAAGGGCAACATCGTCGTCAAGAAGGCCTATTGCGATTGGGCACGCTACAAGGAGTTCAAGACGCCGATGCACGAGGCGTCGTTCGAGTTGATCGAGATCCCTCACGTTCGGCAGTCGGGCAAGAACTCGGCGGACATCCGGATGGTCGTCGACGCACTCGATCTCTGCTACACGAAGGAGCACGTCGATACTTTCGTCATCATCAGTGGCGATTCCGATTTCTCCCCGCTCGTCAGCAAGCTGCGCGAGAACAACAAGACCGTCATCGGCGTCGGAGTCAAGAACTCGACGTCGGATCTCCTGATCGCCAACTGCGACGAGTTTCTATTCTACGACGACCTCGTGCGACGCAAGAAGCCGGAAAAGAAGACGCGCAAAGCACCGATAAAGAAGCCGACCGAGAAGAAGGGCAGCAAGACCACGGCACCTCCGGTCGACGACAAGAAGCAGGAGGCGTGGGACCTGGTCGTCGAGACCTACGAGGCGTTGGTGGAGGAGCGAGGTGAGGGCGAGAACATCTGGGGGTCGATGATCAAGCAGACCCTGAAGCGGCGGAAGCCCGGCTTCAGCGAATCCTACTACGGCTTCCGCTCGTTCGGACAGCTGCTCGAGGAGGCCGGGAAGCAGGGCATCCTCCGTCTGGAGCGAGACGAGAAGTCCGGCGGCTTCATCATCAAGAGCGCTCAGCCTTCGTAGTCGCTGCTATCGCCATTGGGGAATCGGGGCACATACGACAGGGATCGGAGGGCATGCTCGTGATTCCGCTCTTGTCGCAAGCGGAATGAGTATTGCGTCCCCGTGAATTCCGGAATTCCCGCGTATGCTCGTTGCCCAGGGATCGTATTGCAGGGAATACGTCGATGCGAATGCAGGAGGATGGGGATGACCGAGCGTGACCGAGATGCTGAACCGAGAGGCCAGTGGCTTTCGCCGATTTCCAGGCTAGGCCGCGAAGCCGCCATCGTCAATAACCACATCGCTGAGATCACAGGCGCTGTCGGACAGGATTTGATGGCAGGGCGGGTTGTAGCGCCATCGAATGCGATATCAATGCTGAGGGGCCAGCTCTCGGCAGTAGCCTTCGATGCTTCTTCCATCTTGCCTCGTGTCGACAGCTTCGCGGCTGCTGTTGATAAATCCTCGCTGCTGTTGTTGGATAATCAGAAGTCAGCTTTCCTCTCTTCCAAACTAGTGGCTAACTCTGTAGGCTCGATCTTGTCTTCTGCGGCATCTATGGCTACCAGCCTCCGCACCGCCAACGCACACCTTTGCGTCACGGATCAAGGCCAAATCGAGGGGTTGCGCACGAATGGTCTGTTTGCATCGCCTCTTGCGAAGGCGCACGTCTCGATTGATCCGCCATCGCAAGACGCCATCCTCCTGCTAGGAGATCGACTCAAGAACGATGTCTCAACGTTCGGTAATCTGGTGGACACGTCTCTAGCCACGTCGCGGCTCAGTGCCGAGGTCTACGCTCAGCCGATTGGCGCTACCAGTCCCTATTTGGCGGATGCGAATAAGTCCTTCATCGCGCTGAACACGTTATCAGCGAGGGTTTACGATGACCTCGTAGGGCTGCAGTCACTCGACGCAAGTTGCTTCCTCTTCCAAGCACCCACTATCCAACCATACGCTGCTACGCGAGCAACTGCGGTGGTTACCGGCATTGACGAAGGTATCCTCGACCAGCTTGCCGTCCCCGCAACAGACGAGATCCTGGATGGACTAGGTGACGACTTGGAAGCTCGTCTCGAAGCAGTGAATCCGGCATTGGCGCAGGTCTATCAAGAGGGTATTGCAGCGATGGAATCTGGCCACCAAGGGTGGATTCGTCACGCTAGTGTGTCCTTCAGAACTCTATTCGACCACTTGCTGCGATACCTAGCCCCCGATTCAGACTTGCGCTCATTCCTTGAGGATCCGGAGAGCCACATGATCCAAGGGGAATTCAAGCGGAACGCACGGTTGCGCTACATATTCCGAAATGTTGCCACGGGCGCCTATGCTCGGCTGGCCGAGCAAGACATCAAACTTGCCGAAGCGACCTTCTACCCCTCGAGCGCCGTAGTACACAGACTCTCATGTCCTCTTTCAGACAAGCAGATGCGAGTCCTATGGCGCCGCATCCAGGGGTGCGTCTCGGTCGTCCTAGAGGCTGCGGACTACTGATTCGACCTGTACATTGGGCCTGGACTCGCACCACACACTTGGACTCTCCGAGCCCTGAAAGACCAGATCAAGGATGCCAAGAAGCAAGTGCCGTCTGGCGTTCCCTCTCTATGGCTGAATGAGCTACTCAAGCCTGGCTTATCAGGCCATCGCGTTTGTCATCGAGTGATCGAGTCAGGAGAACGGCACCCAATGAGAAGGGGCGACACGCGTCGCCCCTTCAGCTACTCTCCGGTGCTAGTAGCGCTTCGCGTGCCTAGCTCTCAGCCATCTTCTTGTACGTCTCGTACCGCTCTTTGTACTCCTTCTCGAGCTTCACGTGGAGTCTCTTGGCTTCCTCGGGGAAGGTCTGGGCGAGGCTGGAGTAGCGCACCTCGCCCATGAGGAAGTCGTGGAAGTTGCCGGTCGGGTCCTTGGAGTCGAGCTGGAACGGGTTCCTGCCTCGACGGCGAGCTTCTGCCCTCCCTTGGACTTGCTGTCTATTGTGGAAAGGAGGTATGCTAGAAGCATGGACTACTCGAAGATCATCACGATTGAGCCGGGAAAGAGGAGCGGCAAGCCTTGCATCCGTGGCATGAGGATCACGGTCTCCGACGTGCTCGAGTATCTCGCCTCCGGCATGACCGCGGAAGAGATCTTGAATGACTTCCCGGAACTGACACGGGAAGACATCCGTGCATGCCTCGCCTTTGCAGCAGACAGGGAGAAGCGTCTGTCGGCATCTGTGGCATGAAACTGCTCTTCGATCAGAACCTTTCCTTCAAGCTGGTCTCGGCCGTGCACTGGAGGATATCGCCACGAAGCTGCGCCGAATCCTCAACTTGACCGCTCGGTAAACTTGCTCCAGGAATCTCATGATTGTACGATGTGTCGTACGAGTACAGATGTCAATATGGGAGGATGAAGGAGAGATGTGTTCAGCGACGAAGGACGGTGGAGCCGTGCGTGTAGGCTGAGTCGAGAAGGACAAGCAAACACGAACATACGATGCTATCCGAAGATACCAAGGTTCTCGAGCTCGTCGGTGAGATCGACAAGCGAATCACAGCTAGCGTGAAGCACTTACTCGAAACGAAGCATCTCTATCAGAGTGTGACAGTCGAGTACGCGGATCTTCTCGAGGATTTGCCGGATACCTGGGCGGGATTCCCGCAAGGCCTGCAGAAGGCTGTTCTCAGCGTGGTAAATGGGGATTGGGAGCCCATAGACAGAGCAGATCATCGCCCTCCGCTTGACGATGGGCCGTCAGGCATTCGATTCGAGACTCCAGACGTAAAGCTCTTCTGCTCAATATGCAAGCGAGTCGAGGCCTTCAATTCAGTCTCCAGTGAGGACTTTTCATGTCGTGGTCACCCTCGGACCTCGTTTGAGCAGTCTAGGCTGAAGTTCCCCGGGATTTGAGACCAGAAACGACTTACTAACTCAGTTGGGATCAATGTTTGTCGGTGATTAGTGTCTTGCATGAAGTAGGCACGTATGTGTTGTTTGATTCCTTGACATTGCCGA
>Ga0307433_1000301_pt1 | contig 43027 bp, 36 predicted proteins | sample SalMarWE160210MG_FD_202166 | JGI IMG/M metagenome (GOLD analysis project Ga0307433, IMG submission 202166) | Salt marsh sediment microbial communities from the Plum Island Ecosystem LTER, Massachusetts, United States - WE1603-210 | ecosystem: Environmental > Aquatic > Marine > Intertidal zone >... | reverse complement strand
CTACAGCAGTTCGAAGAATTTCAAAATAATTGCTTTTTTAATAACCGGAAAATTGGATTTTGGGAAAATCAATCCCGCATATGAAACATTTAAATGATATTTACCCACTCTAAACGAGAAGGAACCCCAAAATATATTCAGGACTGAGAGATTTCAAATCCCGCTCGGGCATATTGGCAATTAAGAAAGCCACAGCTTCTTTTTCCGCATCATCTGCTTCTTCAAACGCCTGAATCAGATTCCCCGCCATATCACCGGCAATTTTTATAGATTCTCTCACCTGTTCTTTATATGGCATTGGAATATTTAATGATTTTGTATTATAACCTTCAGGTACCATTTCACCCTGATGACATTTACTAAAAAGCAGAACTGCCATACTTAAGAGGACAATACTGCAGATCTTTTCTTTTAAATTCATAATCATCTCCAATGTCTTACATATCGCCTAAAATTTATAATTATCTGACAAATTAGAAAGTTATGCCAATTGTATAGATTGAACTACCCCGACGCAAGCATCGGGGAATTCTTTTGATTAAAATTTAATTTACCCATAAAAGATGTACGCTTCTCATCATTCAGTTGAAACTATGAGTAAGCAAAAAAACAGTTTATGAAAGATTTTCAAACCCATCAATTACTCCCTACCTGAAATTAAATGCATTTTTTACTCAATCACCATTTCATCCACAAATATCCAGGCTTTACCGCCGGCGCCCTGGTGCCATTCCGGACAGAAATCAATATTTTTGGCTTTGACACGTATATATCTTGCATTGATATTGTTGAATTTTGACTCAAATTCCCGGATTATCGTCCCCCGCTCTCTATCGGAGACCTCATTTTTTACCGTGGCAATTTTTTGAAATTCCTCGCCATCATCGGAAATATAGTACTCCACATATCTTGGCATAAATATCCAGGAGCCGATATCTTGTGCAAAACCCGTGGCAATTCGATTAATCTTCTTAACATTGCCAAGATCTACTACGGCATCCAGATCCGTGGCTTCATAACCCTGCCAGACGCCGGAAAATAAATTCTCCGTGCCACGAATATAATTTATCAAAGCGTTTCTCCCACAACCTGAATAACGTGAGGCGTATTCGGTATTCAACTTTATTGAATACCCTTTGAGAATTTTAATCAATTCCGCTTCGGCTATGCGGCTGCTACACTCCTTTGAATAAGCAATGGCTTTTAATAAAGTACGCTCGGTTATTAATATAGGCGCCTTGTAAATTGGCGAGTCTTTAGATGGTTCGTTGCCATCAATTGTATAATGGATAACGGCATCTTTGTCAATACAATCAATAGTAACCGTTTGCTTGTCATAAAATGTTGTATTGTCATAAGAAAAAGTTGGCGCCGATAAAAATTTCTCATTAATTCTCGAATAGGGACGGTCGGATTTCATTTTTCCCCATATCTTATTAGGTTTGTTCCCCATTTCAAAAATCACACTGCCGCCACTGATAATATCCTTATGCAATATATAGGATTTTGAATAGCTAATCCCATTCATCCTTGCCGATTGAATATATTTATTATCTTTAGAAACTTTTTCCGCAATAATTTCAAAAGTTCTCCCGTTCCCAAAATCTATAGTCGCTTTATCAAAGATCGGGCTGCCGATTACATAATAATCCCGTCCCGGACAGACTGGGTAAAAACCAAGAGCACTAAATACATACCAGGCAGACATTTGCCCGCAGTCCTCATTTCCACACAACCCATCTCGCTCCGGAGTGTAAAGTTTCGCCATGACTTCACGCACTATCTCCTGGGTTTTCCACGGCGCCCCTGCATAATTATACAAATAAGCCATATGATGACTGGGCTCATTACCATGGGCATACTGTCCGATCATTCCCGTAATATCTGCCCTTTGTTCACCTTCTAATTCATCTTTCTCGGAAAACATTTCATCCATTTTTTTTACGAAATTATCATCGCCGCCATGCAAGGCAATCAGATTTTCCATATCCTGAGGTACAAAGAAACTGTACTGCCAGGAATTGGCTTCAGTAAAATCATGGGTGACTTCACGAGGATCAAAAGGTTCTTTCCACTTAGCAGCGCTCTTGGGGCGCATTAAGTTAGTGCCCGGGTCAAAGAGATTTCTGTAAAACATTGCTCTTTCGATATATCTTTTATAATCGGAACCTTTCCCCATCTCTTTTGCAAGCATTGCAATACACCAATCATCGTAAGCGTATTCCAATGTTCTTGATACGGACTCAACTCCTAAATTTGCGGGTAGATAGCCGTATTTGCGATAATATTTTAATCCAAACTGATCCTGCTCGGCGCTGGTTTTCATCGCTTTATATACAGCCTCAACATCAAAGTTGCGCAGCCCTTTAATATAAGCATCTGTAATAACCGGGATGGAATGATATCCGATCATGCAATTTGTTTCATTAGCCGCCAATTCCCATACGGGCAGCAAGCCGCTTTGCTCATACTTTTTCAAAAAGGTTTTTATGAAATCAATAGTAACTTCCGGCTCAATAATTGTAAAAAGCGGGTGCAGCGCCCGAAAGGTATCCCACAAAGAAAAAACGGTATAATTGTCAAAATCCTCTGCTTGGTGAATTTTTCCATCCATTCCGCGATATTTTTTATCGACATCCATATAAATATTGGGCGCCAGATAGCAGTGGTAAAGGGCAGTATAAAAATTTACCCTTTCTTTTAGGGTACCGCCTTCTATTGTTATTTTGCTCAAAGTTTTGTTCCATACCTCTTTTGCATCAGACGAGGCCTGCTCGAAATCCCAGCCTTCCATCTCAAATTCGAGATTCTTGCGGGCACCTTTGATACTTACGGCTGATAGACCTACTTTTACCAGTACCTTTTCATTTTTAACTGTATTAAATCTCACAAAACCAACAAGATTTTTACCCTGTCCTTCCTCGCTATCCAATTCTATTTTGCCATTAATCGCCACACCGCATCTCTCGAAAGGCTTTGAAAATTCAGCCACAAAATAAACACAATGATCATTTGCCCAGCCGGATGATCTCCGGTAACCGACAATTTCATTTTTATCTGTGAATTTAATATAGAGATCGGATGGCACATCATGAATTCCATGCGTTAAATCTATAATGATATTCCCCGTTGCCGTTCCGGGAAAAGTATATCTCTGAAGTCCAACTCGCTTTGATGCGGTCAATTCTACTCTAATATTATAGTCCTCGAGATAAACCGAATAATAGCCGGGATAAGCCTTTTCGCTTTCATGATTAAATCTTGACCGATAGCCGGCATCTGGATTTTCATCGGTCCCCGGCTCAACTATCAATTCCCCAACTGTCGGCATAAATCTTATATCGCCTAAATCACTTGCGCCGGTACCGCTAAGGTGAGTATGACTAAAGCCCATTATGGATTTGTCTTTTAAATGATACCCTGAGCAATTCTCCCAGCCTTTAGTTTTTGTGTCGGGGCTTAGCTGAACCATCCCGAAAGGAAAAGAAACGCCCGGATAGGTATGCCCATTCCAATCGGTTCCGATAAAAGGATTAACATAATCAACCGGTTTTTTAGAGATTGAACTACAAGAAATCATTAAAACTGCTAAAATCACGATTAATATCATATTAAATTTTTTCATAAGTATTGTCTCCCAAATCGATTGTATAACTTTTATTCCCACACATCGCTGTATTTTTTTTGTAGAATATCGATATAGGGATTTAAATATTTATCAATCGTTTTTATCTGATCTGATATGAACATACTATCTATTCCGTTTTCATACAAATACTTTTCACGATAATATATCGCTGCAAGATTATCTTTCCACATATTATAGTTCCGCTCTACGATATTTATCTTATCATAATCATACTTGTAGGCTTTTTTTGTTAAATAATAATCTGTAACCATATCAACGATTGCCTGCTTAAAATTATTGGCAAATTCAGTACTTTCCATCTTCTTTTGTCGGAAGACTAAAGGATGACTTCTTCTATATTTTAAAAAGCGCTCGACTGTCCATGTTTCGCCATCAACTGTAAATAGTAAGTTTTTTAATATAGGCTGAATATCGTGCATCCTATTCCGGAGTTTGACTTCTCTCTCTCTGATACTCCAGAATACGTATTTTGCTTCCTGTTCTCTATCCATCTCAGATTTTAAATAAATTGGACCCAATATCTCTACAAGCTTAAAAAATGTATCCTTATCAAACTCCATTTTTTTACCGGACATCACATCACGGACATAGTTTGTATAATATTCATTGGCTTTTCTCCTGGTTTCATATTCACAGACCCGATTAAAGTGCTCCTGCTGTTCGTTGGGACTCAAGGTCCCGTTTTCCGTCCATCCGTTTATTTTAACAAACAGATATTAATCATCCGAAAATTGTATAGGACCAACTATATCACCTTTTTTATACTCTTTTGTAAAAATGGTTTTCAGCACCAAATCATGTTCGGCTTCATGCCACTTAACAACTCTGTGTGGTAAGGAATCAATTCCAAATAATTCTCTTATGATTTCATTTAATCCAGCATTCTCTTTAATAATCGCATCATGGATTATATTTGCTTTTTCTCTGTCTGGAACAGTTGCATAGCTAATTTTATATTCTCGCTCCATGAAACGGGTCATCTTGGCAACTGTCAAAGTATCAATCCTGGACACTTTTTGGTAACCTTCGGAATATTGTAAAATCTGCCTCATAGCCTGCTCTTCCAAATTATTCTTGAGTTGCACTTAACAGTCGAATTCACTTAATGAATCACTTTATAATTAGCTGATTATTTTTTTTCAATAATCGCCCATCATTGAAAATTGATATTAATTTTTTCTTTTCCGGACTATATAAGCGTACTTCAAACATATTGCGTGTACATTCTATTTCAGGCGGCCAAACATATCCGTCAATTTTAATCTTTTTAGTAACTAAACTATTTATATCTTGATTATAATGTCCATGTTCAAGAAAATAATTTTTCTGCTTATAATAAATCTGATATAGAGCATAGTTGGCATACAAATCAACATCCTCTTTAAAAGAGACCAAACCGGAGCCCGCCGGCTTGTCTGTGAACTGAACTATGCCCCACATCTCAGGATAATGCATGGCAATAAGCCCCTGGGGTGACCATACCCAATTGTCTTCAGGAAATGGTTTACTTGTATCCGGATTAATTTTTTTAACATATTTCCCATTTTGAATTTCAATTTGCCATTGAACTCTGGAAAAATTTCCCCGCCATTGATCCCCGTTTTTAGGAGGAGCAGCCTTATGAGCACACTGACCTAAAACAGACCAGGGTATTCCAATCTCAACAGTCCATCCATTATCACGGTCGCTAGGATTATTAATAGTTCCATCAATATAAACCGCCGTTTTCAATCCTTGAATATCCCAGGCGTTTATTGCGGTCCCGTTATCTCTGTAAGGTTTCGTCAACAGCAAATCCCATACTGTATTAAAAGCGTTTATCTCTAACTCATAATATTCATGGGTATCTCCATCCGGATCAATGAAAACTTCAAAATCATTGTCGTAATATATTACTGCATCCCGTTTCGTAAGAGTCGCCCATACATTGGGTTCTTCCATTCTGCCGGCAATATAAAAATATTCATCATCCCATAACATCTTTACGCTTGTCCGATATTTCGGCTGCGGTTTTAAATCTCCTTCAATATCAACGAATTCATCGGTCCATTGAGCATTTCCCCAGACTGATTCGTCAAGTTTACCATCGATAATTATAGGATTTTCGGTTTTGTAACATACGTAGTGTTTAGGTCTAAATTTTATTTGTGGAACCGGAAAACCGGGAGCACCCTCTTCATCAATAGAAATTTCACCTATTTTTAAATTACAGCCAATTATAATAACCAAAAGTAACCATACTATCAGATTTAAATATTTTCCTTTTGTTACAATCATATTTTCCTTAACCAATGATCACATATAATAAATTATTTAATAATTACTTGCTCTTTTTTTCTTCACTTAATTCTTTAGCTAAAGATTTAATAAGTTTAGCATTGTATTTTAGCTTATGTTTGAAATTTAATTTCTCTGTCATATTTTGCTTTACTTCTTTTATTCTGGCGCTTTGTAATTCGTTACAGATAACAGATTTTACCTTATCATATTGCTGGTTATTCCATTTTGGTTTATTCTTCTCATAATGCGCTATAATTTCCGACTCGTCAATATCTGCTTTGGACATAATACATTTTTTTTAGGCATAGAGCTGCAGATTATTATTTTTAATTTTTTCAAAATCCCTTAAAAATTCCTTTTCCTGATCTAAATGATTACTACAGGCTGCGGCTAAAAGTAACAGATTGTTTAAATAATGCTCTTCCAAAAATTTCTTTAATTGCTTTGAGTTAAATATTTCACCCTGAGAGTAGTCTTTTGTTAATTTATAACAGTTTACAAATTCCTTTTTTTCAACTCCAAATCCATTATCTTCCAGCAGATTATCATTGCTTATCCTAGTGCAAGATACAAAGATAAAAATCATCATAATACATATAATAATATATTTATATGTCCTATTTATAGTAGTGCCTCCTCTGTCTATTTTCAATCATAACATGCAGATATTAGTTTGTTTATAGTTGTTGTGGCAAGTCCTACCGACGTATCGGCGGCGCCATAATAGATAAAAACTTCACTGTCTAATTTTGCAAATCCTTCCTGGTCATATTCTTTAACAATCATCCCGCTTGGAAAAACAACATTTGGCACCTGCCCAACATATTCATATATATAACGCGGTTCCAGAATGTTATTTTTTGAGCGAGCAATAACATTACAGGGATTTTCCAAATCCAAAAGCATTATACCCGCCTGATAAACTGGTGAGCCAAAATGTCTAGCTATTCCGTGATATAGATGTAGCCACCCTTTTCTTGTTTTTACCGGAGGAGGTCCCGAACCAATTCCTTCGTCCCAATAGTGAAAACGCCCCTTTGCGACGGTTCCAACTCTTTTCCAATCGATTAAGTTTTTTGATTCGGAAAGACAAATCGTATCACCAGAAGTAGGACCATCTTCTAATTTTACGGTATTTGGACGATCTAACCGTAAATATTTACCATCAAATAATTCTGGAAACAACACGCCGTTACGAATATCTTCATCAGCAACAATTCCAATAAATTCAAAAATTAAAAAATTATCCGTTTTAGCCAAGCCCAATCGGCAGTCCTGCTCCATATCCATTGCAAACATGATATAATAGATACCATCTATTTCCGTAATTCTCGGGTCATAACAATGATATATTTTCTCTTTTACCTCTTCAATACCATCCATTCGAACAATTTTATCATCTACGGTAAAATCTACCCCGTTTTCACTTTCTGCCATTATGAATACAGTCTCCCGGCTTCGCTTCTGCACTCTTAACATTAAAAGATATCTGTTTTTATACTTTATTGCACCGGGATTAAATACCGAAGTAACATCAAAAGTATCAGGAAAAATATCCTGAATGTCCTCACGAGTTATAATCGGATTTTTCTCACATCTTTTTAACTTTGGAATCATTTTGAACAACATTTTACCAGATTTATAATATGCCAAAAATTATATCCTGGTAAACCAAACTATGATTTTCACCATCCTTTTTTTGTTTTGTGCCGCTTGCAATTCTTAGATTAATCAAGAATTTACCACTTTTTTTCTCTTAAATTCTAAAATTAAAAATCATTTGTATTCTTGTTTATTCACGACCGAAATTAACTAAATATTCCTAACTATGTCAAGAACTTTCTCCCCCTATTTATGATGCTAATAATATCGTGTGACCATACAATTTTTCCGCACGGCTACTGCCGATTTACCTTCTCGTGTTCGTCTTATCTGTATAATACTCATCTATAATATCGAGTATACTAATTCTCAAAAGAAATGTTCTATGATTTTCATATAGAAAAGATCTTTCTGGTTCATTTTTCATTAATTGCAAAAGATCAACATTCTCTGGATCTGGCATCGTTTTATGCACAACCTTGGTATAAAAAAATACAAATAATGCTACTCTTTTATCTGTTTCCACACCTTTATAAGATGTTATCGGACATTACTTTTTAAAATCGCTTTTTACAGCAGCATTTTCTTAACTTTAACATATTCATTAGTTTGAAAGCGGTGGATATATACGCCGCTGGCGACGTTTCGACCGGTATAATCAGTACCATCCCACATTACCATGTAAGAGTCTTGATTTCCTGTCCGGTTTTCCAAGGTCTTTACTCGTTGAACAAGAATATTTTAAATATCTATCCTTACATTCGCAGTTGAAGGCACTTTATAACCAATCGTGGTAGTTGGATTAAATGGGTTCGGACAATTTTGTAGCAGTTCAAAAGTTTCAGGAATTGGAGCAACTTCCGAGTCTTTGTCTATTCTAGTCACTACTCGAGTGTTAATCTCATGATACTAAAACCCCGATTTAATTGGCGCATTATATTCGAAAAACTCATATCCAGGATCATTGTCACCAATATAGGTCATGAGAACCGTGCCATTAATTACTTTTGCCCATAATAACTTTCACTTTGCATGTTTTCCTATCAGAAAAAGTTATTATATTCCCTCTAATTTTCTCCTCCTCCATTATGATCTCTTTTACACCTTTTTGGACTTTATCGGGGTTAAATATTTGTATATCATATTCAGTTCCGCGATATAATCTTTTAAAAACAAATGTTTCCCAGTGCGAAGGAATAACCGGATCGATAATCAAACCATCATACACAGCTCTAACACCAAGCATATAATTTAAACACACGTAATACATCCATGCTGCTGTACCCGTTTGCCATGAATGGCTGGCTCTGCCCTCTGTTTTGTGCTCATCACTTGTAATATATTGTGAATAAACATAGGGTTCAGCTATAAAACGATCTGAATCAATATTATTAGGGAGCATCTTTTTATAGTAATAGTAAGCTCTATCTCCTCTGCCAAGCATACACTCAGCCTGAATAAGCCAGGTTGTTGGATGACAAAAAACAGCTCCATTTTCTTTCTTACCGGGGACACAACGTGTAATTAAACCGATATTTTCATCAATTTCTTTAAAAGCCGGAGCGCAGATTTTCGGGCCATACTCGGTATCAAGATGACTGTAGGCGCTATCCATAGCTTTTAATAATTTTTCCTGATCACTAATTTCTGAAATTACAGCCCAGGACTGAGTATTAATAAAGATTTTACCGTACCGGTTATTTTTCGACCCGATAATTCTATCCTTCGCTCCAAAAGCCCTGATAAACCACTCGCCATCCCAACAATATTTATTAACGGATTCCTGTATACCGATATAGAGTTTTTTTACCCCTTCGGCATCTTGAGATTTATCCAAAAACACCAGTAATTTGAATAGACTCTTAAGCATAGCGGTATAAAACATTGCCCCCCAGACGCTTTCACCGCCTTCATCTCCGCCAATATAGTCCAAAGTATCGTTCCAATCTCCCCTGCCAAAAACTGGCAATCCGTGCTTTCCATGATTATTTTTTACAAAATTAGTTATCGCTAATAAGTGATGATAAATTGTACCGGTTTTCTGATCCGCAAAAGGTTCTACTTCGTCCAACAAATCAAAATCCCCGGTTTCCTTCAAATACTCGGTCACGGCAAGGATAAACCACAAAGGATCATCACAATGTCGGGTTACTTCACCCTGCCCTTCATTGTAAAAATGATGGTATACATGCCCATCACTGAAAATTTGCCTGGCTAACAGATGGATACGTTCACGGGCTTTTTCAGGACGAGAGATAACAACCGCAATCACATCCTGAGCCGTATCCCTAAAACCAAATCCTCGGCCTATTCCCCAATAATAGAAACTGGCGACTCGCCCGACATCAAAAGCCACTTTCGCCTGATAAGGCGTCCAGTAATTCATAAAAACATTAATATCCGGCTCAGGCGTTTTTACATAAGCTTTTTGGAAATAATCCACCCAGCTTTGTTTAACATCCTTAAAAGCTTTAGAGACCAGACCTGAATTGTGATATTTTACAGGTATATATTTATTTTTACTTTTAAATCCATTTTTAGGGATAACTCCTAAAGAAAAAATAAATTCTTTCTTCTCCCCCGGCTCTAATTCGACGATACTTTGTAAAACCCCCACTGCATTGCCATAATCAGTATCTTGGGAGGAGAGGCTGTCTTTTTCGATACCAAGAGGTTTGTTTTCGTTACGATAAGCCCCTATAAACCGCTCCCGGAGAGTTTCATATTTTTCAACATGCAAATTTGTGGTAAAAAATGCCCACTGATCCCAGGATTTATTCTCCTGCTGTTGGGTTCCGGCATTTTCCGTTACCCAATATGTCTTGGTAGCAAAAAGAGTGTTGATGTCTTGATCAAAATAAACCCGATTAAAGTGCTGATCGTCACATTGATTGATCAGATCAATGAGGGCATGACCAAGACAAAATTCAACATAGCCATAAACAGACAATTTTCTATTTTTATCCGAGCGATTAGTTAATTGAACACTCCAGATTTCCTGGTTATCATTTAATGGAACGAAGTAAAGGACAGATGAATGAATTCCAAGAACTTGAGCTGTTACTTTAGTATATCCAAAACCATGTACCACCTGGTAAGCTTCGAGAAAACGCCCAACAGGTTGCCATGTTAAACTCCATAATTCCCCTGTATCCAGGTCTTTTAAATAGATATATTTCCCCGGTCGATCATGTGGTAGATCATTTATACGGTAACGTGTAATTCTGCCATGAAGCGGATTACGTATATAACTAACGCCCCCGCCATTATTTGAAATTGTTGAAAAATATTTATCATTGTAAAGATAATTAATCCAAGGACTGGGAGTCGCCACATTTGTAATTATAAATTCTCTCCCATCCTTACTAAAATGACCATATTTCATTTAATTTGCTTTTCCCCTGATTAAATGTAACCCGACTTCTCTATCTTATAAGCTTCTCAAATACATTTTTCATCTGAAACTTTGGTTCAAAAACACAAACAGAAAGCCTCATTGTCGCAATTCTCAAATTTCCTGGATATTATTCGATCACTCATTCGTTTCTCATATTGTATAGTATAAACTATATTTTGTTTCTTTCCAAGCAATACTTTCTAAATATTTAAAAAATACCTCTTTAAAACTTTCTCGATATCATAGCATAATTATATAATTTACAAATATTTTACTGCGTTTATTTATATACCACAGCACTATTTATTTTCACTATCGGAACTTTGAAAAACTCATTTAAGATTATAGAAGCTGCACCGATAGCTACTGAATATCTGCCATGAATACTGGTTTCAATTTTCAAACATTCATAACTAATATCCAGCATCTCAAGTTCTAATTCGTTTCTGATCGGTTTTAATATTATTTCACCCAATTCAGCCACATCGCCAGCTATTATTAATTTATTTGGATTTAGCATCGCAACCGGTCTGGAAATATTTTTCCCAATATGATGACCCAAATTATTAAAATATTTCACAGCCGCTTCATCGCCTTTTTTTGCAGCATCAATCATTATATGTATATTGACATTATCAATCGACTCTGCATATTTTTTTAATATTTTACCTTTTGAAAGCATGTTTCTTAAAGTGACTAACTGATCATCTAATGTAGGTAAATTAATATTTAATTCACCCGCTGTATATGAATAGCCATGGTATAATTCACCATTTATGATAATTCCTATACCCAGACCGCCAATATGCTTCTGCACCTCAATAAGAATAACCACCAAATTTTTAACACCTTTGGCTGCTCCGGTCCATTTGGCGCCGACCGCAACAGAATTGGCATTATTTTCAACTATTATGGGAAATTGAAACATCTTTTTTAATTTAGATAACAGGGGAATATCTAATTGCGGTAATACATCGGTCGCCAATACACAGCCTTTTTCGCTATTAACAACTCCTGCTATAGCGATACCCATACCCAGGATATTTTTCTCTTGCAAATTTGCACATTTTATTATTTGATCTACGCATTCCTTTATCTGTAGTACCAAGTTATCCAGGTGGATGTCAGAGTGGGTTTTAAATACTTTCTTTATTATCGGCTCACCATTCAAGTTGGTAATCACAGCTGTAATTTCTTTAATTTCAACATCCAAGCCGATTGCATAGGTGGAATTGCTATTAAGTCTCCATAATGTTGGTCGTTTACCTCCTCTCAGTGTGGATTCACCTTTACCCGATTTTAGTATTAAACACCTTGAGGATAATTCCTTTAAAATATTGGAAATCGTTGACGGTCTCATTCCTGTTATCTTGGCAAGTTCCGCTCCGGATATTTCCTCTTTATCTCTGATCAAATTTAAAACCATACTAACATTAATATTTTTTATTAAACGAACATCACCAGTCTGCATTTATACTCCTTTTTGTGGTGGATTTATTTTTTCAATTACCTTAAATAAACCATTTTTTTGACTTTTATAACTGAACTTCCCTTCTGATTTTTATATTTCACATTTAGGAAATATACACTAGAGGGGACGGAAATACCGTTTAGATCTTTTGCCTCCCAGTTTGTTTTGTGAAACCCGGCGGGAAAATGCCCGGTAACAGATTGTGCAATCATCCGTCCTTTAATATTAAATATCATTGCACTCACATCGCTATACTCGGAAATAAAAAAACTTATCTGAGTTGAATGATTAAAAGGATTGGGATAGTTTTGGAACAGTTGAAATTTCTGAGTCACGCCGGTAGAATTACAATCACCAAAAGCGAGATCCGCAATGGCAGTCTCCACTCTGAGGTTGTACATTTTAAATTCATAGATACGGGAAACATCAGGCTTTGTTAAATACAACCGTACCTTTTTGGTTTTCACCTGTTGTTCCAGAAAATGATAAGATACATCGCCGTCGGGAGCGGCGGGATTGTCTGTGACAACGATAACGTCTTCAAACTCACCCGCAGTATTTTCAATTTGGATTTTAAAATTCTGGCTGTTCATACATGAGTTATCACCATATCCGGGATCGCCCACGGGCACCTGTCCGGCGCTGGTATGTCTTATGATAAAATAATTTAGTTCAGTAGTGTCGGACAAGGTAACTTCTAGCCAATCAGGTGATCCGTTATTATAACACCATTTCGTGGCAATATTTCCATCTATAGCATGAAAAGCTGTTTCGGTCTGACGGTTGAATTCACAATCAGCTTGTGCCGTTGCCATTAAGAAGTAATTAATATCATTTTCACCTACCTCAAGATCAAAAACAGAGATTATCAGGGGAGCCAGCTCAGGTAATCCATTAGACGTATTCACCTCTTCAACATTTACGGTAAAGTCTCCCGGCACACTCGATTTTGCCCATATCTGAGCACTATTGTGTTTTATGTTAATAATTATCGAATTCGCCCAATTCCCCTGATCTGCAAAAAAAAGCGTAAAAGAATCCGGTGAAGATATTTCAAGATCAATATCAGTCAACGGCACATAATATCCAAAATTATCTAATAATTCAATCCGCTTTTCTCTATCTTCAGGGATGAAAAGATTAACCGAAGGTTCCTTATCTATTACATTATTTCTTATCAGTGCATCTGTATAAAAGACGCCTTTTGCCCATGAGGGGTTTTCCGATTCGGCCATATCTTCGTAAATAAGTTTAAATGACATTTTCCAGGTGGGAGAGACCCATGTATCTACAAATCCCTTTATCGTACACTCACCTTTCAAAAGTGGCGCCAGATTAGATACATCCTGAGCTAATATTGAATGCCTGCCAAATCCGGTACAGAATTTCAACAGTTAAATATTCTCCATATTTCCCGAAGGAAGATAAACATTTCCCGCCCTGTCCCAACAGTCTCCACCGGCGCTCTGATTGTTAATTGTTGATTGAATATCCAGGCAGGCAGTGATTTTTACCTGTGTATCAAATTCCGGTAGATTCAAAGTTCTGCTAATAACTCGCCCACTCTGTTCAACTTCTATTTCATCCGTATCAAAAGCAGAAGGATCACCAAAATGAATCTGATTGTTTATAGAAACGTTGACAACTGCTATGGTATCGGCAAAACTAAAGTTTAATAAAAACGGGAAAATAAATATCAAAATAACTTTTTTCATGGTACCTTCCATAATAATTTATTTTTTAAATAGCGCCTTACCTTTTTGATGCATGACAAACAGGCAAAATAGATTGAGCACCCATATACTAAATAAAATCAATCTATAGGAAACGGTCGGTTTGTTTGCAATGAAAACATTCTATAATAGCCAACTTCTCTAAATTAAACAAATACTATCTCTTAGATACAAATTTACCTCTTATAGTCTAAACAATACTTTTTATTCATAAAGAAATTCACCGTTTTTAACTGACCAATCTATTCCAAAAAAACCGACTGCCTTAATACCCGTATCATACCGTGTAAGTATTTCAGAATCAAAAACAACTAAATCGGGAAAACCATTCCCTGGATAAAGATACGGACGATTATTTGTCAGTTTCATACCTGTTAGGTTTGTCCCTGACACAACACCAACACTCGCGATGTTGCTGTTCAACTTTGGACGAATGAAAAAACATGCTAAATCGCCCTTTATTTCCTTATCTTCTATTTTGATATAGTTGTTCCTTACTTCCACTGGACTGTCACCCAACAATTTTTCCCAGGCTAAATTTGTCTCTGCGTTACCATACAAAATGACATTTCTGTCTAACTCTGCAAAATTATCAAATTCCATATCGGGAATTATATCAATGGAGCCGTTTCCCTGATACCAAAAAGTTTCAGCGTCATAACGTGCTTTTTGCAGCGCCCATTTATTCTCGGCTTCAGTTCCGTTAGTACCATAGACAAAAATAACTCTGTTTTTAAATGCATCCTTGAATGTTCCGTATCTATGCGGACCTTTTTGGGACAATGAAGGTTTTGAAGAAATTTGCCAGTTGCCATCAAATTTATTTTCAAGCCACACTTCGTTTGAAGCGGGGCTTTCAATATTAAATTGATTTTTATCAATAAAAATGCGCAGGGAGTCGCCAACTCCCAATTCTTCAATATTCAGGCACAGTTTTGCAACATTTTCCGTTTTACCAACAAATCTATCCAATCCAGGATCAAATCGAATATCGACACGAGATAGTTCCAATTGCTTTTCTTGCGACCAAATTGTTATCCATTCATTTGAAGCAGAAACTCCGGGATTAGCGGTTATAAAAGATATCTCTCTTACTCTCTTTTTACCTGCGTTAGCGTGACGTGCAAAAAAATCAAACAAAGGAGCCCAGTCAACACAATCTGTTCCGGGCTCATCAGATTTATCCCACCAATGACCTGCACCCTGTTGTTCATGAAAAACATAATCTTTATGAAATTGCTGCAAACGTTCGATCATCTGATAAGACTCCTTCGGGGATACATTATTATCATCAGCACCATGTATTATATAAATCCCAGTGTTCTTCAAGTTTTCTGCTAAAGCAAACGTATCACTGGTCCTAAAGGCTCTTATAAACATTTTACGTAAAGGTGACATCTCAGAATGACTTTCTCTAAACACATACGACCAGAAGCTTATCCATCCAGCACTGGGACCAATAGCTGCAAATTTATCAGGATAAGTTGCCCCCAGATACCATGTGCCATGTCCGCCCATAGAATGTCCGGTCAAATAAATCCTGTTCGGATCGATCCTTAACTCCTTCTTTGCTATATCATAAACCTCCAGGGCGTCTATGCGCCCCCAATCTTCCCAATCATAGCCATAGGGGCGGCGATTTGTGGGACAGACTATTGTACCCCAACTCTTATTATAATAAGAACCTGCCTGGTTAATTGCCTTTACATCCGCGCCATGAAGCGAAAAGAAAAGGGCAAGGTGTTCGTTAGTCTTTCCATTAAGAGCCGGATTTACTGCATAATATTGAACACTCCCGTCGATATTACTGACAAATGTTCTTCTGTAGGGTTCCTTAGGACCGACTATCTTTAATTTTACAGTTACCGTATCCAACAAAATGTTTTTCCTGCCGGATTTTTCTATTAATTGCAAATTAAAATAATATTCACCCTGCTTTTCGGGAATTTTGCAATTAATGCGGAACGGAACTTTTCTGATGCTCACCGGCGGTATAACGGGGACACTAACCGCCGACCCGGTCTTATCCTCTCCATAAGAAATAAGTTTGCAGTTAGTTACAGGTTTATCAGTAGTATTTATTAAAACAATAGAACCGTAAGTATCTAATTTCTCACCCACTCTTAAATCGGGAACCGTCAAATCCTTTTCGTTAAAAATAATCCCGCCTTCGGGGCTATACAGTTTGACTTTCAAGCCGCCACGATAACATTTAAACAGTAAATCATTTTCACCTTTATTTAATTCAATTGGAATGATTGAAAAGTCAAAGGGTGGTTGCCATGGATTTCGCTTTTCCTGCGTCCGATACCGGTTACCTATATGGGGGACTCCATTAATTAAAGCCATGTTATTCCCAATCGATTCCAACAGCAGAACTCGGTCCTTTTTTGAATTAAAAGAAAAATAATAGTAACCGCCACGCACCTCCCTGTCTCTAAACCAGCCTGTAGAATCGGCATGGACTTCTTCCCATTTCTCTATTCTTTCGGCGTTTAAATGGATCTGTTCTCCGGCTTCCGGTCGATGCCATCTTTCATTCACAATAGCCGCTTCAACAATATCAGCTCCTTTTTCCCCAGCATTTTTTAATACCATGCCTTCTCGCAAAATAGTGGAAATCGTATCCATATCACCATACATATTGCTGAAATAGATTTGCTTTTCCTCTTTAGCGCATCGAAGTGATAATAATGGGGAAATTAAAATCCAGAGAATTAAAATATTTACACTGTTTTTTAGTAAGTTAGTTTTCATATTCTATACACCTTTCCATTTAAAGAAACATTTGACTTAAAATTTTTCAATATCGTTAAAAATAATCCGGGAATTTTCATATTCTACGTTCGATATTAGCTGATTTTGTACTATGTGTCCGCAAAATCGGACTGAAAACACCAAATTGGATCCAACGAAGGTAGAGCTCCGGGTCAGTGTATTCGCTGGAAGCGTGTCCGCCAATATCGTGACTCCAGTTGCCGTATCCGACGTTTGAAGCGGTACTCGTAAAATAAGGCTGAAAAGCCAGACTTTGCCAGGTGCTCCATGTATAGCCCGTCCAGCTCACAGCCTGCCCGAAAGGGTCCGGTGTGGAATTGTGCGAATCGAGCCACCGGGTTTCGTGCCAATCCAAATCTATAATTAAAACATCTATCGGAATGTTATATGCTTTGAATTCGTTGATTAACTCCCGCATTTCCGGATCAGAATAAATCCAGTAACGCAACCACCAATATCCAAAAACATACTTTGGCGGAAGTGGAATTTTCCCGGCAACTACACTAAAATCATAAAGAGCCTTTTTATAATTATATCCGTAGCCGAAAAAATACCAGTCCTGCCGCTTCCACTCAGGACGCTGTATTACACAATTCAAGTCGTAACTTCCATCGAACAGAAGTCTTTCAGAATCATCTACAAGAGCCCAACCGACTTTTGAAATTATTCCCTGTTCCAATTCTGTAGCCCCGTTGGTTCCATCGAGTGTACGAATAGTGCCTTTAAGGTTTCCTTTATCTTGTAGCCCCGGCGACCATGTTATTTTTTCTCCACCTGATTCGAGGCTTATTTCCAAATTTTCTTTTTTAAACAGTCCACTGTTTTCTCTATACCGAATGTAAAGTTTGTCCGTTTCTATACATAGCCATTCACCTATAATTTTAACTCTAAAATTCGGGGCTGGCAAATTGCGATTTATAAAAACCAGAGATATACGACCTTCGAAAATCCCATTTTCACTCCATTTCTGTCTAATTAATTCCGGCGTCAATACAGTGAATCTTGCATTGCCAGATGCAACTATTGCCTTTGGATTATCTATGGGGGTATTTATTTCAGTGCTTCTAATTATGGCAAAATTTAAAATAAAAAAAATAAGTGTTAATTCTTTTTTCATTCCGTCTAACTGTTTAATAACTTCACAAAATAATACTTCCAGTAAATATTAGCAAATTAGCAGTAAAATTCCAATTAATAATATGATCACCTGCTGGCTAACCCCCGTTTTTTAAAACACCAGTGGAATAGCAAGTTGGTTTTGATTGATATAGCATCTCTTTTTGCCGGGCAGGAATGTCTTCTTTGTTACCAAAGATAGAAACATTTTGACTATCAGACCTATTTTATTCCGATTTGGGCTGTGTATATCGTGATATTAAACGTAAAGTTGGGGAACCCGATGAAGATTTGCCGAATTCGATAGAGATGGTGGAGCACTTATTAAAGCAGCAGAAGAATGCTTTAATAGCGGCATGTGGATTTAATATGAGAAAGCTGCTGATAGTTTTCTTTTTGCCTCAAATATTATAGCAATTTTAGTGCAGGCTATTATCAAAATTCTATACAACCTTTAGCACTTTGGAAAAATTTCACTTTATATTTTACCAGCTTACACTTAGATATCTCTTCTAAAGGTTCTGCTACCGATTTACCTCCAATGTAATTTATCTCAAATATTCTTTTCAATAATAAAGCTAATATACATATAAAAACGTGAGCTCTTACTCTTACTTCAATTCAATGTCTTATCTGTCTTATATCTACAAAATTCTTTAGATCATCGAAAAACATCTCTACTTCTCTTCCCAATGGGATCGCTATGCTGATAAATTTCTTATATGATTCTACCACTTTTCTCATTTCTATATCGTCTCTGCTCGTTAAAAGGACAAATATCCCATCCAACCTTCCATCATTCTCTATATTTATTTGATTCAATTTATAACTTAAAGCTCTTTAGCTCTCATTATCTCTACGTCCTCACTCAATGAATATTCTTCTAACCTAAAAATCTTGGTTAATCCATCTATCAAATTGTTAGCAGATTTCTGGATAACATTCATTAATTTGATATTCCATACATTGGAGTTATACAGAAACTACTTAATCACTTGTTAGCATGCCTAAAGAGAAGACGATTGAATAAAGGTCAGTTTGTAGTATATTTTTCAGTCCGAGATACATAGTGATGATAGCGAAGCACCTGGCGTACTTGATCCATAAGTTTCAATTTTTGGACTGGATTAAATCCATAATACATATTTTACTTGACATCTTAATTTTATTATGTTAAAATCGAAATAGTTGGTTTGCCGATGGTGATGGGATAAAAATGGTACAATCGCTAAATAAACGTCCAAAACTTATTGATCAGGTTCGTTCTGCAATACGAACCAGGCATTATCCCAACAGGGATGTCTTCGACACAGCATTCGAAGTGAAGAGGCATACATAGGCTGGATCAAAAGATATATATTTTTTCATCATAAACGTCACCCAAAGGAAATGGGTGAGTCGGAAATAAATCGGCTTTTATCTTATCTTGCTGTTCACCCCGTTAGATAATTTAAATTATTCGAGATATACTATGTCAAAATATTATTATGATTACCTATTGCAGTTTGAAAAATTGTATGTGGAGCTATCTCACGTGGTTAAGGAAAATGTAGCAGCTTCTACGCAAAATCAGGCATTATGTGCTCTACTATTTCTATATAAAGAGGTTCTTTCACAAGATATTAGTGATTTGGGGGATGTCATACGTGCCAAAAAGCCTAAAAGACTTCCGATTGTGTTAACTCCTGAAGAAGTTAGGCTGGTTCTTAATCAGTTGTCTGGGGTTTCTTGGTTAATGGTCAATTTGCTTTATGGTGCGGGGCTCAGACAGATGGAGTGTCTTCGTCTTCGAGTTCAGGATATTGATTTTTCTTACAACCAGATTGCGGTTCGTTCCGGCAAGGGCGACAAAGACCGGCTGACCATGCTTCCTCATTTGATTAAAGAACCATTACGCAGACATCTGGACAAAGTAAAAAAGGTTCATGAAACCGATTTATCTCATGGTTTTGTTGGCGTATATTTACCAGATGCGCTGGAGAAAAAATATCCTAATGCAGCCAAGGAATGGGGATGGCAGTATGTGTTCCCGGCAAATGAATTATCAATAGATCCACGTTCGGGTAAAAAGCGGCGCCATCATGAAGGAGAATGGGTACTTCAACGGCTTGTCAGAGAGGCGAGAGTGAAAGTCGGACTTGCGAAGCATATTAGCTGTCATACGTTTCGACACTCATTTGTCCCATCGGGATCCCTTCGGGGCAACACATTTATTACAGGCTGGCTATGATATTCGGACGGTTCAGCCCGTAGGATGCTTTTGATGTTTTATACATATATTTTATATAGTTTAAAAGATAATAAATTGTACAAAGGGTACACGTCAGATTTAAGAAAGCGAGTAGCAGAACATAACAATGGTTGTATATCTTCCACCAAATATAGACGTCCACTTGAATTAATATATTTTGAAGGTTGTTTATCGGACATGGATGCTAAAAGAAGAGAGAAGTATTTAAAATCCGGCAATGGTAAAATTTACCTTAAAAATCGTTTGAAGTATTACTTCGAAAACAATCAAAATTGATGGAGCATCCAACGGGCTTCAGGAATTATTGGGGCACAATGATGTGAAAACAACGATGGTTTATTCCAAAGGAATCCCTTCGGGATACGCATGTTCTTTAAAAAGGTGGGTAGGGTGTTCGTAGCCCTGCGGATTTATTAATATTGTGAATTGAATGGATTTTTATCCGACAAAAAGGGTTTTATCAAACTCGGATAAAAATCTAAATCACAATTGTAATTTATGGTTATTTGAATGTATTATTTTAATTTGCAACAAGAATGAAAAGAGTTTTATCCGATGGTTTATTCAGATATAGTCATTTATCATAGTCGAATAAACGTTGTTAGCCACTATAAAATTCAGGGGATACTATGAAAAGTCTAGATGAACTTTTAAATAAAATAAAAGAAATTGAAAAAGGGCATAATGACATAAAAGAATTATTGATGTCGAAGTGTTGGAAAACAGTCAGAAAAGAGTCTATAAACGAATCATATTCTGATTTTCCAATAATTGATTTAGAAACTCATTCTATTGAAAAGAAACTTATACCATCTAATTTTTTCTTGAAGTATAGGAAATGGTATTCAATAGGGAAAGTAATATTAGAGAACAATGGGGATAATGATAGTCTTGAAGAATTTATAGACAATTATAAAAGTATAACATCTACCTCACGATCACAATATTTAACACCATCTATGCAATTAGGTATTTTAGATATAATGAATCATCAATTAGTATTACTCCAATCTTTACCGGATTATTTAGATGGTCAAATGTACAATTTGGAATTAAATATAGCTTCGACAATAATGGGAGATGAATTGAGAGAGGCTAAAGTATTACTTGATAAAAAGTTTTTTCGTGCTGCGGGTGCTTTATCAGGAGTAATATTAGAAAGGCACATTAAATATAGATTGAATAAATTTATTCCAAGAATAAAATATTATGAAAAAGCTACATTAGGACAACTCATAAAAAAAGCTGAAGAAAATAAAATATTTGATACTTCAATGATTTTAAAATTGAAATACTTGAATTCAATTCGTATTAAATGTGATCATGATAAAGAGAATGAACCAAAAGAAAATGAAATAAAAGATTTAATTGAACATACTGATAGGTTTATCCATTTTATTGATTGAAATATAAATATCAGTGGCTAACCATTGTGTGGAGATAACGGCTTGAGCTCTGGGACAAATTTAAAGTTAGACGATTTTACTGAAGATTTTCGGAAAGTAAAAGTAACTCGATACGTCAATCGCCGTATCTCACACTTGCCCGTTGGGCGCTTCGAGCCGCCGAAGGATTTACCGACGACAGGAGATAAAGAAGATGGAAATAAAGGACATAGTCAAGACTCATTTAGTAAATCGCAGAGAAGTCATCAGGGCTATTGCCGAGAGAGAGTTGTTTAGAACAACTCCTAGGGATGATGATATTCCTCGGTATCTGAAACTGCCCGGAGTGAAAGAGTACCAGCAATATGTCTACGCAAAATTCGCCAGTGTTATAAGGATATCTTCATTTGATTACATAAGTAAGACTGATGAGGGATGGCTAATTGTTGGTGACCATAGACCTGAAATAGCAGCCAAAATCTCCTTAATCATTGAGCAATATGGACTTGGCGTAGGTATGATGGTACTTCACGCCCAGCAAATGAATTCACAACATATTCCATTGGAAATAAAAGTTGACGACGAGTTGCTGAATTTAGCAGAGCCTACAGAAAGACTTTACGGGTCAAGTGGGGAGCAAATCCTTTATGTTCCCGTCCGAAGGTTCCGAAGAGATTTCAACAAACTGGCCGAAATGAATATTGCAAAGCCAAAGGCACTTTGGAATCAACCTCGAATTGTCAAGCATAAAGGAGACACATCCGATTGCTGTTTTTACTGTTCATCTGGAGAGATAAATCCAGCTGAAGTGGTGGTCACTATCGAGGGTGCGAGGTTGGGATTGTCTAGAGACTATAGTTTCGGCTATACGTTTTCTCCTTTTGGAAACCCACTTTCGGCAATCCATTTCCTGGCTTGGGATTATTCAGAAAATCCGCTGAACATGAATCGTACTCCGGTGACGGTATCCGATCTGGTGAAGATGACCCATCAGATTAATACGTCTATTATGAGTTACTTTGCAGGGACAGATATAACCGACTATCCAATAATTGATGGTGTATCCAATGGCTGGGCAGGAAATAGCATTTTCCACCAGCATTTTCAGTTCTTTCAACCAGAATATGAATCGCCCATCAAGAGTGAATACTTGGAAGATAAACCAATTCTGGAACGGGATGATATCAGAATACTCAAGTTGGCTTGGCCTACCCCGGTGTATAAAATTATGGCTGAGGATTCGATCAATGTTGGATTAGTTGGCAATGATCTTGCTGGCATATGGAGATTACAGGGAAAAGCCAAGGAGATTAAAGATGTCCCTTTTTTTGATGGATATGTGCCTGAGGAGACTAACAGAATTCAAACCTACACCCAGAATCTTTATGTAATGGGTAGCGATTTTGGCAGAACAGCATATGTCTTGTTAAGAGATAGGGGAAAAGTCAATTTCAAGCCAGGAGATTCAGAGTTCATTAATCGGGCGAAGGGAATAAGGCCGGTAGAAAAGGAAAACATAGGTGTTCTTGAGGCCACAGGTACGATGATTGTTGAGAATAGAGCCGATTTTAATGCGATGAGAGAGTGGGGGCCTGGTGATATATCAGTGCAAATACACAAGATGCTTACGGCGATTTGTCTGGAAAGGAAAGAAATAAACAAATTTGAAAGAAACATCAGAGGATTGTTTCCCGAATAAACTTACAGCTAGAAGAACCTCCCGATTTGGTTTAGAGTGCGCCCAACTTCGCTTGCAGCCGACGCCGCTTCGCGGCCTTGTATCGCGGCACGATTTGGTTATGTGAGGTGTCTTGAGGTGAGAGGCTCAGTGTGAAAACCGCGACGCGGCTGAAGCCACACCATTAGCAATTATATTGAGAGTTTGATAAATAAACATTAAACCCAATAACTTTAGGAGGTAACATGGGTAAAAATGAAAAAACATCGAAAGGCGTAGCATCAAAAGCGGCAAAATTATTACGCAATCCCAAAACTTTAAAAAATGTAAAAAGCGTTGCTGGTTCAGCATTAACACAAAGACCAGATAGGAAAAAGAAAAAATAGTATTCATATTAAATATCCGTAATACTGATAATTGATTTTACTGGGATAGTCAATCTACCCAATACTTTATTTTCGCTTACTGATTGAACAATAGCTTTATATTTTTTATTATCATCAAGGTATCCAATAGATTCGCAGTTTATTGGTTTTAGTGGTTCTAATTCGTCATATTTTTCCCAGTGACCGATTACCCCGCAACTATCTATCCATTTTATGAGTACAATTTTAATTTTTTTCATAAGTAAATTGCTAACCATTGTATCCAACCAACAGAAAAAGCTCTTCGATGATTTTAAGGCGGTCTAATTTTTTGAGTATTCTCTGTCATTTTATTATTTTCTCGTTTAAATTCGCCGTAGGTGAGCATTGTCCGTTATACAGATACTAAAAGGGGAAGACCATGAAAACACTAAAATATATATTTGTTTTAATTATAAATATTGTTTTACTATCGACTAGCTCGGCACAAACGATCGATGAATTATCCTCAACAATTGCATTTCTTTCTGAAAAACTACCTAATAATAAAGTCCAATATGGTACAGGATTTTTCGTATCATCAGAAAAAAACTTATACTTAATTACAGCACAACACGTAAGCAATTTCTTGACAATTAATTCAAATATTACTATTAGGACGGAGAATGATATACCCTTCAAATTAAAATTTACTGATATTATTAATACTACTAAACTAAATTGGAAATATCATAGTGAAGGTGACATTGCACTTTTATATTTATTTCCAAGTGATAGTATTCTTCAAAAACTAGAAAAGCATTTTTTGACGCTATCACATATTTACTCTAAAAAGACTTCTCTTTCACGTGAAATTACTATTACAATTCTTGGTTTTCCACTACAATTAGGTACACAAGGATTATTCTCACCAATATCAAGAGAAACAAAACCTGCGAGTGGGTTCTTAAGCTTACCTCGTGCTGACACAAAAAATATCGCTACATTTTTTATATCACAAGATCCAAGTATTGGGGGTTTTAGTGGTGCCCCGGTATTTGATCTAGGTCAGCCAATTCAATCTACTTCAAAATTAATTATTCGTGGGATGGAGCCACAAGTTGTTGGTTTAGTTCACGGTACTATTTCTGATGAAACCGGGGGTAAGTTAGGTGCCATAGTACCCAGTTATCAAATATATGGATTGATTGAAAAATATGATAAGTGACTGTATAACAATTGGTTCCACCTAACTGCGAGATTTATAGAAAGGAAAGTCAAGAACATAATTCACCATAGCCCCAAGTTTTTGACTTTAGGGTGACGCCATCATCGTCGAATCTTTTCTCAAGCCGCACTGCTCTTGCGAGAACAATTGAACCAAGGTGAAAAACCATACTTTATAATTGGGATTAATGACCATTCATTTATCAGAGACTGTAATGTCTAACCTAAAGTTGCGGTTTAATAATGAGTAGTTCTAACCAGCTGTATCCGAGCCTTTGGCAGACGAAGTGCCGGGCTATTCGCTGTTCTGAGACTCTACTCATCCCGTTGGGTTTTTCGGACAGTATGAAAGTATCAAAGATCAATGTCGTCGTCGGCCATTGTCCGGATACGAAGCACTTGTCGGAGAGGGTTAACTTAGCTCATAGGCCATATCCTTGTTGAAATTGTCGTTTCCCCGGGGTTTATGTCGAAGACATCTCTTCGAGATAGGATTGATTGTTTTTCCACATGGTCCACATGATAGTTGCCAGTTTCCGGGCGATGATTCGATAGGCCAGTTTGGGTTCTTTCTGCTGAATATTTACCATACGTATATATGCCCTGGTAAACTCATTGGTTTTTTGACGGACAGCATCACCGGCAGCGATTTTGATCACATATTTGAGCAATCGGTTTCCTTTTCGCTGGCGTCTGGTGACTTCGTAATTGCCGGACTGGTGAACGGATTTCCCTAAATGAGCGTATGACCAGAGTTGTTGTTTGCGGGCAAAGCGGTGCGGATCGTCAATAATCGTGAAGAATGTTGTGGCAGTAACAATTCCGACACCGGGTATTTTGAGGAAACGTCTGATGATGGGATAACGGCGGGCCTCTTTTTTCAGGGTGCGTTCAAAGCGGTCTTTTTCGTGTTGAAAGAGATCCAGGAATTGGTAATACTTTTCAATGATTTCCGGATGGCGACTCTCATTGATGAAAAGTGTCCGTTTGTCAGGATGATAAACAGAGTCGGTTTTAATGATGATTCCCTGTTTACGGTAATAGGCTTTGATTTTGTTTTTTGTCCGGGTCACCTGTTTTGCCATATCGTGGTAGGCGAAGACCAGTTGTTTGAATTGAGAGCGGTGATGGTCCCAGGTATGATGAACGGGATTAATGAATCCACCTCTGAGGAGTGTGGCCAGTTTAAGGGGATCGATAGGATCACTTTTCTGATCGCCTCCATAGATCAAACGATTTTCAATGGGATCGGCAACGACAATTTCCTCAAACGATGAGCGCAATCCCTGGAACAACCAGTCAGCTAGTTCACCTTCCTCGAATACTAATGACAACGGATGCTTTAATTTCTCACTGAGATTGATTAGATTCTGAAGGGAGGTTGGAAAACAGTCATGATGGATCAAGTTTCCCTGCTCATCAATAACGGCGCAATTGATGTGAGTGCTGTGCACGTCCAAACCGATGTACTTCATAGGGTGTCCTTTCTTGGTTATGGGTTATAAATGTCAAATTACAATTTAATGACTGAGTGGGACACCCGCCCTTTCTATTTTACCAGCTGTTTTTTGATTGATAATTTTGCGAGTTTACGAAGCGTTTTTGAGATGTTTGAAAGTAGGCGAAATCAATCCCGCCGTAGGTGAGCCTTGTCCGTTAGCCCTTCAGAGGAATACTATGCCAAAACAATCTGAAGGTCAGATAATCGGACGAGAAGGGGAGATTTGGTTTGAGTCTCAACTCCCTTCGGGCTGGGTGCTTCAGCCTCCAAAATCTGATGTAGGTGTAGATGGTGTGGTTGTAATCTGCGACACTTCTGATTTAAATGGGAGAGAATTTCGTATTCAAGTAAAAGCATCAAAGAAACCAAAGATTCGTGAATCTAATATTGTAATATCACGATTAAAATATTCGACTATTGAATATTGGTTTTTGAGTCCATTGCCTACGCTTATTGTCTTCTATGACGCAACTGAAAAATGTGGTTATTACCGGTGGCACATTGATATTTATGAGGAAGTTAGAGAATCATTAAAAGATAAAGATGAAAAGTAAATCTCAATCAGAGTCCCAACAGATAATCTATTAAATCAAGACGGGTGGGAAAGAATAAGAGACAATCTACGTTGGCATTATCAAAATCTTGGTGAGTCTTTATACGCAGCTCGTAATGCTAAGTCTTTGCTGCCAACTATTCACGACCTTGCTGCTGCTGTTAGGCAACTAAACAGTATTGATCGCCAAACTATTCCAATTGACCAGAGAACCACGGAGCAAGACGGAATTCTTGCTTTAATGGAAATGTTTCAGCATCGGCTAATTGTTACTTCATTATCACAATTGCTGTCTGAACTCGACCAAGGTGTAGAAAGCACGCGCACATTAGCAGCCTGGATCGACTCATATAGTTCTAAAGTTTCAACTGTATTTCCAAATTTCGAGAAATTAGAAAGTTGGGAAAGAGTGCCACCTAATTTTGATATTATTTTCGACAAAAATAGTATCCATGACACAAGAAACAAACTAATGGAATTGGTCCTTGAAATGGTAATGCTTTTAGCACCGGGTCGGTTCAATCGGGAGGGCTAACAAGTCACTCCAGCGGACTGGAAGAAGCGCGGCGGCGCTGACGCGGGTAACTCCGGTGGCCAGCCGCTGAGTTCAAACGTTAAATTAAGCCTACGGCAGTTTAATAAGGTTAGGATATATTGATTTATACTAATAGTAATTCGCATAGTGATAGCAGTAGTACTAGTAGTGTTAGTAAGCCGTTGTACGAATTATCTGATATCTTTCGGCTTTACTGGAGAAAGTTTCGAGAGAAGTTTAATTGTTCTTTACATCAGTCAAAAGTTATAAATGCCCTAAAAAATTGTAGAACATCTGTTTTGGATTATCATATTGAAACATGTACCAATCCGGAATATAATCATACTTTTATTGCTTTTAACTCATGCCGTAACAGTCACTGTCCAAAGTGTATGGGATCAAAGCGATTAAAATGGGTTTACAATCGTCTTAAAGATTTGATTCAGGTTCCTTATTATCATGTAGTATTTACAATGCCTCATATATTAAATAATCTTGCTCTTTTTAATAGAGAAGTGATTTACGATCTGTTTTTTAAAGCTGCTTCCTATACAATTAAAGAGTTCTCAAAAGACATAAAATATTTAGGAGCCAGGCCTGGATTCTTTGGTATTCTTCATACCTGGGGTCAGATGCTTTCCTATCATGTTCATCTTCATTTTATAGTAGCAGGATGCGGATTATCATATGATGGTAGTAAATTCAAAAGATTGCCTTATCAGAATAAGTTTTTATTTCCATTACGGGCTATGTCAATGACTATGCGAAAAAGGTTTTTAGAATTATTACAGAAGGCTTATGATGGAGGTAGACTTACATTAGCACCAAAGAGATCACATAAATAGAACGAAGCCAGATATAAACAGAAAGTTTCGTTGTGAAGTCCGAATTATTCGATTTGTGTCGCAGACATCTCGTGAGGAACGGAAATCTTCTGTCTGGCAATTAGCAAATGAATTGTATTACAATATTTTTCTTTGGGCATCTACCACCAATTAATGAAAAAACTATTTTCTCCACTAAAAAATCCAGTGATCCTATTTATATTTTTTATTGAAATTATTTAAGAAAATACTTGACAAATAAAAAGAGTTACATTATCTTTCTTAAGTTTGAAAATTTACAAAGTATGAATATGAATTTAGTAAATAACTTATCTTTAATTACACTATTGGTAATTACCATTATTATCCTAAAGAGGAAGGGGATAAAAGGATAAGTTAATACTAAATAAATTCTTAAAGCCCCCTTCCAAAAGAAGGAGGCTTTTTTATATGCAAAAAGGATTTAATTGAAATTTCGAATTAACACAGGAGATTAAATGAGAAGTGATGCTGTAAAAAAAGGTTTTGAAAGAGCTCCACATAGATCCCTTTTAAGGGCATGTGGAATAAAAGAGAAGGATTTTAATAAACCCTTAATTGCAATTGCTAATTCATATACCGATGTAGTACCCGGACATGTTCATTTGCATGAAGTTGGAGAATCCGTAAAGAAGGCGGTATATCAAGCCGGTGGAGTTCCTTTTGTCTTTAATACCATTGCGGTTTGTGATGGTATTGCTATGGGGCATATGGGTATGCGATACAGTCTTGTAAGTCGTGAGATAATTGCAGATGCAGTTGAAACTATGCTTCGTGCACATTGCTTTGATGGAATGGTGTGTATTCCTAACTGTGATAAAATTGTGCCTGGAATGCTCATGGCTGCGATGAGAGTCAATATACCAACTATATTCGTCTCTGGTGGACCTATGAGAGCTGGGAAAACAAAAGACGGAAAAGCAATAGACCTGATTTCTGTTTTCGAAGGAGTTGGAGAATACAAAGAAGGTAAAATTTCAGAGGAAGATTTGAAACATATCGAAGAAAATGCTTGTCCCGGGTATGGTAGCTGTTCTGGTTTATTTACTGCTAATTCTATGAATTGCCTATGCGAAGCTATTGGCATAGCATTACCTGGAAATGGCACTATTCTTGCCGAAGACAAAAGGCGTAAAAAACTTTACGATGCTGCAGGGAAAAGAATTGTAGAACTTGTAAAGGAAAATGTCAGACCCAGTGACATTATCACAAATAAGTCGATAGATAATGCAATTATACTTGATATGGCTATAGGCGGATCAACAAACACTGTTTTACACACCCTTGCAATTGCGAATGAGGGGGAAATAAAATATGAGCTAAAACGAATAGATGAGATTTCAAAAAAGGCAAGCAATATATGTAAGGTTTCTCCATCCAGCCATTTCCATATTGAAGATGTTGATCGAGCAGGAGGTATTAGTGCAATTTTAAAAGAAATGTCAAAAGTAGATAACCTTTTAAACTTTGATTGTCTTACTGTTACTGGTGAAACTCTTGGTAAAAACATTGAAGACGCTGAAATAAAAGATGAGAATGTTATCCACCGACTTGAGAACGCTTATAGCACAACTGGTGGACTTGCAGTTCTGTACGGTAATCTTGCTCCAGATGGAAGCATTGTAAAATACGCAGGTGTTTCGGAAAAAATGATGGTATTTGAAGGGCCTGCTGTAATTTTTGATAGTCAAGAAGAAGCATGTGAGGGTATCCTTTCAGATAAAGTCAAAGCAGGCGATGTAATTGTAATCCGTTATGAAGGCCCAAAAGGTGGTCCAGGAATGCAAGAAATGTTATCCCCCACTTCATATGTCATGGGCAGGGGGCTTGGTGAAAGCGTTGCTTTAATTACGGATGGAAGATTTTCTGGTGGAACAAGAGGTGCTTGTATAGGTCACATAGCTCCAGAAGCGGCAGATGGTGGTCCAATTGGTTTATTGGAAAACGGTGATATAATCTCAATTAATATTCCTAATGGAAAAATTAATGTAAATATCACTGATTCAGAAATAGAAGAAAGAGGAAAAAAATGGAAAGTAAGAAAACCCAGGGTAGATTATGGGGTTTTAGGAAGATATTCAAAAATGGTATCATCAGCCAGTGAAGGAGCCATTCTCAAATTATAAACTAAAGTGATATAACTAAAAAATAATAATGGAGGATAAAATAAATGACTGGTGCAGAAATCCTTATTGATGCATTAAAAAAGGAAGGGGTAAATGTTATTTTTGGTTATCCTGGTGGAGCAGTTATTCCAATTTTTGATGTATTATTTAAGGAAAAAGATATAAAATTCATATTAACACGTCATGAGCAGGGAGCAACTCATGCTGCAGATGGTTACGCCAGAGCAACGGGAAAAGTTGGTGTTTGTATTGTCACATCTGGACCGGGTGCAACAAATACAATTACAGGTATCGCTAACGCTAAGTTAGACTCGGTCCCAATAGTTGTTATTAGCGGTCAGGTAAGCACTAATTATATTGGTACTGATGCCTTTCAAGAAACCGACATGGATGGTCTCGCAAGATCAGTATGTAAGCATAATTATCTTGTCCAGAAAGTAGAAGACCTACCGCAGGTGATAAAAAAAGCATTTTATATAGCACGAAGCGGACGACCGGGACCTGTTTCCATTGATTTACCCAAGGATGTTACTACCAGTAGTCTAAAAAATTATACTTATCCTGAGACTGTAGATATGCTAGGATACAAACCTACCTTAAATGGAAACGCAAGGCAGATAGAAAAACTTGCTATATATATAGATAATGCAGAAAAACCTCTTCTATATACGGGCGGAGGTATTATAACAGCAGGAGCAGCCGAGGAACTTGATAAATTTCTTAAAAAGACAAATATTCCAATAGTTGTTACATTAATGGGGCTTGGGAGTGTGCCATCTGATAATAAATTATTTTTAGGGATGCCTGGAATGCACGGTACGGTTTCCGCTAATTATGCCATAATGGAATGTGACCTTTTAATTGCAATCGGAAATCGTTTCGATGATAGAGTTACTGGTAACAAACAAACCTTTGCAAAAAATGCAAAAATTGCTCATGTCGATATTGATCCTGCGGAAATTGGGAAAAACATAAAAACTCATATTCCTATTGTCGGAGATGCAAAAAATGTTCTTGCTGATCTTTATAAGAAAGTAAAACCAAGAGAGCCCAACGAGTGGAATGAAGTTACTGAAGAATGGAAAAAGAATTATCCACTAAAATATAATCAATCCGAAAATAGCGAAATACTTCCTCAATATGTTATAGATCGAATTAGCCATCTATCTAAAGATGATACAATAATTGTAACTGATGTTGGTCAGCATCAAATGTGGTGTGCGTTATTTTATAAACAAATGAAACCTCGTACTTTTTTGAGCTCCGGAGGTCTTGGTACAATGGGATTTGGTTTACCTGCAGCAATGGGAGCATCCATAGCATTCCCGGATCGAACAGTGATTAATATTTCTGGCGATGGTGGTATCCAGATGAATATACAGGAGCTTGCGACCTGTTCCGTAAATAAAATTCCTGTTAAAATCGTTGTTATAAATAATTCGTTTCTTGGTATGGTAAGGCAATGGCAAGATCTCTTCTGGAATAAAAACTATGCATTCACCTGCTTAAAACAAGGTCCAGGATGTCCAGATAAATGTAAGGGGCCTACAGAGAAATGTGAATCTGGAAGGCCTTATTTCCCTGATCTTGTAAAGGTTGCAGAGGCTAATGGCATAAAGGGGTTAAGAGCTACAAAAGTTTCAGAAGTTGACGCTGTTCTTCAGGAAGGAATAAATACTGATGGACCGGTTTTAATGGAATTTATGGTAAAAAAGACAGAGAATGTTTATCCGATGGTACCTCCAGGTAAATCTTTAGATGAAATAATTATGGGAGAAGAGTGATGGAAGGAAAACATACAATTATTATAACCGTTGCTAATCATATAGGTGTATTAGCACGTATCTCTGGACTTCTTTCTTCAAGAGGTTATAATATAGAAAGCATTATCGGAGCTCCAACAGAAAATCCAGATATTTATAAGATCCACTTAGTAGTAAAAGGTACTGATGAGAGGATAGAACAGGTAAAGAAACAATTGAATAAACTCATCGATACCATAAAAGTTGTAGATATTTCTCACAGTCAAAATTATATAGTTCGAGAATTCATTTTAATAAAAGTAAATGCAACAAAAAACCTTTCGGAAATTTTTCAACTTATAAATGTTTTCAGAGCTAAAATTGTGGATGTTACAAAAAGTCATTTAACAATTGATCTTTCCGGACCACCTAGAAAAATAGAAAGATTTATTGAACTCCTGACTCCATATGGTATAAAAGAATTTGTTAGGAGCGGAGAAGTTGCATTAAAAGAAACATAATTTTTAAAAGAGGAGAAATCAAATGTCAATTAAAGTGTATTATGAAAAAGATGCAAACAAAGATTTGCTTAAGGGAAAAACGATAGCTATAATCGGCTATGGTAGTCAGGGACACGCTCAGGCTCAAAATCTCCGAGATAGTGGATATGATGTTATTGTTTCTGAACTCGAAGGAACAGATAATTTCAAACTTGCAGTACGACACGGATTTACTCCACTATCCGCCGATGAGGCAAGCAAGAAAGCAGATATTGTACAGATTCTGACACCAGATGAAATCCAGAGTAAAGTTTACTACGATGATATCGAGAAAAACATGACAAAGGGGAAAGCCCTTGTTTTTTCTCATGGATTTAATATCCATTTTGGCCAAATAAAACCATCTTCGGACATTGATGTATATATGGTAGCTCCAAAAGGTCCCGGACATTTAGTAAGACGTATGTATGAAACAGGTGCAGGTGTGCCGTCATTAATAGCTGTATATCAGGATATTTCTGGTAAAGCTAAAGAACTGGCATTAGCACATGCCGCTGGGATTGGTTCAGGAAGAACAGGAATAATCGAAACAACATTTAGAGAGGAAACAGAAACCGACCTCTTTGGCGAGCAAACTGTTTTATGCGGTGGTGTTACTGAGTTAGTTAAAGCTGGTTTTGATACACTAGTAAAAGCTGGCTATCAGCCCGAAATTGCCTATTTTGAATGTTTTAACGAATTAAAGCTAATCGTTGACCTTCTTTACGAAGGAGGTATTAAAGGAATGTACTATTCTGTAAGTGAAACTGCTGAATATGGTGGTATGACGCGAGGACCTGTTGTTATTAACGAAGAAACAAAAATGAGGATGCAAAAAATTCTTCGTGATATTCAAGATGGGTCATTCGCGAAAGATTGGGTTCTTGAAAATAAAGCAGGAAGGCCGGTTATGAATGCTTTGCGAAAAGAACATAAAGACTTATTAATTGAGAAAGTAGGACGTGATTTGAGAAATATGATGCCCTGGCTTCAAAAGAAGGGATAAAAAGCATAATGGTAAAAAGAGAAATAAAAATCTTTGATACCACTCTTCGTGATGGAACCCAGGGAGAGCAAATATCTTTTTCCGTAAAAGATAAGCTACGAATCGCTGAACGATTAGACGATTTTGGAATTCAGTATATAGAGGGTGGGTGGCCCGGATCAAATCCTAAGGACTCTCTGTTTTTCCAAAAGGCAAAAACGAAACATTTCAAACATGCTAAAATCGTTGCATTTGGTAGTACTCAACACATAGGGCATAAAGCAGAAGATGATTCAAACCTTCAATCTCTTTTGAAATCTGAAACTCCTGCAGTCTCAATTTTCGGTAAGTCATGGCTGCTTCACGTTACAAAAGCTCTAAAAATCAGTCCTGAGCAAAATCTTAAGATCATAGAGGATTCCATTAAATTCTTAAAAGCTCATAATAAAGAGGTTATCTACGATGCAGAGCATTATTTCGACGGATTTAATGAAGATCCTGATTATGCCATTCAAACACTAATAGCAGCTGAGAATGCAGGAGCAGATGTATTAGTGCTTTGTGATACAAATGGCGGTACACTAACATCTGATTTAGTTCAGGTTATCCGAAAGACAAAGGAAAAAGTCTCTATTCCACTCGGGATTCATGCTCATAATGATTCCGATATAGCAGTAGCTAATACAATAGCTGCAGTACAAGAAGGTTGTGTTCATGTACAAGGTACAATTAATGGGTATGGAGAGCGCTGTGGAAATGCAAACCTTTGTTCAGTAATTCCTAATTTACAGCTTAAGTGTAATTGTAATTGCGTACCGGAAAGAAATCTACAAAAGTTGACTATGCTTTCACATTTTGTAACTGAAGTAGCCAATTTATCACAGCCTTTAAATCTCCCTTATGTTGGAAGAAGCGCTTTTGCCCATAAGGGTGGAATTCATGTAAGTGCGGTTATGAAAGATTCTCGTACCTACGAACATATAAATCCAGAAAAAGTTGGTAATTCTCAGAGAGTACTGATTTCTGACCTTTCAGGACGAAGCAATGTGCTTTATAAAGCTGACAAACTAAAAATAGATTTGGAGAAACATAAAGACAAAGTACCAGAAATAGTAAAAAAATTGAAGAATCTTGAAAATGAAGGGTATCAGTTCGAGGCTGCGGAGGGCTCTTTTGAACTCCTATTAAAAAAAATGACTGGAGAATGGAAGGATTTTTTTAAGCTTGAAGGTATTAGAGTTACTGTAGAAAAAGATGAATCAGGAATACCTCGATCTGAAGCAACAATTCGGTTAAATGTAGATGGGAAAAAAGAACATACCGCAGCCGAGGGAGATGGCCCCGTAAACGCTCTCGATAAAGCTTTAAGGAAAGCTCTTACGAAATTTTACCCATCAATCGAAAAAATGAAGCTTACAGACTATAAAGTACGCGTACTCGATGCTGAAAAAGCAACCGCTGCAAAAGTACGTGTTCTGATTGATTCAGCATCTAAGGGTAATTCATGGGGAACTGTTGGTGTATCTGAAAACATTATTGAAGCAAGTTGGCAAGCATTGACAGATAGTATTGCCTACTATCTAATGCATGATAAGAAAAAGTAACAACTAAAATTGAAAAAGGAAATAAAATGGGGAAAAGGAAAATTATCATTTTTGATACAACGTTAAGAGATGGTGAGCAAAGCCCCGGCGCTTCATTAACAGTTGATGAAAAACTGATTATTGCAAAACAACTCGCAAGACTAAGAGTTGATGTTATTGAAGCTGGATTCCCAATCGCATCTGAGGGAGATTTTGAAGCTGTTCGCCTAATTGCAAAGAACATTAAAGGTCCGATTATTTGTGGCCTGGCAAGAGCTTCCAATGCAGACATTGATAGATGCTGGGAAGCAGTTAAATACGCCGAGAAACCAAGAATACATACATTCATTGCTACCTCAAAAATTCATAGAGAAAAAAAACTAAAGAAAAGCAAAGAAGAAGTTATCGAGATAGCTGTAAATGCCGTAAAAAAAGCAAAACAATACTGCGACGATGTTGAATTCTCTCCTGAGGATGCAGCCAGAACGAGTCTGGACTATATGTGCGATGTAGTCAGAGAAGTGATCAAAGCAGGTGCAACAACTGTTAATATTCCTGACACTGTCGGATATTCTGAACCGAGTGAATTTGGCAATAGAATAAAATATCTATTTGAGAAAGTTCCTGAAGCAAAAAATATTGTTATTAGTATACACTGCCATAATGATCTGGGGAATGCGGTTGCGAATTCACTATCCGCTATTCAAAATGGTGCTACACAGGTAGAAGGTTGTATTAATGGCATTGGAGAACGTGCAGGTAACGCATCCCTTGAGGAAGTTGTTATGAATCTTGTGACACGGAAGGACTTTTTTGATGTTGAAACGGGGATAGATACTCGAGAAATTTATAAGACAAGCCGGCTCGTATCAAATTTAACAGGAATCGATGTCCAAAGAAATAAAGCTATAGTCGGAATAAACGCCTTTGCTCATGAGGCAGGAATTCACCAACATGGTGTTTTAAGTAGCAAGAAAACCTATGAAATAATGAAACCTGAAGATGTAGGTTGGCTAGGCGAAAATATTGTCATTGGAAAACATTCAGGCAAACATGCCATTACAGCGCTATTGGAAGATGAAGGATTTAAACTCGATAAAAATCAGATAAGTCAAATAACTGATAAGGTAAAGGAACTCGCTGATAAACAGAAAGTTGTTGAAAAAGATGACGTCATCGCAATTGCAATTGATGTTACTCATCAACTATCAGAAAAAGAACAACGTATAAAACTGGATGAATTTGCTGTTACCACAGGCAGCAGTATGATGCCAACTGCTTCGGTTAAACTAATTATTGATGGGGAAACAAAAATAGGAGCTGGTGTTGGTGTTGGACCGATTGATGCTGTAAGCTCCGCAATATGGAATGTTGTTGGGCCGTCTTTAAGATTAGAAGAATATTATTTAAAATCAATTACTGGCGGTACAAATGCTCTCGCAGATGTTTCAATTAAACTATCCGATAAAGATAACAATATTTTTTTCGCAAGGTCGGTTAACGAGGACATTATTAAAGCAAGTGCCATAGGAATAATAAAGGGAATTAATAAAGCAATCAATTATAAAAAGAAAATTCACCCACAAAAATCTGAATAATTAGAAAATCAGCATTTTCTATTATTAATTTGATTTTATCATTAGAAAAAAATGGAGAATATCTTGGGAAGTACAATAACAGAAAAAATTCTTGCAAAACATTGTGGCAGAAAATATGTCAAACCCGGCGAACTGATAAATGCTGAAATCGATATAGTAATGTGCCATGACGTAACTACGACACCTGCTATTGACATACTTGCAAAGAGCGGAATAGATAAGGTCTTTAATCCTGATAAGATAGTTATAATGCCTGACCATTTTATTCCTAACAAGGATATAAAATCAGCAGAACTCGTTAAAAAAATCAGGCATTGGGCAAAAGAGCAAAATATTAACAAATTTTATGACATAGGAAAACACGGTATCTGCCATGCCCTCCTTCCCGAACAGGGATATGTTAGACCAGGTATGACGATAATAGGTGCCGACAGCCACACAACTACTCATGGTTCACTAGGAGCTTTTTCAACCGGCATCGGAAGCACAGACTTAGCAGCAGCGCTATCAACAGGGATGCTCTGGTTTAAAGTACCTGAAACGATATTGTTTAAAATAGAAGGTAATCTCTCGAAAGGAGTTTATTCAAAGGACATTATTTTGTATATCATAACAAAAATAGGTGTTGATGGTGCGCTATATAGGGCAATGGAATTTACGGGAAAAGTAATTGATGATCTTTCTGTTGAGGCAAGGATGACAATTTGTAATATGGCAATCGAAGCCGGTGGAAAATCAGGCATTATTAATCCAGATGAGAAAACAATTGATTATGTTAAAAAGAGAACCAATGAAGAATTTGAAATGATAAAAAGCGAAGAAGATGCCCATTATGAAAAAATTATAGAAATTGACGTTAGCGATTTAGAGCCAATTGTTTCATTTCCACATTTACCAAGCAATGGGAAGCAAATTAGCAGCATTAGAGAAATTAAAATTGATCAAGCATATTTGGGAAGCTGCACAAATGGCAGAATTGAGGATCTGAGAATTGCTGCATCAATTATTAAAGGCAAAAAAATTGCTGATGGTACTAGAATGATAGTAGTACCTGCAACAACTGAGATATGGAAACAGGCAAATAAAGAGGGACTAATTGATATTTTTATGGAAGCAGGAGCAGCAGTATCGACACCGACTTGTGGTGCATGCTTAGGAGGACACATGGGAGTCCTTGCTGGGGGAGAGAGATGTATTAGCTCAACCAACAGAAATTTTGTAGGTAGAATGGGTAGCCCAAAATCAGAAGTTTATCTTGCCAGTCCGGCAACCGTTGCTGCTTCAGCAATTGAAGGAAAGATAGCAGATCCGAGAAAATATTTATAGATGTGAGATTAGGTTTTTAACTTTAAAGGGAAAAATTTATGATAGGAAAAGCACATGTTTATATACGAGGACACATTAATACAGATGAAATTATCCCCGCTAGATATTTGACTATAGATAAAGAGGATGAGTTAGCAAAATATGCTATGGAAGATCTGGATATTGAATTTGTAAACAAGGTTAAAAAGGGGGATTTTATCATCGCAGGTGAAAATTTTGGATGCGGTAGTTCCAGGGAACACGCTGTTTGGGCATTAAGAGGTTCAGGAATTAAAGCAATAGTTGCAGAAAGTTTTGCAAGAATTTTTTATCGGAATTGTATTAACAATGGTTTCCTTGCAATTGAATGTAAGGGGATAACTAAAAAAGTATCAAATGGAGATAAAATTGATATAGACCTTGAAAAGGGAATTATAAAAAATTTAACTAAAAATGATATACATAAATTCCCTCCTATTCCTGAATTTGCAAGAGAAATGATTGAAGTCGGTGGACTTATGAATTATATAAATAAGAATAGAAAAAATGCATGAAATAGCAGTTTTACCTGGAGATGGTATTGGTCATGAGATAATGGAAGAAGCAATAAAGGTAATTAATACTGTAGAAAAAAGGTTTAATATTGCATTTAAGTTAAATCATGCTTTGGTGGGTGGTGCTGCCTGGGATAAATATAGAAAACATCTTCCTGAAGAAACCCTCGATATATGTGAAAAGTCTAACGCAATTTTATTTGGTGCTGTAGGCGGCCCTGTAAAAGAGCAGACTTCCAGTAAGTGGTGTGGTACTGAAGTGAATGCACTTCTAGGATTGCGTAAACATTTCGGCTTATATGCAAATTTAAGGCCTGCGAAATTATATCCGGCTTTAGCATTTGCTTCATCCTTAAGAGATGATATCGCAAAAGAAGGTTTCGATTTGTTAGTTGTAAGAGAATTAACAGGTGGTATCTATTTTGGAAAGCCTAAAGGAAGAATGGGAAAAGGAGAGGATGAATATGCATTTGATACAATGATATATAAGAGAGGGGAAATAAAAAGAATAGCACAAGTTGCTTTTAAAGCAGCTAGAAATAGAAGGAGGAAAGTAACCTCCATTGATAAAGCTAACGTTTTAACAACAATGGTCTTATGGCGTGAAGTAGTTGATGATATCGCAAAAGAATACCCCGATATTGAATATGAACCAATGTATGTTGATAATGCCGCAATGCAACTTACAAGAAATCCAAAAAAATTTGATGTGATTTTATGTGGAAATTTGTTTGGAGATATTTTATCAGATGAAGCTGCGGCAATAACTGGAAGTTTGGGGATGTCGCCGAGCGCAAGTTTATCCGAGGGCAATTTTGGAATGTATGAGCCCAGTGGCGGATCAGCTCAAGATATTGCTGGCAAAGGAATAGCAAATCCAATCGCCCAAATATTAAGCACCGCAATGATGTTAAGATATTCTTTTGATATGAATGAGGAAGCTAACAGTATCGAAAATGCTGTTGATAAAGTTTTAATAGATGGTTATCGTACACCTGACATTATACAGAAAAGAATGAAAAAAGTTAATACAAAAGAGATGGGAACACTTATTGCCGGTAATATTTAAGGCAATAAAAAAAAATCGATTTGCATTACATTTGAAATAACTTATTAACTTTAGATATCTGAATTATACTAATATTTTTAAATAACTTTATAGGATTGCTGTATGAAAATTTTGAAGTTTGGGGGTTCATCAATTGGCTCTGCAGAGAAAATTAAAAATGTAATTGAAATTATCTCTCAATCTAAGAAGAAAAACCAACATATCGCTGTTATAGTGTCTGCTTTTGGAAATACAACAGATGAATTGATAAAAATAAGTAAAATGGCTGAAAAGGGTGACACAAGTTACAAAAAAGAACTTGCCCAATTAGAAAGTAAACATATAGATATTGTGAAAGCTTTTATTAAAAACAAGCAGCAAGATGATGTTATTGAAGTTTTTAATTCAACAAAAGTTGAACTGGATAATGTACTCAATGGAGTCTTTCTAATAAAGGAACTTTCACCAAAAACTCTAGATTTCATCATGAGCTTTGGAGAGAGATTTTCTGCCTATATTATCAGTGAAATATTGAAAGTACAAGGCATTAATTCAGAATACCTCGATGCTCGTAATTTAATTAAAACAGATGATAACTTTGGGTCTGCAAAAGTTCATATTGATACAACTTACAATAATATTAAAAAGTATTTCGAATCTCACAATCACTTACAAATAATTACAGGATTCATCGGCTCTTCACTTAATGAAGAAACCACAACTTTAGGACGTGGTGGTGGAGATTATACCGCTTCTATCATTGGATCTGCGTTAGATGCGAAGGAAATAGAGATATGGACTGATGTGGATGGCTTTATGACTGCTGACCCCAAAAAAGTAAGAAAATCTTTCTCAATTGATAGTATGACCTATGAGGAAGCAATGGAAATGTCACATTTCGGTGCAAAGGTAATGCACCCTCCGACAATGCGTCCTGCGGCAGAGAAAGATATCCCAATTTGTATCAGAAATACTTTTAATCCTGAATTCAAAGGTACAGTAATTAGTAAAGAAGCATTTCCACAGCTTCCTGTCAGCGGTATATCATCAATTGATGATATTGCTTTGATACGAGTTCAGGGAAGCGGTATGATTGGTATAGTTGGAATTTCCCGGAGACTATTTAAATGTCTTTCAAAAGAGAATATAAATATAATACTTATTTCACAAGCTTCTTCTGAACATTCAATATGTTTTGCGGTAGATCCTCATAGTGCCAATAAATCTAAAAAAGTTATAGAAAAAGAATTTTCTTACGAAATATGGAACCATCAGGTAGATGAGGTAATAATAGAACGAAATTTGTCAATTATTGCAGTGGTGGGAGAAAATATGAGAAAAACTCCTGGAATTGCAGGAAGACTTTTTCAAGCACTAGGTAGAAACGGAATAAATGTTATCGCGATTGCACAGGGTTCATCAGAGCGAAATATTTCTGTTGTAATAAGTAAAAAAGATGGGTCAAAAGCACTTAATGCTATTCACGAATCTTTCTTTCTTTCTGATACTAAAACACTTAATCTTTTTATAGTTGGTACTGGATTAATTGGAAGTACATTACTAAGACAAATTAAGGAGCAATCTGAATTTCTATCAAAAGAACGCGCCCTTGAAATCAATACTATAGCAGTAGCTAATATAAAAAAAATGTTTTTTGGTGAAAACGGTATAGAACTTAATAAATGGAAAGAAAGATTGAATTCATCAAAAGAATCTATGAACCTTAATGAATATATGAAAAGGATGAAAGAGCTAAATCTGCCTAAAAGTGTATTTGTGGATTGTACTGCCAGCGACGAAGTAGTTTCTTATTATGATGATATATTAAGCTCAAATATCTCCATCGTTACTCCAAATAAAAGAGCTAACTCAGCTAGCTATGCTCGATACCAAAGATTAAAAGAAAAGGCGTTTAAACATAATGTAAGATTCCTTTATGAAACTAATGTAGGAGCTGGTCTACCTGTTCTCAGTACTCTTAGTAATTTATTGGATAGTGGAGATGAAATATTAAGAATTGAAACTGTCTTGTCGGGTACTTTAAACTTTATCTTTTCTTCAGTTAATAAAAATAAAAAATTTAGTGAAGCTGTTTTTGAAGCAAAAAAATTAGGACTATCTGAGCCAGATCCGAGAGAAGACTTAAGCGGTTTGGATGTAGAAAGAAAATTATTGATACTTGCAAGAGAAATTGGACTTCCTTTAGAATTTGACGATATATCTGTAGAAAGTATTTTGCCAGAAGAATGCCATAAAGCTAAATCTATAGATGATTTTTTCATTGAACTTCAAAAATTTGATGATATGTTTGAACTGCGTAGGCTGGGAGCTGAGAAAAAAAATAAAGCATTACGATATGTAGGTATTATTGAGAACAAAAAAGCATGGGTATCATTACAAGAAATTGACGATAAGCATCCATTTTACTCGCTCACAGGTAGTGATAATATGATTGTGTTTACAACAAAGCGATATAAAGATAGCCCACTGGTTATTAAAGGACCCGGTGCAGGTATAGAAGTAACAGCTGCGGGTGTTTTCGCCGATATTATTAGAATCTTTCATAATTAGGTGAAATATGACGAATATATTAAATCAACAAAAAATTCCCATAGGTATTCTTGGCGCAACAGGAGTGGTCGGACAAAGATTTATATCCCTTTTAGAAAACCACCCCTGGTTCGAAACTAAATGTGTTGCTGCATCCAGTCGTTCCGCAGGAAAGATATATAAAGATGCTGTGAAAAATCGTTGGGTGTTAAGTTCAAAAATACCTGAGCTGGTCAGCAAGCTGAGAGTCTTTGAAGTTGAATCTGATAGACAAAAAATCGCTAATAGTGTAAAATTTGTTTTTTCGGCATTGAATTTGGGCAAGGATGAAATAAGAAAGATTGAAAATACTTACGCGAGTATGGGAATTCCAGTAATTTCTAATAATTCTGCTCATAGGTGGACTGAAGATGTGCCAATGATTATACCTGAAATCAATCCTCAACATGTTGAACTTATAGATATTCAGAGAAAAAATAGAAATTGGAAAGGGGGTTTTATTACCGTGAAACCCAACTGCTCAATCCAATCCTACATCCCCGTTATCGAAGCATGGAAAAAATATTACCCGGAGAAGATTATTGTCTCTACATATCAAGCACTATCAGGCGCTGGAAAAACCTTTACAAATTGG
>Ga0307433_1000300_pt1 | contig 43093 bp, 36 predicted proteins | sample SalMarWE160210MG_FD_202166 | JGI IMG/M metagenome (GOLD analysis project Ga0307433, IMG submission 202166) | Salt marsh sediment microbial communities from the Plum Island Ecosystem LTER, Massachusetts, United States - WE1603-210 | ecosystem: Environmental > Aquatic > Marine > Intertidal zone >... | reverse complement strand
AAAAAGTCTCATTGTAACGCCTGAGATTGCCGCGCGATTCTTCGAATCACTCGCAATGACGCAAAAATGATCCTTTTGTCATTGCGAGAAGCGTAGCGACGAAGCAATCTCATGTTTTTTAACAGCCCCACAGTCACCTATTTTTGTGTACTGTCCCCAGCCATTAATAGGTGATTGTTCCTAGTTTTCCCCCTTGAGTGAAATGGAGTTTGAGAATACGATACGGCTTTGATACAGAGACTTTTTAGGAAGAAACCAAAGTGGAAAATATTGATAGACGAACAGTTTTGGGTATGACGGCTGCCGGGCTGGCGGGGAGCTTTCTTTGTCCGAGACTTGCATACGGCAACGAATTGGAAAAAGTTAAGAAAAAGACGCCGATGCTGCACGTGACGGATCTTTTTCGCCCGCACATGGATCCCGACGATCATTGGGATTTGGCCTGTGTGTATGCGCTGGCCTGCCGCGGCGATATCGATCTTAAAGGCGTTCTGATCGATCATCCGCCCGAGAATGCCGATGGACGAAATCCCGACATTGCAGCGGTAGCACAGATGAACTTAATCGCCGGCACTTACGCTTCCGTTGCAGTGGGATCCGGTGTGCCTATGAAATCACGCGATGACGTTCAGGAGAAAGCCTGGTCGGCTGATCGTCAGGGCGTCAAAATGGTTCTGGATGTGCTGCGAAAGTCGCCTGAACCTGTTGTTATCAATATTTTGGGATCGAGCCGGGATGTTGCGATAGCGGGCAAAAAGGAACCGAATCTTTTTAAGAATAAATGTGCCGCGATTTATTTAAACGCCGGGACGGGATCACCCAAAATGAGTCCGTCATCGAAACTCGAATATAACGTCACGCTCGAAAGGTACGGGTTTGCGGCTATTTTCGATTTGCCGTGTCCGGTCTATTGGATGCCGTGCTTCGAGGAGATGGAATCGGGCGGCCAACAGGAGGTAAGAGAATACGGCACGCATTATAAGTTCAGGCAGGATAAGATACTCCCTGGCTTGTCGGAGATGGTTCAAAATTACTTTGCTTATATGTTCGGTAAATACACGGATCACAATTGGCTGGGTTATCTCAAAGGTACGAAGGACGAAGCGTTACTATTCAAAGTTGGAAGCATGGACCGGCACATGTGGTGCACGGCCGGTTTTCTCCATGCGGCGGGCTATACGGTGACTCGTGACGGAAAAATTGTACCTCTTAATGAAAAACACAGCCAGCCGGTTTTTACTTTCGATGCTATAAAAGTCGAATGTGACGATAACGGCCTGACACGTTGGGTTGGTGACGACAGATCAAAAGACCGTTTCATATTTCACGTTCGGGACACGGATAATTATCAATCCGCCATGACCGGCGCGATGAAATCGTTACTGATGGCACTGCCTTGAGGAAAAATGGATTCCCGCCTTCGCGGGAATGACAGTAGAGCACAAGAACTAATTCTAATTTATGCTATTCGAAGCTCACGGTTGCCTGTCCCTTTTCTTTGCTTAGCAGTACTTCTTTGGTTTGTGCTCCGCATGTCACGGTGTACTTGCCGTAGAAGGCGCGGACCCGGCATTGGCCGCTGGCATCTGCTTTTACCTTACTATTAGTCCACCATTCTTTGAAGATAAGGTCGCGATATGCTTCGGCCGCAGGTGTGGGCGTCCAGTCCCGGCGGTATAGCGAAGATTGCCGAATCCAGTTGGCGCCCTCCCAGAAGCCCCACATGAGGATTCCTTCGACTGCCGGATGGGCGAAGCAGATGCGATAATAGTCTGTAATGGCCTTCGCCTTGGCCTGTTCCTGCTCAGGCGTGAGCTTCAGGTTCCGCTCTTTCATGTAAACCGAGCGCTGGCCGGGTATGTTGAACTCGGTGACGCGAATCGGCAGACCGATTTTCGCCAGTTCGTTCAGGGCGTGCTGCAGGGCCTTTGGATCGAAGGTCTCGCCGTGCAGATGTCCCTGCACTCCGATCCCGGCCATAGGCGTGCCTTGTTCGAGCAGTCCGCGAATGTGTTTGATGTAATCGTCGAGCCGGTTGCCGGTCAGGATGTCGTAGTCATTGAAGAAAAGCCTGGCGCCGGGGTCGGCCTGTTTGATCCAGTCGGCCATCTGCTTGGTAATGCCCGGGCCGAGACGGTCGGCGTAGTAGTTGGCGTGGATCATCTCATTGTTGAGGTCGTATTCAGCAAATCGGTCCCGGTAACGGCGCCCAATATCGAGTGCGCGTGCTTTCAAGGTCTCGCGCAGCGTCGCATCATCCATCGCCTTGAGCCATTTCTGCACCCGGTTCGGAATCCCCCAGAAAATGTTGTGTCCGCGCAAAGGAATCTCGTACCGGTCAGTCCAGTCCAGGATCGCATCGACAGTGCGGCAATTTACTTCTCCCTGCCGGCGCTCCATGCTATGCCACTTCAGCGCGTTTTCGGTAACGGCGGAGTTAAAGTTGGCCAGGAACGTTTGCTCGTACTTGCGCTGATCTTCGGCGCTCATTCGGCCGCTGAACGCCCCCGAAGACAGGGCCGCGCCGAACCAGAATTCATGCCGTAACTGCTCGACGTGCACTTCGGCCCCCGGCCGGGCCTTTACGAGAAGATCCCCCATCCGATGCTTCCGAATCTTTGCCTTGATCGCATCCGGTTTAAGCTCGTCCGATACATCCGCACCGAATGCCGAAGCGGTTCCGCCGAAGAAACACGCAATCACCAATAACATTGTATATCGCTTCATTGTCACGTCCTTTCCAAACTTTTACCGCTACCTGTTAAGGCCAGAGCTAATCTCATGCAACAGCAACTTCCTTGCACAAATAAACGTCCTGAATGGCGTGGAAAAGTTCTATACCTTTTTTCATCGGCTTCTGGAATGCTTTTCTGCCGGTTATCAGGCCTATTCCGCCGGCCCTTTTGTTGATTACGGCGGTTTTTACAACCTGGACCAGGTCGTCCTTGCCGGAAGCCCCTCCCGAGTTGATCAATCCAATCCTGCCCATGTAGTTGTTCACGACCTGATAGCGTGTCAAATCGATGGGGTGCTCGGAATTTAGCTGCGTGTACATTTTCTCGCTGAACTTTCCGTAGCTTCCCTGCTTGTTCAATGCCTTGTAGCCGCCGTCGCAGACGGGTTGCTTTTGCTTGATGATGTCAGCCTGCATGGTCGCGCCGAGGTGGTTGGCTTGTCCAGTCATGTCGGAACTCAGATGATAATCCACTCCATCGATTTTGAATGCCGAGTTGCGCAGGTAGCACCAGAGAACAGTCACCATCCCAAGCTCGTGGGCCTTATGAAAGACCTCGCTGATTTCTTTGATCTGCCGGCCGCTCTCGGGCGAGCCGAAGTAAACCGTCGCTCCTACCGCGACTGCACCCATATCGAAGGCTTGCTTGACATTGGCAAACAGTATCTGGTCGAAGGTGTTGGGATAGCTGAGCAATTCGTTGTGGTTGAGCTTGACGATGAAGGGTATCTTGTGAGCGTATTTCCTCGATATACTCCCAAGCACTCCGGCGGTCGACGCTACTGCGTTACAGCCCGCTTCGAGAGCCAGCTTGACGATATTCTCGCCGTCGAAATAGATGGGATTCGGCGCAAAAGACGCCCCGGCGGAATGCTCGATGCCCTGGTCCACGGGCAGGACCGAAAGATAACCCGTGCCGGCGAGCCTTCCCGTATTGAACAGGAGCTGCATATTCCTGAGTACCGGATTCGGCCGGTCGGATAGCGCCATGATTCTGTCAATCCAGTCGGGGCCGGGGACATGAAGCTGGTCCTTTTTCACCTTGGGCGTTTTGAAGCCGAGCAGATTATCGCTGTCTTTGCCCAGTATCTCTACTATTTTTTCCACGTTCATTGATAACTCCTTCCAGGATTAATATTCGGTTATTGTTCCGATCACAAATCTAAAGCCGCATTTTATATGTCTCTATCAGATTTTTCAATTCCTTCTTATCGAGGTCGCGTTCATACAGCGGGGTTTGTTTTTCTTCATAGATTCCGACATTTTCTTCGAAGGAGGGCTTTTGAGGACTCTGATAGAAAATGCCGAGCGGCAGCTTTTCGGTTTCGGTCGCCTTCTCGAAAGCCTTCTGCCTGTCCGATGGATCGTGGTCCTCGAGATTGTAGGTATGCTCCTTGAACCACTGAATCGTATTGATCCTGTTGAATGTGACACACGGCTGAAATATGTCGACCAGCGCGTAGCCGTTACGCTCGATGGCCTGTTTGAGGATTTCCGCCGTCCGCTCGATGTCACCGGCGAAGGCTCTTGCGACGAAGCTCGCGTCCAGGGCGATGGCCACCGCCAGCGGATTGAACGGTTCGAGGAACACACCGCCGACCTGAACGGGCGTGACAAAGCCCTTCTGGCTGGTTGGTGACGCCTGGCCTTTGGTCAGGCCGTAGACCATATTGTTGTGAACGATATTGGTAATGTTCGGATTCCGGCGTATCGTGTGGATGAAATGGTTGCCGCCCTCGCCGTACATATCGCCGTCACCGCTTTCAGCGATCACGGTAAGCGCCGGATTGGCTGCTTTAATCGCCGTTGCCGCGGGAAGGGCGCGGCCGTGCAGACCATTGAAGACGTTCGTCTTTAAGTAATGGGGAATCTTCGCCGCTTGGCCGATCCCCGAAACAAGCACAAGATCCGTCGGTTTTATTTGCAATTCGGCCAGGGCTCGCTTCAGCGTCTTTAGAATGGGAAAATTGCCGCAGCCCGGGCACCAGGCAATGTCAATATCGTTCATATCGAAAACTTTAGTATCCACAGCTTTGTTCCTAATTCAATACATCTTTCAACTTTTCGGCCAGCTCTTCGACGAAAAAACTCAGGCCGTTATATTTGAGAATCTTCTCATCGAAGTCGATTCCCGTGCGGAGTTTTATCAGTTTGGCAAATTGAGCGGTGGCGTTGTTCTCTACGATGATTGTCTTTTCGGCTTTTTGCAGATAGCCGGCGGTTTGGTCCGGCAGCGGATATACCTGTTTGAAATGCAGCAGCGCCACGTCTTTTCTGCCGAGCTTTTGCACGGCTTCTTCGGCGATGTTGTGCGTCGAGCCCCAGCAGACGATAAGATTCTTATAATTCTTCGCCCCCGTCAGCTCCGGCGGGATATTGTCTTTTTTCAGCAGTTCACCTTTATGGAGCCTTTTGTCGACCATCCTGATTCTCAGGTCGAGGTCCTCGGTGATATGTCCCTCGGTATCGTGTTCGTCGCTGTCGGCGGCGATTAATCCGGTTCCGAAGCCGGGTACGCCCCTCGGCGAGACGCCGCTCTTTGTGAATTCGTATCTGCGGTAGTCTTTTTTCGTACGGGTGACATATTTTTCAATTTTCGCCTTCGACAAATCGGGAGCAGCGGTATTGTAGTATGAATCCATGAAATACTGGTCGGTTAGAATAAAGACCGGCACCTGATATTTATCCGCCAGATTGAATGCTCTCTGCGTCAGGAAGAAGGCATCCTCGATTTTTCCGGGCGCGAAAATGATTCGCGGGAACTCGCCGTGCCCGGCATAAAGGGCAAGCTCCAGGTCGCCCTGTTCGGTCCGCGTGGGCAGCCCTGTGGCCGGGCCGGGCCTCTGGGCCAGGTGGATTACCATCGGGCTCTCCATTATGCCGGCCAGACTCACGCCCTCGGTCATCAGGGCTAAGCCGCCGCCGGAAGTTGTCGCCATCGCCCGCGCGCCGGCGTACCACGCACCGAGCCCCATGTTAATCGCGGCGATCTCGTCTTCGGCCTGCTCGGCGATGATATCGAAAGTTTTGGCGTTCTTAGCGAGAAAAGCCAGCACGCTCGTCGATGGTGACATCGGGTAGGAAGCGATGAAATTGCAGCCTCCGGCAATGGCTCCAAGGGCCACCGCTTCGCCGCCGTTAAGAAGGACCTGGTCTTCGACGCCGGCGTCGCCGACAATATTTAAATTAATTTTAGAGGACCTTTTAATGCCAACACCAAACTCGAAACCCTTCTTCAACGCGGCGAGATTTTTTTGCACTATATCTGCGGACTTGGCGGAGAAAAACTTCTCGACGTATTTGCCCACCATTTTCAGTTCGACTCCGAAAATGCCGGCAATAGCCCCGACGGCAACGACATTGGAATAAATCTTATCGCCGATTTCCGCCGCGGTTCCGGTAAAGGGAACATCGACAATCTTGTGCTTGCCTTGCGTAATATCCTCGCCGATCATTTCTTTGTCCGCCAGAATGACCGTCCGTGCGGAGATATTGTGCTCGACGTGCCGCAAGGCGCCTTTGTTCAGGGGAACAAGAATATCGATTGTGCTGACGGCGGCGCGAACGGGCCCCGAGCCTATCCGGATGCTGGTGGAGTTTATTCCCCCGCGAATGCGAGACATATACTCTTTTGTCGCGAATACGTTATAGCCGGCGAGTTTGAAGATTCTCGTCAGAAGGTACTCGACCGTCTGGATACCCTGGCCGGCCTGACCGCACAAAACAATCGATACACTTTCAGGATTGTGTGATGATAATTCTTTACTCATAATATTCCCTGCCTATTAAGATCAGCCGAAAAATGTTCACGGCTATGCCGGCATTTTCGTTTTGTTCACTTTTTCTTGACTCGAAGAATACCACATCCATCTTAAAATTCAATCTTTTTTTTATCTGCATATCGAAGCGGGGTATGTTAATATCAGCAGCAATCGCCAATCTGAATAACTGTATTATGCTTGTATAAATGAGGTTAGAGAAAAGTGCCGGAGTTCTTGATCCAGCCTATGGCGGATAAAAAAACGTGGTTTTCGAAGCACCTTGCACTGCTGCTGTTATGCACGGTTGTTTCGGCTGCTGCCCCGGCGTATGGCGAGACGTTTTCATTTGCAATCATCGCGGATCCGCATATTGATGGAAATCCGGATCACAGAGCAAAGTTCGAGACTGCGGTTGACTGGATCATCGGCAATAAGGAAAGTAAAGATATCGAACTGACTTTCGTATTGGGAGATATCGCATGGGGCGGCTCTCGAAGAAATCGAAATCTCGGGACGGCAAAGAAAATACTCAACCGTCTCAGTAATAACGGAATTTCTTACATTCCCCTCATCGGTGATAATGAAGTTCAGGCCGGGTGTGAGAAGGAGTTTCAGGAGGTTTTCGGGCCGCACTTTAATAACCTGTCTCGGGTTCTCGACAACTGGCGAAAAGCCCCTGCTCCCGTTGCGGGCAAGTATCTTCAGAATTTCTCCTTCGATTATAAGGGCTGTCATTTCGTGTGTCCTGATTTCAATTCCAGGAAGGCCGGCGATGAGGGCGGCGAGCTTCATGATTTCGCAGGCGGTAGCTGGCCCTGGTTCAAAAATGATATCGAACGATGCCTTAAGCCTAAAAAGGAGAACATAGTCATTATGACGCATATCGGGATGTTTAACACCGGATTTAAATTTGCAGACCGGTTTGTTTATTCAGAAAGCGATATGGATAAGATTAAGGGCTTCCTTAATGACTATAAGGACAACGTAGATACGAATTATGCAGGCCATCTTCATCTGAACTGGTATGTGCCGGTATGGTCCCGATTATTTGTTCCGCTTTATCATGTTAGAGTGACGGATGAAACATGGTCTCAGAAACAATGGCCCGAGAGCGAAGACCCGGGATTGACAGTCAGATGGGTGCGGGCCGATAACAGCGGCTCAAAAATATCCTATCATCAGAATATCGAAAATATAGGCGAAGAAGCACCAATTCAGAAATAAAGGATATTCAGTAATCATGCTCCGGCTTATACGATTTCTGATTAGTAACTGCGCTTGCTTGGGTCATCTCGAGCGAAGCACAGCGGAGTCGAGAGATCTGGTTACTATACATGGATTGGTTTCGTATACCAGATTTCTCCGCTTCTGGCCACTTCGTGGCCCTCCGGTCGAAATGACAAAAGTGCACAATTTAATCGTATTTGGTATTAAATCCTGCTTGTGAGTTCATTGTGTAGCGGATTTGACGCCTCGCTGAACTCTTTGGAAGTCTTCGATTTCACCGTCTTGCCCGACGGGCTGGCCTAACTCGGTGAAGATTTTCGGCCTGGCCCACCGCCAGTGCTCGACGTGGCCGTCGGCGAATGAGAAGTTCCCCCCCTGCGAGTGCCGGCCGGCTGGCAGGTCCCACCACCTTGGCTGTTCGGCGGCGGATCCCCAATATCGAGGTGGGATGCCGAAATGGGAATCGTAAATACTCTCTTCGTGGACATCGACGAAGAATAACAGCTCCGACGGCGACGGATCGTCGATGTCGGATTCCCTGGCAAAGCTCGGGATGTAAGCTGTATTGTCTGGATACGGCAAGCCGTTGATGGATTGGCTCAGGTTGTAGCTGCGCGTCCGCCTGAGATTCAGAATTTGCCCTCTCGGCGTCCGAACTCGTGACTTGTCGGATGGGCACCGGTAGATGCCGGTTGATTTGTTGTAACGAAAGAGCAAGCCGCGCTCGATATTTTCCGTGGTAGTATCGAAAGGCGCCAGGCCGGAACACCATGTCATTTTATCACTGAAGCCGGGTGCGCGCGCTCTGGTGTCGAGCAAGTAAACGTTTCGGTTCGGCAGCAAAAAGTCGTCATTATCCAGCGAATAGAGTTTCGCACAGATCTGAAGCTGCTTGAGATTGTTCAGGCAGGCGATTTCTCGAGACTTTGCCCTGGCCAGAGAAAGCACCGGCTGCAAAAGCGCGGTGAGAAGGGCGATAATCGCGATGACAACCAGCAGCTCTACCAGCGTGAATCCCGGCAGGTGCCGTCTTACCGGTGCTCCATCTCTTTGGTCAGAGAACTCACAGAACGTAATTGGCCTCTGAGTCCGTTGTAACATTATTGCACCTAATACCCGGTCTTCTTCGGCTCAATCCTTTTTCTTCAGGAAATCCGGCCTGGCTTTATTTCGTCTTCGGTTGGGCTGGATGTATTTGTAGCCGGAGTTGGGATTATCTTTGTCGTAGGCGAAAGCATCGCGGTTTTCTATGAAATGTTTTACGTAGTTGACCGGTATGGCAAAGCCGAGACCGCCGAGAAATATATATCCCATATTGGTCACGCCGATGACCTCACCGGCCAGATTGAACAGCGGGCCGCCGGAGTTGCCCGGGTTTATATCGGCATTGGTTTGTATATACAGAAGCCCTTCGAAGGCCCTGTTTTTCGTGCTGATGACGCCGTTGGTGACGGTTCTTTCGAGCCCCATCGGGTTGCCGATTGCAAAAACTTCTTCGCCCGCTTTGATACGGCTGATATCACCGAGATAAACGAACGGGACCTTCGTGTCGCCGAGGTCCTCGACCTTCAGCAGAGCCAGGTCAACAAAGGGATTGATGGCTTCTATTTTTACCTTTTTGAATTTTTTTGTTTCAAACCCATTCTTCGCTTTCCGGAACACCGTAACTTCGATCCTGGTTTCCTTTTCTACTACGTGATAGTTGGTTATCAGGAATCCATCTTCGTTAATGAAGAAGCCGGAACCTGAACCGCCCGGAGACGAGATTTTTACAACCGCCTCGGAGACTGTGTCCACCGATTTCTCAATAGTTGTCTTTTTAAGATTGGCGGTTTTGTAGAGCCGATTAGATGCATTTTCGACAGGCTGCGAGGCGGCTTCGATGCCCACATCATTGGCATCGGCGTCCTTGGCTTCGGTAGTCTCGCCGTACTTGTATTCGAGTATCTTGTCCTTTGGAATTGTCAGGACCGTTATGCCGATATCGACGTACAACTGCGTTTGCTTTTCCACGAGTATCTTGCCGGTTATAATCTGACCTTCTTTCAGGACAATCCTGTCGGCAAAACACAGTGCACAGCAGCACAGCAGCACAAGAGCACAAAAATACTTATGACTGGTGGACTTATTTGTCATGTTCGAGAACATATATCACTCCAAAATCAGGCTCGACTGCTCAGAACCCGGTTGACAACACTATTTCTCATTGCTTACTTAAAGTCATTGTAAAGGTTGTCGATTTTCGACGCAAACACAAAAATCGGGCTTGTCGCTATATCAGTTATGAGCTAAGTCCACCCTGCAATTCTTTATGGTAAATGACCGGTTGCAGCAATTTAGTCTCGCTAATTTCAGCGGAAAAGTTATAATGGAACATGTAAAAACTGTTATTTAGGGCTAAAATGGCCGAAATGTATAATTAGTGTTCGGCGAAATAGGTCCACATCTGAAACTAAGGAAAAAGACAAATGATAAAGTTATTTTCAAATAAACTTACGGTCACTTTTTTATGGCTATTAGCGGCAATTTTTTATTTTTGCTTCACAGAAGCATCATTCAGTGCCGAGCGGCAGGCAAATGCACGGCCTGGAAGGGGCGGTTCGCCAACCGCCCGTACTCAAGCAGCCGGAGAGCAGCCGGTTACCGTTGCGAGAATAGCTTATTACGTGATTACAAGAGAAGAGCTTGAGAAGAAGCTGATGACCGAGCTTTATCCCTATGACCATGATAGCTACGATGAGAATGCCAAGCCGGCCGATGCCAAAACGGTGCTTATGAAAATGCTCGCGGAGAAAGCCATGATAATCGAAGCCCGCGCGCAGGGTTATCTCAAAAATGAAGCGATCACTACTTCGGTCAAAAGGTTCATGGATAGAAAGCTTGTCAATCTGTTATTCCAAAGGATCATACAAGGCAAAATCAATATCACGGCCGATGAAATAACACGGAAAATGCAGGCCGATCCCAAGCTGGACAAGGCACGAGCGAAAACGATGATCGAAAGAGCAAAAACCAGCACAATGTTGGATCAGTATTACCGCCAGATATACAGCAAGTCCGGTGTCAAAAAGTTAAGCCAGAATTTCCCGCGAGCCATCCAGATTCACGAGAGGCTGTTACATCGTCCGAAGCAAACCCGCAAAGCGTCATGGATCCAAACCTCTCAGGTGAAAGTGGAATTGACACAGAGCGAGAAAAACATTGTGCTGGCACAGTATAATTCCGGAAAGATAACACTGAAAGACTGGTTCCAAGCGCTCTGTGATATTGTCCCGCCGCGTCGTCCGCAAGATCTGAATACTCCGCAAGGCGTCAACCAGTTGCTGGAGCGGGCCCTGCGAATGCCGCTGCTGGTCTCCGAGGCCAAAACACTCGGACTCGACCGGAATAAAGATCTGTTGAAACAGGTAAGAGATTATGAGGACAGGAGGCTGTTCAGTGAAGCTTTATCCGCAAAGCGTAAGGAAATTAAAGAACCGACAACCGAGCAGATCATCGCCTACTTTGGCAGAAACAAAGAATCGTTCGGAACAGGCAAAAGCCTGAAGATCGACCTGATATGGTGCCAGAACCTTAAGGCCGCCAAACAGGCAAGAGCCACACTTGGCAGCGGCAAGGATTTCGAAGCGGTCAGGCAACAATTCTCTCTCGAAAAAAAGGGTAAACCTTTCACTACACATCCCGGCAGCGAAGGATTGTTCTGGAAGGATTTATGGGCCGGCGACCCGAATCAAATCATCGGGCCCGTGAAGGGTTTTTACCAACAGGGGATTAGTTGGCGCATCGTCAAGATACTGGAAAAGGCCCCAGGCAAAGAGAGACCATATTCAACTAATATGGATGGGCAAATCAGAAGCAGAATAATGAGCGAACAGAATAAAGCTTTGATTGCCCGATACGGCAAAGAGCTGCTGAGCAAATATCCGCACCAGATTTATGCCGACAAAATTAAAGATATCGATCCGCTGAACATCCCGTGACATGATTTCAGTATCAGCGCAGAGCCGGATTCTCAGTTGTTAGTTCGACCGGGCGAGTCGATAGCCAACATCCTATTGTTCCTCTGCGTCGTCCCACCCGGCCGGCTCGACCATGGTACCATCGGGATTGACGACAATCTCCGTGGTCTTATCGCCCCTGATCATCTCAACGGCATAATTGATTACGGTTTCGGGCAGTTTGACAACCCTGCCGTTTTTGGTCTCATAGCTGATCTCGATATACTCGATCCTCCCGATCACTGAACCTTCGGCGGCCCGCCGGACAGTTTTCATCGCTGCGGCCGGCACATCCTCAGCTTCGACTACTATCGTAAACTCCAGCATGGTTCCGTCGGCTGTGATATCCGTTTCTTTTCCAGTCGCCCCATCCATAAATTCCAAGTCGTAGACAGCGACGCCGTCTTCCGCTTCCACTTCCGCCTTGAGAATCTCAGCGTTAGGGAATGTTGCTTTGAAGGTTTTCGCCACCGAATCGGGTAAAGCCGTATCGCGCAGCGCGACATTGATTTTCGTCAGTTTAAAACCGCCGTCCTTCAACAGGCCGACACCGGGGGCGAACAGCTTGTCCTCGACGCCGCTCTCCAGGCCGCTCGACTCCCTGGTCTTCAGGCATTTCGTGAACGTCCCCGCGGGCACTTTAACCGTTTCGCTGACGTTGACAACTTCCGCTCGATCCATAGCTTCCTCCGGCGCCATCTCCTGGTAATACCGGCTGCCCACCCTGGCTTTACCGGGCATCATCAGGCCGAACTTCGCATCTTTAAGACTGGAAAGCCAGGCTCCCTCGTGGCCGGTAACTTTGCCTTCGGCATCGTATATGTCAACATCCTCGCCGAAATAATATATGTCACCGGTGGCCTTATCGACGGCGAAATAATTGCGGGAGACCTCATCAAGTCTGCCGCCTTTGGTCTCGCGTTCTTCGACAACGCGTGTTCTTACGCCGTCGACCATTTTCGTCTCGTCCAGGACCGTGATCGTCAGAGTGTCCTTGCCATCTGAGAGGGTCAGTTTGTAACCCGGCTTGAGGATCATGTAGGTGTTCGAGCCTTTGTTCGCCAGGGTGGTTTTCTCGACGTTGAAGTTGTCCTGAAATTTCGCCTCGGCAGCGCACGACAAGGTAGCTACTCCAACACCAAAAAGGCCCAACATCAATAAAGCTGTTGTTATCCGCCGATTTAACATAATCTGCTCCTTTCTCATGAATCGCTTTGCTACATAAGTCGAAACGCTCGACTCGCCATTTTACCAACGATTGCGACCTCGTTTCACACCGGTCAATACTATCGCGGGTTTCACGGGCCGCACACTCTATAATAATACAAAGCAACAAATGAGAAAATAATGAGAATACCAGAAAGTTATTAGATTTATAGTATGAGTCCATAAGGCAACGGCGGGGAATTTTGTTGCAAAATGCTGTCTACTGTTGATAATTGAAGCTTCAAAATAGACGGTTGGAAATTGACGGCATGGTTTTTACGCCGAATGGGCAGGCAATTTGGGGATGTCCTCAGCAATTTGACAACCAGTACCGGATGAGCCTGAAAAAGGACAAATAGTGGTTAACAAAACAAAACGGAACAGCGGACAACTGTCAAGAATATCCTGCTCTCTCGTAGGAAGTGCATTCAACCTCGCACTAAGCAACTTCCCGAATACTGTACGGATCGAAACGACTAACGCCTGTAACGCAAAATGTGTTATCTGCCCGCATCGCCAAATGCAACGGCCGGTCTGTCACATGGATGACGCCATTTACGAAAATATAATAGATGAATGCTCCAAATATAATTGCGGCAATGTTCATTTACACAATTTCGGCGAGCCGTTACTTGATAAAAATTTAGCTAAGCGTGTGCGATATGCCAAGCAAAAAGGCATTAAAAGAGTGGCTATATTTTCAAACGGTTCACTCCTGACGGCCGACAAGGCTAATGAGCTTATGGATGCTGGACTTGATCAAATTAAAGTGAGTTTTGACGGGGCCACACAGGAAGAGTTCGAACGGATACGGCCTCCGCTCAAGTTCGATACAATAATAGAAAATATCAAGGAGCTGGTTCGAATAAGGGATCTCAAGAAAAGCCCGTTGAAAATAAAGGTTGCCTGTTGCAGCACATCGGATAAAAACGAAACTATACGGTCGCTGGAGAACTGCGTGGACGGATTTTCCTTTGGCAAGATACACAACTGGACCGATTCGGGAATGGATCACGCCGAGAAATCCGCAATAAGGAAACCGTGTTCGAGAGTATGGCAGACATTTACGGTGTTATCCAGCGCCAAAGTCGCTTTGTGCTGCCTCGACTACGAAGGCCAGGTTATCTTAGGAGATGTAAATAAAACACCGATATCTGAAATCTGGAAAAACGAATCCTATAGAAAAATAAGGTTGCTCCATAAAACGGCTCAACAGGATCAAATAGTGATTTGCAAAAGCTGTACAAAATCTTTTTGGTAAGACTATAATTGACTCAGCCTTTGCCGTTGGTAGCTAAGGATTAAATAATAAAATGCTTTTTACATTGCATAGATATATATTTCGGGAGCTTTTCCGGGTTTTTATATTAGCGGTGGTTGCTCTTACGCTAATGCTTAGCCTGGGTAGTATTCTGCAGCCGGTCCAGGAATACGGCGTCGGACCTCGGCAAGTGCTCCATCTTATGGGTTATTTTCTGCCGATAACCCTGACTTTCGTGCTGCCAATGGCCGCGTTGTTCGCGTGCTCTCTGGTTTACGGACGGTTCGCGGGCGATAGTGAGCTTGACGCCTGCAGGGCGAGCGGAATAAGTCTGATAAGGCTGGTTTATCCCGGGCTGGTTCTGGCGATTATAGTGGCGGTTGCAAACCTGCTTTTAAGCTTCTACGTGATGCCTGTTTTTGTGCAACGCGCGGAAAAATCTCTTAAGACCGACGCCAAGAAAATACTTTTCCGTAATATCCAGCGAAGAAGATATTACGAGCTGCCGCCGGACTACCGCTACCTGATTTATGCCGACCATACCGACTTCGAAAAAGATGTTCTCTCGGGCGTGATTGTAATCGAGAAGAAAAACAACGAAATAAAAAACATTTTTACCGCTGAAGCTGCCAAAGTAAGCTTCAATCCGCATGAAAGATTCAACGAAGTACGGATATTAGCATACAAGTCAGGTCAAATGGGCGCAGAGTCTGAGGCAGGGGCGGAATGGGGGGCGGTGACGGCGGAACTCGGCTCAATGTTAAGCGACGAGATAAAATTCAAAAAGATAGATGAAATGAGAAAAATCAAAGCTGACTTGATGAACTTTTACCCGATCGAGAAACTGGCACGCGAGACTTACGCTCAAGTCATCATAGAGTTATTAGCGCAAGATATTAACACCGGAATAACCAAACGCAAAAAAATACCTCCGGAAAGTGCAGATGATGCCGGCGGATTCTATGAGCTGCTTGGAATGCCCAACTCAGTTAAATTTATCGCCGGTCAATGCAGTGCACAAGATGAAGAAGTAGAAATCTCAGGCCAAGACGAAATAGTCGTCATAGAATATAATACTGACAGCAAAGAAACTTTACGCACTTTAATATGCGAGAAAGCCCTGCTGCATATCGAGGGCGATAAGCTTGCGCCGACTTTAACTATGGATATCTACAATGCAAGGGAGGAAGGATCAGATGAATTGATGATGCGGTTTATTATTCGCGGTTTGTTACCGCCCCGGGCCGCAGAGGTCGCTGCAAATGAATTTAAAACCGAAAGTGGTTCATTGAGAGTTGAAAAATTGACTTCCGATTTGTCACAACTATTAGGACTGCGACCGAGCAAAAGTCTGAGCCATTTACAAGATAAACTTGGGGCAGAAATACGCTATGCATTGGTGCGAATAAAAGCTGAGATACATACCCGGATGGCATTCGGAGCAGGCTGCATACCAATGATATTGATCGGTATCGGCCTGGGCATAATAAAAAAAGGCGGACATCTGCTCAGTGCTTTCGGCGCAAGTTGTATCCCTGCCGCGGTTCTGATAGTCTGTATCATAAGCGGCGAAAACCTTATCAAAAGCCACGGCTCAGAAAGCACTACAGGCATAGCTGTAATATGGGCGGGATTGGCATTTCTATTACTCCTGGTTCTTGTGATATACCGCCACTTGTTGAAAAATTAAGTTAATGACAATGCCCCGGTAAAACCGGGATTGAATATGAACATCTAAGCCCCGCAACATGTGGGACCAAATTATGAAAATATTGGACAGATACGTTGCGAAGAACTTTTTGATAGGCTACTGCATAGCTTTTTGCGTGCTGGTGGGGCTGAGAATAATCATTGATCTATTCGTGAATTTAGACGAGTTCACGCAGCATACCGACCTTGGCACCGCGGTTGTTATCAAAAACATATTTACATTTTACCTTCTTAATAACGCCCTTTACTTTCGGGATTTTGCCGGAATGATAACCGTAGTAGCGGCGGCCTTTTCGTTCGGCAAAATGGTCCGTCATAACGAGTTGGTGGCCGTGATGGCTTCGGGCGTCAGCTTGAAGCGTATAATTTTCCCGATAGTGCTTCTCGCGCTGCTGTTGACCGGTGTGTTGGTGATCGACCAGGAATTTATAATACCCCCGCTCGCGGACAAGCTCGTACGCAGCCACAATGATATTCCCGGCCAGGAATCGTATAGAGTGAGATTCATCAGTGACGGCAAAGGTTCACTCATCTGCTCCCTAAAATTCGACGTAGAAACATCAACTCTACATAATCCCACCATCATCCTGCGCCGCCCTATTACCACAAGGGCCGGCATCTGGGAAGTAACCGGGCGCATAGATGCTGAAAAGGCGGTTTATAATGATAAAACAAATCGATGGGACTTGTATAGCCAGTCTCCGGAAACCGGCGAGTGGGTCTCTGGCGGCCTGCTGACTGAAAGAGGCTCCGGAAAAGGTCCCCAACCGATAGCTTTTTATGCCAGTGACATCACGGCAAAAGACATCCCGGTCAGGTGCGAATCCGAGCATAAGACTCTGTTGTCTTTGCGACAATTAACGGCTCTTGAAGCACAAAAAATTCAAATTAGAGACATAGCTCAGCTTTCCAGCCAGAAGCATTTCCGCATTACCGATCCGCTCATAAACTTTGTGATGCTCATGATAAGCCTGCCTTTACTGGTTTGTCGCGATCCTAAATCGGTGAAGTCTGTCGTAATGATCAGCTTTGCCCTGACCGGAGCGTGTTTTATCACAAGTTTTGCCTGTAAAATACTCGCCACGGAGGTTGTTTTTGATAAGGTGATGCCGGAGTTGTGGGCGTGGCTGCCGGTCTTTATCTTCCTGCCGATAGCTTTTATCGAGCTGGATTCGATGAAGACATAGGTTCCGTGCAACCAGTTTATTGTTCGGAAAATGATTACTCTACTTGTAGTCCTCGGCCTTGTGCCGGACAATTCGGCCCTCGATCATGTATATCACATCTTCGGCAATGTTAGTAGCATGGTCCGCTACACGCTCCAGGTGGCCTGACGCCGAGCGCAAGTGCATTAGACATTCGGTTTGCTCCGGGTGCGTATGAACTGCTTCCTGCGCCATTAACTGCATCTGGCGGTCCATTGCATCGATTTCGTCGTCGTCGGCGCAAACCTCATACGCCAGTTTGGAATCCATCTTCACGAGAGCATCAAGACTTTTCCGAAGCATCAATTCCGTTTTTTCTGTCATTGCGTCAAAGTCAAAAGGAACATCTGTCTGCCGCTGACCCGCAAGGAATGTGCTGTGTTCGGCAAGATTGACGGCCAAATCACCAATCCGCTCCAGGTCATTATTAATCTTCAGAGCGGTGATTATGAACCGCAAATCAATGGCAACCGGCTGATACAGTGCCAGGATTTTCAGACACTCCTCTTCCATATCAACTTCCATGTGGTCGATTTCTACGTCCATTTCGATCACCGTCTTGGCGAGATTTGCGTCCCGCTGCCTGATCGATTCGACCGCCCGGCGGAGATTCTCCTCAACAACCTCACACAGGGATATCAGCATCTGTTTCAACCTGTCGATTTCTCTTTTCATGTGTACTGTCATAGGTTACATCTCCGTCTATCCAAATCGTCCCGTAATGTAGTCTTCGGTTTTTTTCTCTTTTGGTTTGGTGAAGAGTTGCTTGGTCGGTCCAACTTCTATGAGATACCCTTCATATAAGAAAGCTGTCAAATCAGAAACACGAGCAGCCTGCTGCATATTATGTGTCACGATCACAATGGTATAGTCACGGCGAAGTTCGTCGATGAGGTCCTCTATCTTCGCCGTGGACTGTGGATCAAGTGCCGAAGCCGGCTCATCCATCAGAAGAATCTCCGGCTCGACGGCTAAAGCCCTGGCGATACACAATCTTTGCTGCTGGCCGCCTGACAGGTCCATGGCATTCTTGTCGAGCCGGTCTTTGACTTCGTCCCAGAGCGCTGAGCGCACAAGGCTCTTTTCCACAATGCCGGCGAGTTCTTTACGAGTTTTAATGCCGTGAATTCGTGGCCCATACGCTACGTTGTCAAAAATAGATTTTGGGAACGGATTAGATTTCTGAAAGACCATTCCGACCTTTTTACGCAGAGCTACAATGTCGATTGCAGAGTCATAAATATCAAGTTCGTCAATCCAGATTTTCCCCTCGGCCCGGGTACCCTCGATAATATCGTTCATCCGGTTCAGCGTCCGAAGAAAGGTTGATTTTCCACAACCTGAAGGCCCGATCAGAGCAGTAACCTGACGGGCGGGGATGTCCATTGTAATGTCGTACAGTGTCTGGACGCTGCTGTAATAGAAATTCAAATCCTTGACCCGTATTTTGAATCCGGAATTATTGTTGGAATTATTTTCTACCATCTGTATTTCTTCCTGATATGAATTCTAAACAGGATTGCCACAAGGTTGACTCCAAGCACCAGCGCAAGCAGGACAAGGGCCGTCGCGTATTGCAGGGGCCTGACCTTTTCAATGTCGGGATGCTGTGTTGCCAGTACATAGAGGTGATACGGCAGCGCCATGACCTGGTCGAATATGGATTTTGGCAATCTCGGCAAATAAAAGGCGGCAACAGTTAGCAGGATTGGTGCGGTCTCTCCCGCGGCCCGGCCGATACCCAGAATCGAGCCTGTGAGCATTCCCGATATCGAGTAGGGCAGCACGTTTTTATATATCGTTTGCCATTTCGTTGCCCCAAGGGCAAGACTTCCCTCTCTGAAAGACTTCGGAACCGCTCTAAGAGCTTCTTCGCTGGAGACGATAATAATCGGCAGTATCATACATGCCAGTGTAAGACAGCCGGCTATAATCGACGCTCCGAATCGCAGGAATATTACAAACAGACCCAACCCGAAGAGCCCGAAGACTATCGACGGGACGCCAGCCAGCGTCACAATCGCCAGCCGGACAGTTCGTGTAAATCTTCCGGCTTTTGCGTACTCGGATAAATAAATCGCTGTCGCCATCCCGAGTGGAAGCGCGATTATAACCGTCCCCAGTGCCAGTGACAGGGTACCCACGATTGCCGGTAATATTCCCCCTTCGGAGCCGCCGCGTTTTGGCATGGCCGTCAGGAATTCCCAGTTTATGACCGGCAGGCCGTTCCAAAGGATTTTAATAATGATCGAAGCGATGACAAAAACGATAAGGTACGTCATCACTCGTATGAGCCAGGCGATTATATATTGCGAAGCTACCCTGCGCATTATCCCATCCTGTATTTCTTAAGGAATTTTTGTGCAATAATATTCAATCCGAACGTCGCCAGCAGCAGGACGATACCTACACAAAACAGAGCTCGGTAGTGGATGCTTCCGAACGCAACCTCACCCATTTCGGCCGCTATGGTGGCGGTCATGGTTCGTACCGAGTCGAACGGTGAAGCGGTGATTATTGCGGCGTTGCCGGTCACCATCATCACAGCCATTGTCTCGCCGATGACTCTGCCGATACCGAGCATGATCGCCGCAACGATACCCGGAAGCGCCGCCGGAACCGTGACTTTCCATATAGTCTGCATCTTACTTGCACCCAATGCCAGTGACGCCGCCTTGTAGGATGCAGGCACGCTTCGTATGGCGTCTTCGGAGATCGATACCACTGTTGGTATGGCCATTAACGCCAACAGCACCGCGCCTGCCAGAGCGGTCAATCCTGTCCACAGACCGAAACTGCTCTTGATCAGTGGTACCAGAACCACGAGGCCGAAAAAGCCGATCACCACAGACGGAATGCCGGCCAGAATCTCGATGAAAGGCTTGAGTATTTCTCTCTCTGTAGGTCTTGCCAGCTCGGAAATATAGACCGCCGCTCCGATGCCAAATGGGATTGTCAATATTGTGGCCAGTGCCGTAACTAAAAGCGATCCGGTGATGAGCGGTAATAGGCCGAACGATTCCTTTTGAAAAGAAACGGGCATCCATCGGCTGCTAATAAGCTCTTTTAATCCCGGCTTAATCGCAAATTGCCCGGCTTCCTTGCCTACGAATACGAATATCCCAATAACAATCAGGATGCTCGTGGAGGCCGTAGCAAGAAGCATCAGCCTAATCGCTTTTTCTTTCCAGGCGGCTTTCATTATCGAATTGCTACATATCCTGTATCTGTAACCACTTTTTGTCCGGCTGCACTCAGGCAGAAGTCAATAAATGTTTTAACGGTTCCTTGCGGCTCGCCGTTGAGGTACATAAAGAGAGGCCGGGCGATCGGATAGTGCCCTGTCTTTACGGTCTGGTCCGATGGCATCACGGCAGGTGAATTATCATCGGCTTTAACCGCTATGATTTTCACCTTGTCTTTAGCAGCAAGAGCGTATCCTAATCCTACATATCCTATTGCCAATTTATCCGTTGAGACCGATTGAATAATCGCCGAGGTCGCAGGCATCAGTTTCGCATCCTGCATGTAATCCTGCTTTTTCAAGACCATTTCCTGAAAGAACACGTATGTTCCGGAGCTGGATTCTCTGGAGAGCACCAGAATTTCCTCGTCAGGGCCGCCCACGTCGCTCCATCGAAGAGACTTGTCGGTGAATATTTTACTCAACTGCTCCAGCGTCAGCTCTTTGACGGGATTATCAGGATGAACCACGACTGCAATTCCATCTTTGGCTACGGCGACCTCATGCGGATGGATATTCTTCTGTAGGGCGAGCTGTAGTTCTTTGTTCTTTATCTTTCGTGATGCCGCGCAAATATCAGTGGTCCCGTTCAGAAGTGCGGCGATTCCCGTTCCGGAACCTCCGCCGGTGACCGACACCTCTATATCGGGATTCTGCTTCATGAAAGTCTCCGCCCAGCTACTGACAAGATGCACCATTGTGTCGGAGCCCTTGATGGTTATGAATCTTTGTTCAGAACCGGTGCCGCCCTCTCGCTTTGAACATCCGGAAATCAGCATCAGAGCAATTCCTAAAGTGACCGCTGAAACAAAGATCTGCTTTACAATTTTTTTCGCTTTCTCGTTCATTTTTACATCTCTCCAAATACTCTTTTCTTATTGAATTCTAACAGTATTTTCACAGTCATCAACAACCAAATGGTTAGAAATCGAACTGTAATCTCATCATAAGCATATCCGCCTGACCGACATCGTCTTTATCAGCGTGGACATAGTCCCACATTATTTTCGTGTTGGGATTTAAGTACCAATTCATGCCGGCAGTAATGTTATCTAACTCGCCGCCGGTTATATCGCTATCACTGAGGTCGAGTCCGGAATACCTTGCCTTTATTTCCCAAGCACCTGGCCCGCCTGCGGCGTTGTAATTTTCCTTGGGTTTTATCCGGCTGAACGCTGCTTCGGAAGTCTTATAGTTTCTATGTTCTCCGGTAAGGAAATAGCTGGCCTGAACATAATAACCGTCGAACTTGACATCCGAACCGCTGCCAAGCCGATCGGCATCGGCCATCATGTACTCGCCCTGCAAAGATAGCGGCCCGTTGACCCATGCAGCCTCGAGTCCCACCAGGTCCACCTGATCGCTGGCGAAATTACTTGTATCGACAAAATAGTTCGCTAAATGCGCCTCCGGCCTTTGACGATATCGCACGGAGTCATCAGGATTCCTGTAGCTGTATCCGGCTCCGATATGCAGCAGATTAGCGCCTTTGTTCTCATAGATTGGCAGTGCCGTGACTCGACCGGTCACGTTGTATCCGCCATCATCTACGTTTTCACCGTAGTCGTCCGTACTTCTGAACACACCGATTGCCGTAGTCATTTTTTCATCTGAAGCGGTATTATGAAGCATGAAACCTGTGTTTCGGCTGGGAGCAAAAATATTGGGCAGAGCCCTTTCCAGGAAGGTAATGTACTTGCTGCTTGTCAACTCTTCCAGACTGAACGGTTCCTTGAAATGACCCATCCGAAGTTTTCCAAGCGGAAAATCGGTCAGACCGAGATAAGCGTCTTTGAGATCTGCGTCACCACCGGCAAAATCGAACTGCAGCTTATACTCGACGTTGCCGTAGATCAGGCCGGAAAAATACAGGCGAGCCCGTCTTATTTCAACGCCGTCTTCCTGCTCGCCTACATCTGATTTAATCGCATTATCCTCACTTGACCAGAACCAGTCGGTCTGCAACCTTCCGCCGATCTTCAACTTGAAATCCCCATTCAGCGTGGCAAGATTTAGTCCTTCCTTCCAGTATACCCGAAAGTCAGCGGGATCTGCCTCGGGCTCCTGTTTATTCAGCTTTTCTATTTGGTCTTCAAAAGATTTTTCTTTCTGCATTTGCCTTGCTTCGAGTTGTTCGAGTCTCTCGGCTGTCTCTTGAAGCTTTTCCGTCTGCTCGGAGAGCTGCTCTTTGAGAGCACTTAGCTCATCGGCCTCTGCAACAGTTAGCTGGGAGAAGAATAAAAATATTAATGTCATCATTAGGATAATTTGTCGCATTTCTTTTCCTTTCTAATCAACAAAATTCTGGGCACGCACATCGTGCTTCCGGTACAAATATACGCTTTAAATATGAAGTGAATATGAAGTAGATGTGAAAATTTGATGAAAGACAAAAAAATTCTTCAACTATTTTGGAAGTGGTACAGGGGCTTTTACCCCTGTTAGAAGTGCGCTTTCGATGAAGATATTCTCGTTGTGAAGCAGCGCGACGTATTTTACAACGCCCTGACTCAAACATTTTTACTCGAAACTTACAATAACGCCTTTGTTGGACCCGGTGATATCGCTTTGTTCAGAGAAAATAATAAATAATAAATGTCTCGCAAGATCAGGCCGTTCTCATCACTCAATTAGTCTTCATTCCTTCTCTCATCAAAATAATCCAAATCACTTAATGGCAAAACGACGGATGTTGCAATGTTAACTAAATGAGCCATTATACGCTTGAAATGTCTCGCTACCAAAGTGAAACACACGGCCTGATTCACCGGGAGATTACTTTTTGCCAGGCGTTCGACGATCTGGTCACATCCTTTTGCTATGGTCTTTTCATATTCCCAGGCTGATCTGGCCAAGTCTTCATCTGCTTCAATGAACGCCTTTTTAGTCTGTTGAAACAGTGCCAGAATTTTCTTGTCAAGTTCGTCAAAATACTCACTGAATAGAGCACAGTCAATTGGCTCGGCCAGTAATTCGGTAACCTCATAAAGATTCTTCGAATAATCACCTAATCGCTCAGCATCCTTAACAACACTCATCAGGATCAGACAGGCATTAACATTCACTGTCGGTTGAAGCGTAAGATGCTCTACGATCCGTTTGCGTATCTCTTTTTGCAGGTTGTTCACTTGTTTGTCTATCTCATAGATTTTTTCTTTCAATCCTCCCTTTTCCGTACCTACCAAAAGCTGGGCGCAAACTGCCTGGAACATTGTCTCAGAGTCGTCCAGCATAATTTTGAAATCTTCTAAAACCTGGACAAGGAAATCTTTGCCTTTCCAGAAACTCAATAGATTTTTGAACATTTGTACTTCCCTTATCTAAAACAACTTTGAAATGATAATTAACAACGTCGGTATCAAGAAAAACGCACACAAAACATATATAAAGGCATATCGCCTCTTCGTAGCAGCCAAATCTCCAAAGGCCTTCGCAAGGCTGATCGGAACAGTTCTGAAGAATTTTATAGGATAAATGCAAACTGTTCCAGTCAGATTAAATAAGAAATGGGCAAATGCAATAATAATGGCTGATATATTCCCCGTTGCAAACGACGCCAGGATGGCAGTGGTGGTCGTTCCGATATTGGCGCCGATTGTAATTGGAAACACGGCCTCAACCGTAAGAATGCCGGCAGCCGCCAGAGGAATCAACAGGGAAGTTGTAATCGAACTGCTCTGGACAATAATCGTGAATGCCAGCCCGGCAAACAATCCCAGGATAGGGCTCTTGCTGATGACATTATTTAAAACGATTTCGGCCCTGTTGACCACCAGGGATTTCATGACTTTGACAATAAAGTAAAGGGCGAAGAACAAGATAACCAATGATAATGCCGCCATGATGATATAAGCCGCAAGTTTGGAACCGCTCAGCAAGATTACGACTTTTTGGATGAGGCCTACGGCGGGTGTTACAGCCAACTTAATGGGGCTGACAAACTTGATGCCGCCGACGCCGCTGAAGATAGTGCTCATATAAGTTGCTGTTTTTTCGAGGTATCCGGTCGCCAGTTCGATGGGGAATAAAATAGAAACGCAGATAAGATTAAAGAAATCGTGCACAGTCGCGGCACTGATTGCTCGTCTGAATTCGTCTCTTCGGCTGACATGCCCCAGAGATACCAGAGTGTTCGTGACGGTCGTTCCAATATTGGCTCCCATAATGATCGGGATGGCGTTGCCTACAGTCAGGCCGCCCGCTCCCACGATCCCCACAACGACCGATGTTGTTGTCGAGGAGCTTTGTACAAGGCTGGTAGCGAGAATCCCGATAAACAGCCCGATGAAAGGATTCGATGTTGTTCTAATTAGGTTTTCCGCGAAGCCCTTGCCGAAACCTTTGAAAGCCGCACCCATGAGGCTGATACTGACCAGAAAAAGATACAGCAGAGCCGCTACCGTCAATATTTTATAAACAATCTCAAGTTTTTTCTTCATTAATCCCTCTTTGCAGTTTTGTAAAGAGTATACACAAAGAATGTGAAGGAAGTATGAAGGAAATGTGAAGATTGTGTGAAGGGGAAAAACTTTCTACTTCTTGGGAAATGTGACTGAAACTTTCGTTCCCCTGTTTGGCTCGCTTTCGATTGCGATCTTTCCTTTATGAGCTAGAACTATGTGTTTGACAATGCTCAGCCCCAATCCTGTTCCTCCAAGCTCCCGTGAACGCGCCTTATCGACGCGGTAAAAACGTTCAAAAATCCTGTCGCGATGTTCTTTTAGTATGCCGATTCCATTATCCTGAACAGTTACGCAGACCGTCTCGCCTTGTTCACAAAGCAAAATTTCAATTAGCCCGGATTCTTTTGTGTATTTGATGGCGTTATCGATCAAGTTTGCGAAAACCTGCTCGATCTTATTGCGGTCTGCCTGGATGCTGAAGTCATCACCTTGTTTATTCACGGTTAAGCTCTGCTGCTTCTCAGCAAGCGCTTGTCCGAATCCCAATGATATTTCATCTATGACCTCTTTTAGGTCAAATTCGGTTCTGTTCACGCAATCCCTCGACAGTTCGAGTTCACTGAGGCTCAACAAATCATCTATTATATACCCAAGTCTGTCGGAATGTTCTTTTATAATCGAGATAAACTTGTCTGACTTTTCCTTGTCATCTATTGCCATGTTTTGCAAAGTTTCTATATAGCCCTTAATAAGGGTCAAAGGTGTCTTCAGTTCGTGTGAAACATTGGCAACAAAGTCCGTTCTGACGCGGTCCAGTTGCTTAAGGTTTTCCATTTTCTGCTGTAATTCGTCGGCCATCGTGTTCAATGATCCGGCCAATTCTCCGAGCTCGCCTTTGCTTTTAATCCGTACCCTTCTGTCAAAGTCCCCTTTGGCGATCTGCTGAGCCGTCTCTCGCATCTGCCTGATGGGTAGTGTAATACTCCTCGAAACGAAATATGCCACTATCAGTGCAATGATAACGGCAGCGATTGTTCCGAACAGTACTACTCTATATATGATCCGTATCTCCGGTTGGACGCGTGAAAGCGGCAGGGCAAAACGGACGACACCCAGATTGCGATCGCCCTGGTCCACCCGCACGGCTACGTACTTCATATTTATTCCCAACGTGTCACTAAAACGGGTGCTCTGTCCAAAGCCATTCTTAATCGCTTCAATCACCTCGGATCTATCGCTGTGATTCACCATCAGGGACGGTTTCTGCTCGGAATCTCCGAGAACTCGGCCCCCCTTCTCGATGACCGTGATTCTCAAATCCAGCTTGTCCGCCAGTTTCCCGGTCTTTTGCTGGATATCTTCAGAGTTATCGTCGATTAGATCATTTTGGAGAATGTCGCCGACCAGTACGGCGTTGCTTTTCAATTCGGCGGAGATTTTCTGCTCGAAATGATCACTCAGTCTGAAACTAACGAAGAAGTTCAAAACGAAAACAACGATAAGGATTAAGGCCGCGAATGCACCGAAGAATTTCAAGACGATTCTGTTTTTCATTTACACTTCCTTAAATCGGTAGCCGGCCCCCCGGATCGTCTCGATGTAGTCTTTAACCGGACCCAGTTTGTGCCGCAGCGACTTGATATGAGCATCCACAGTCCTGTCACACACGATAGCGTCATCCCCTGCAACTGCGTCCAATATTTGGGCCCTCGAAAAAACCGCACCGGGCCGTCGGGCCATAAATTCCAACAGCTTGAATTCAGTTAAGGTTAGTGAAATCTCTTTGCCCCCGACAGTCACTTTATGTCGGGTCCTGTCGATTGCAATATCCCCTCTTTGGATTCTGTTGCTGATATGTTCTTCCCGCCCCCGTCTCAAAATCGCCCGCGTTCTCGCAATCAGCTCTCTGGGGCTGAAAGGTTTCGTGACATAATCATCCGCACCCAATTCGAGCCCCACGACTTTGTCCGTCTCTTGTGATTTTGCGCTTAGAATAATAATCGGTATATGTGCTACCCTGTCATCATTTTTAAGAGTCCGGCATACTTCGAAACCGTCCATAATCGGCAGCATAATATCCAGAATGATCAGGTCCGGCCGTTCCTTTCCGGCCAATGCTATCCCCTGCTTGCCATTCAACGCCGAGACGGTCTCGTATCCCTCCTCCTTAAGATTGTATTCGAGCATTTCGACAATATCCCGGTCGTCTTCGATTATCAGGATCTTACGTTTACCCATACCGGGTATCACCGCCTTTCAAAATCTACACTGAATTAACGAATCATGCCGGGACTTATTTTCATGCCGTTCATCAGGACCTGATGGCTTTATGGATTTCCTTGTTTATCCTTACACTGCACCAGGCCTCGCCGCACATCGAGCAGTAATCGGCGGAGTCCGGCTGCTTTTCCTTTATCTCTTCGCAGGCCTGGCGGTGCATTCGTTCGGCTGTTTGAGGATCGAGAGATTCGGCTAAGTGTGTTTTCCAGTTAAGATTTGTTCGGGCAGTACTCAGTTTCCTGTCTCGTTCGGAGGCGCCTTTCAAGCCCCGGGCGACATCGCCGGCGTGGGCTGCGATTTTTGACGCTATGACGCCGGCCCGAACGTCGTCAGCATCGGGCAGACCCAAGTGCTCCTTCGGCGTGACGTAGCATAAAAACGATGCGCCGTAAAAGGCGGCGGCGGTTCCGCCAATGGCCGATGTAATATGGTCGTACCCGGGCGCAATGTCGGTCACCAGAGGGCCAAGTACGTAAAACGGAGCGCCGTGACAAATCTCCTGCTGGATCTCCATGTTGTACTGAATCTGGTCGAACGGCACGTGGCCCGGGCCCTCGACCATCACCTGGCAGCCTTTTTCCTGTGCCCTGGCGGTCAGTTCGCCGAGAGTCCTCAGCTCCGCGATTTGTGCCTCGTCGGTAGCGTCGGCGATCGCGCCAGGCCGCAGACCGTCACCCAGAGAAAAACAAATATCATACTCGGCCAATATGTCACACAAATCGTCGAACATATCATACAAAGGATTCTGCTTATTGTGATGCAGCATCCATTTTGCTAACAGCGCTCCGCCCCGGCTGACAATTCCCGCCACTCGGTTCTCAAGAAGCGGCAGATGCTCTCTCAGAACGCCAGCGTGAATCGTAAAGAAATCCACACCCTGCCGGGCTTGTTTCTCGATAATCTCCAGGATAATCCCGCCGTCGATATCCTCGACGCCTCTTTTCTCGATGACCTGGTAGATGGGCACTGTTCCGAACGGAACAGGGCATTGGGCGAGCAATCTTTCCCGGGTTTCGTCGAGGTTGCCGCCCGTACTCAAATCCATAATCGCGTCGGCGCCGGCGTCCAGTGCCGCCTGCATTTTGTCGAGTTCTGCTTGAACCGAGCTGCGAACGCTGCTTGTGCCGATATTTGCATTGACCTTTGTCGCAAGCACCCTGCCGATACCGGCCGGCAGAAGATTGGTTTTCAGATGCTGCTTGTTTGCTGGAATGACAAGCCGGCCGGCGGCAATCTCATCCCGTATCAACTCAGCATCAACATTTTCCGTCTTAGCGACAAATTTTGCTTCGTCGCTAATCTTCCCGCCTCGTGCAATTTGTAATTGTGTTGCCATTTTTTTGATTCCGTCTCTAAGATAAAAAAAATCGCTCCCGCAGGAAGCGATTCATTCTCACATCGTAAGTTTTATGATATTAGCCAATCACTTTCCTACGCAGGCATCAACGCCGATTTGGCGGTTGTCCTGATCAGGTTCAGAGGGTTCTCTCTCAGGCCCGCCACACTGCGGGCCGCCCCTAGCGAACTATCTTATTATAGCGTGTTGCCAGCGGCAGTCAAACAAATACTAATGATTGCCGAAGGTGTTCTCCGCCGGCTGCCGTGCCGAAACTTTTCTAAGGCAGTTGCATAAAGACATGAACGCCTTTCTTATTCGAGGTTGCGATATCGGTTTTGCCGTCGCCGTTCATATCGGCGATCTCAAACTGGGTTCCGACGCCGGAGTTGTCATCGATTTTGTGCGGAATATATTTGATATCGCCGTTCTCGGGTCGGCGCAGCTCGAACCAGTAGAGGACCGCCGGATCGTTGCCTCCGGGGTCTTTGCCCATGTGTGCGAAATGTCGCTTGCCTGTTACCAGATCGTCGAGACCGTCGCCATTGACATCGACCAGGCGTATCGCGTGTGTCTGAGAAAATTCCTTGAATATCTCGTGCTGCTCGAACTTAGGGCCGTCCGCACCGGAGATTTGCTCAAACCACCAGATGCCGTAATTGTGTGCTGAGCTGGTAATTACGTCGCCGTCGCCGTCCCCGTCAATATCATAGATGAGCAAATCGGCACAGTCCGGGCCAAGCTTGGCGGGGTGAAACTTCCAATTCTTATCCGTGCGGTCTCTGGGCGCCTCCCACCATCCATCTTTAATGAGCACATCGCACCTCCCGTCGCCGTTGACGTCGCCGGCGCCGAGGCCGTGGCTGTATTTCTCAGTTCCCGGTGCATTCGGGCCGTCGGCGATAATGTGCATATCCCACAGAGCGTCGAGGTCCTTCGGCACGCCGAACCAGGCCATCTGGCCCTTGGGCCGAACGGCAAAAACCGGCACGGGTTTACCGTTGCCCAGCAGATCGACGAATATCGGGGTCTCGTTGCAGGCGCTTTTGACGACCATCCTCTCTTTCCAGTGGCCGGGCTTGTTCTTCGGATTCTCGTACCACAGGCACGGTCCGTCCGGCAGGCCGATGACAATCGAATCGATCCAGCCGTCGCCGTTGACGTCCTGGGCGAAGTTGGCAAAACAATTGCTGTAATTCTTTGTGCCGTCGTATTGGCCGACGGGGCGGACTTCATGCATCTTCCAGTCCGGTGCTGCGTACCAGACATCGCCGGTCAGGATATCCAGCTTACCATCGTGATTTACGTCCCCAACTGCGACCCCCTCGGCTCGAAATGTTTTGTCTAAGACTATTTTCTCAAAGCGCACTTCCTCGGCGGCTATCGAGATGTTGCAGAAAAGCGCCGATACGACCAATAGAAATACCCATCTTGTCTTCATAATGACCTCCATCTTTCATAGTTCATTGATGTTCGTAGGGGCAGGCCCATGTGCCTGCCCAGGGCAACCACACAGGGTTGCCCCCTACAACGCAGCACGAACTCAGCACGTAATTATAGCGTGTCGCGTTCGGGAGGTAAACAAATATCTACGCCTTTGAGTCAGGCAATCAGAGCCGGAGATGAAGAACAGCACCTTGCTGATCCGGGTCAGCGATTGGAGTCGCCGTTAAGTTTTTCATCAAGCTCGGCCAAGGTGAAACCTTCGGCGGCCACGATATGCTCCTTATCCGTCAAAATCAGCCAGGGTAGTGAGCGGACACCCCAGGCAATGCGGGTCTTTGGGGCATCGGCCTTGATCATTCCAACCGGGAAGCTGATATGGTACTTCTGAATCCACAAGCGGAGTTTGTTGTCGTCGACCTTTGAGGTGTGAACAGCGACAACGAGCACGTCTTTTGCCTTAAGCTCTTGTGCTTTTGCGTTCAACTGTTGCATGCAATTCCTTGAGGGCCGCTGATTCATATCGAAAAAGCAGACAAGAATCATCTTGTCTTTTGTTTCATTGGGATCGTACACAATTGCAAATTGTTTCATATCGGGCAGGGGTTTGTCTTTCAGCGGATTTAACTCATCTTCACCGAAACCGGCAATTGAAGTGACTCCGGCAATGTACGACTCGTTTAGGTCATGAATATATACGTTTGTCCTACGTGGAAATTGGATGTCAAAGTCTTTTTGTGTCAGGTCTGCATTGATCTTCACCTGCTCAACTTTCAATTTTCTTTTTTCTGAGACAACACGCTGGCCGGAATTAGGATCATTCCCATAAAGCCTGAATACGCCTTCTACCGGAAACCATGTTCCATTTCCACAATCTTTGAACTCTGCGGATGCTTCGTGCCAGATTGTACCTTCTGGACCCCAGTATCGAACACACCGCGCTCTCCATCCAATTCCCGGATCTATCCAAACCTCTGCTTTGGCACCGTCCGGTTTGATGGCTTGCACAAAATAACATTCGTGTCCCTGCCATTTCTCTGGTCTTAAGTTCGAAATCTCACACTCAGCCAAAGATTCGCCCAACTTTTTCTCCCGCTTGTAAAGCCTCATTCCAAAGTCAATCGGGACAGGCCAGGCATGCCTGTGTGGCTTGCTGAAAATGTCACCTTTGTTCTCGTTGGGCTTCCATTGCTTTCGTCCCTCGCCACTGTGAGCCATAATAGACCGAATTGGCTTTCCGCGGATAAGCCTTCCATCGTGCACCGTTACATCGATATATTCTCTTGCTCCTTCGCTGCGCCAATGTATCTCTAATTTGCGTTTTAAGGGCCTTCCGTATTTTTCGTGTATGGATTTGTTAAGTTGCTCATCCACAGTGTACTTGCAGTCAACATTTTTGTGTAAAGAATCACCATGTTTAACAGCCTTGAGAAGTTCGGCAGCCGTAATATCCGGCAGCTTTGCATAAGAAGGTGAGACAACCACTAGGCTCATCGCAAACACAACAATACTCCACTTCATTATCGCAGTCATTTCTTTGCTCCTTATCAATGTCTCAATGAAATCCTTGTTACAGAGGTGATATTTCCTTGATTTTCTCTTCTAACGTATCAATTCCAAAACCTTCCGCCCTTACAATGTTCCCTTTATCGGTCAAAATCAGCCAGGGCTGTGAACGGACGCCCCAGGTGAAACGAGTCTTTTCCTCATCACTCTGAATCATTCCGACGGGGAAGGAAATATTGTTCTTTTCCACCCATTCGTTAAGTACGCTGTCATCAATCTTTGAAGCTTGAACGGCAACCACGACGACATCTTTCGCCATAAGCTCTTTTGCCCTTGTTCTCAATTGCAGCAGGCAATTTCGCGACGGTCGCTGGTTCATGTTAAAAAAGCAAAGCAGAATCGCTTTGTCTCTTATATCCTCAGCAGTGATGTCCAGATCAATACCCTCAAACGCCGGTAATTCTCTACCAATACCTACCTGTATCGACCAATCCTCCGGCACGTACTGGATGCGTCCATCCCATTCATCCACAACGAACTTTTTGCCAGCCTGCCAGGTATACTCAGTTCTAAGCGGTTTTCCAGGTGCATCGCCAATTCTAATTCGTGTTCCATTCTGTATACCAAGCCCTTCAAGGCTAAACGATCCAAGATCCTTGTGGTCCGGATTAACATCAAGATGCGTAACCTTGTACGGCGTGCGGCCGGACTGAGTTCTGTCCTCATACTCTCGGTTCGACAACCGTTCGAACTCCACGGGAAACCATATTCCATTCACACGCTCGAAACGGACGTTCTGCATCACTTCAGTAGAATTGTCAAAACTGCAAGTATAGTAGCTTCGCGGACGTCCCCGCCGAAGATCTTCAGGTCCCTTACGCACAATCGCTTTGGCAATCCCATATCCGTGCTCAGGATCAAACCAGATCGTATAAGTGCCATGCCTCGAAACAGCATCGATGACATAACATTTCACCGATCCTACCCGATCAAGATCAGGTCGAACTGAGAGAGAGTCTGACTGCCTTAGTATCGAGTCAATACGCTCAATATCACGACATAAAATCCCCCGGAAAGGGCCGACACCATCGTAAGCTATATCTATAAGCTCCTTACCTGCATGTTTTGCATCGGCGGTCAAGTAGAGCTTGCTAACAGCTAACCGTGGTCCTTTGTAGTATTGGTAGTAGCGTTTATCACGCCACAGTATCTTTGTCGATCTCGATGCATTTTCCTCGACCCAGGTTCCGTCGTTTTCCAATTTCAATGGAGTTCTGCAAAAGTATGCTTTGAAGTCCTTTCCGGTATCCTCGTATCTGAACTCTACTATGCTTTTGCTTTGATTCTGTTGCGGTTGCTTCTCTGTAGTGCTCTCCGCAGAGGGTATCCAAGCTGACTCTGTCCTGGCAATGAGCGACTTCATTTTGTCTTGATTTTCGGCGTATCTATCAAGCAATTCCCCTACGCTGAGTTTCTCGGCGGCAAATGCCTGGATCGATACACAACAAGCCGCAATGAATAGGAATTTATGTATAGCTTTCATTATTAGACCTTTTTCGTAACCGTAATTGGTTCGTCTATGGCCCATCCTGGGATGCTACTGGCAAGACTGCGAAACTTCCCGCTCTTGTTATCTTAACAAAAACGATTCGGGCTTACAAGTTTTTTCTGCTGTTTTCGGAGATTGGCCGCATGGGCCCATCGTGTCGCGGGCATCTTGCCCTCGACACAGTTGCCCATCTACGAAAAAATTACGATAATTCAGGTGAATGCGGGCACTTTTGGGTGAGGATTTTGTGTCCTTTTTCGGTTACGAGGATGTCGTCTTCGATTCGGACGCCGAGCTTGCCGGGGATGTATATGCCGGGCTCGATTGTGATGACCTGGCCGGGCTTGAGTTTGCCTTTGCTATCCGGCTTTAGGAATGGGGATTCGTGGATTTCCAGGCCGAAGCCGTGTCCTGTGCCGTGGCCGTAAACGGGCAGGCCGGCCTTGTCAATCACCTCTCGCGCGGCGGCGTCGACCTCAGTGATTTTCACGCTGGGCTTTATCATTTTTATCGCTGCGGCCTGGGCCTGCTCTACGACGTCGTAGACCTTTTTGTAAAAGGCCGTCATCCCACCGATCACAAAGCATCGGGTAATATCGCTGCAATAGCCTTTGTATTTGGCGCCGAAGTCGATAAGGACGGCATCTTTTTTCCTGAGCTTTCTACTGCCGGGCTGATGGTGCGGCCGGGATCCGTTCGGGCCGAAAGCGACTATTGTCTCGAAACTGTTACGCGCCCCTAATTTGCGGATTTGAAAATCGAGCATGCCGGCCAGCTCGCTCTCGGTGACACCGGGCTTGATGTACGGCAGGGTTTGTGCGAGGGCCTTTATTGAAATGGCAGCGGCAGACCTGATTGTTGCAATCTCGCTTTCGTCCTTGATGCTGCGCACGGTCTCGATAATGCCTGCTGCTGTTCTGAACCGGGTTTTGACGTTCTTTTTCAACTGCTCAAAGTCCACCAGCGAAACGGAGTCTTCAACGGCTACAGTTCGGACGGATTTTAATTTCTTTACCAGTACAGCGACGGCGCCTGCCATCGGCCCGGCACGGTCGATGATTTTGCAGCTCGGGCATTCTTTCTGTGCCTGCTCGGTGTATCTGCTGTCGGTCAGAAGATACACCCTGCCTCCGGCGATGGCCGCCCAGCTATCCTCGCCGAGAAAGCCGGTCATGTAAGTGACATTGGCAGGCTTTGTGACGATCAGGAATCGTATTTTCTTTTTATCCAGTTCGCGGCGAATCGCCCTGATGCGCTTGCGTATAATATCTATATTCATTCGGTCTGTTCTCCAATCGATACTATTTGCCGATGCTCAGCGGCCGAGCACGTTCTTTGCCGGGGCCCACTTTTTCTGCCAGGCGGGGTAATCATTTGCCAGCAGATCTGTCGCGTAATATCCGAGCCAACTGTATCCGTTGCGGCGCTCGTATGATATCTCGGCCAGTGTCGCTTTCGGTATGCCGTCCCGGCTGCAAAAAATTGGTTTGTTGGTCTCGATGTCATAGAAACGCGCCCATATCCGAGGCGCCGAAGCATCCTCGACAATCACCTTGTCCCAGCTATTTGATTCTGCCCTGTTTTGTTTTCGAATCTGCCTGATCCCTTCGAGCCCGGCCTGGTCGAACCATGTTACCGCTGCTTGTACGGCCTCGATTATCTCCGGCCCGGGCCTGTCAATGCTCATCAGGAACCTGACAATACCCACAGATTCAGCCCCGCTGATCGAGGCTAATTCGTAACTGCGGGCCTTTCTCGGGACGAAGGTCTTCTCATCGTGCTGGGCGCACCATGCCGTCTTTTTGCCGTTCACGACGATCTGGCATTTCAGGATGCACTCAATGCCTTTTGGCACGGCTGCTTCGGCCCTGCGACAGCGGTCCTCATCGACAAAGGCATAGGGCGGCTTTTTCCCGGTAATATCGCCGAGCAGGTCAAGCACACCGATCATCGTGCCGTCATTGAACGTGATGTGCCTCGCATAGCCGGTGGGATTCGGGTAGCGCTGCGGCCAGCCGCCATTGTCATACTGGGCTTCGAGCATGTAATCCAGCCCCTTGAGAAAGGCGTCTTTGAAGCGTTCGATTCCGGTGGCTTGATAGACTATCGCCAGGTATTGCATCTGCGTGCGGGTAGCCCCGTTGTCCAGCGTGGAATCATTCTTACTTTTGGCCTTGCGCAGCTCAGCCTTGTCCTGCTCGTTCAGGACAGATGCCATGTCGATATTTTTCTGCCAGCCGCCTGAATCGCGCTGGTGCAGAAGAAGGTTATCGGCAATGCGTATTGCCTGGTCGGTAGCGTAGAACTCCGGTCGCTGGTTGAGGCATCGTCTCCACGATATGGATGTGGCGGAATTTTCCCTGCCCTGGGTACCGGAAACAATTGCCAGGGCAAACAAACAAAGCGAAAACTTCAGTGTAAATCGTATCATATTTATAATATTTACAGAAAACCGCGAAAAAATAAAGCCTTTTTCGCCGGCGCGTTTGGCTTTTCTCTGCCTGGTTCTTATACTTTCTGTAGATAAAGACCTTGCTGGGGGGGAAACCGGTTGGCGTAGAAACATGGACCCGCCTTTGATGTTTTCCGCAAGGGAGAAGAACTGCTTGTAACGCCCGATTTTTTCCCGGATAGGACGGCTTTTAGAGCCGTCCTTTTTTTATATCTTGTAAGAGCTCCCTTTTGCCGGTACAATACGGCAGTTTTTTTATTCTTAATCTTTGGATTTCCTTAAATTATGTTATTACCGATTCGGACAAGCATTAAGCCGAGACGAACACCTTATGCGAATTACGCCCTCGTAGCTGTCAATGTGGCTATTTTCCTGCTGAGCTATTTCCCCCATGTTGAATCGTACGGAGGCCCGACGGAATATATTCGGCAATGGGCCAATCAGTTCGTGCTCGATCCCAGACCGGGGCATCTGTTTCTTTGGCAGTTTGTCAGCTACGCCTTTTTACACGCCGGCCTTATGCATATCGTCGGCAATATGTTCTTCCTGTACCTGTTCGGCAATAACGTTAACGACAAGCTCGGCCATATCGGGTACCTGGCCTTTTATTTAGCGGGGGCGGTTTTTAGCGGGATAGGACATACACTTCTGAGTAGTGCATCTGTTCTCGGAGCCAGCGGGGCCGTTGCCGCCGTAACGGGGGCTTATCTGGTACTGTTCCCGCAGACGTTAATCACCGTTATCTACTGGTTCTTTTTCATCGGCACCATGGAGCTGCCGGCGATGTACTTTATCGCTTTCAAGCTCATCATCTGGGACAATATGGTCGAACCTCGTTTTGCACCTCCGGTCGCCATTGCCTACGGGGCACATCTGGCGGGATATATCTTTGGAATCGGAGCGATGGTCGTTTTGCTTGCAACCCATATCCTAAGCGGCAGCAATTACGATTTGTGGGCAATGATAAAACTCTGGAATCGGCGCCGCCGCTATCGCGATGCAGTATCGAGCGGCTACGACCCGTATACCGGCCGGACTAAGATAAAAGTAAAAGAGGTTATCAAAAGCGCCGCCGAGCAACAAAAGGAGGAGCAATTAAGGCAGCTTCGCAGCGAGATTAGCGATCGGATGATACAGCGTAATTTGCCCGCCGCGGCCGAACTCTTTATCGAGCTGATGGAACAAGACAGTGAACAGATTTTGCCCCGCCAGCAGTTGCTGGATATTGCCAATCAGCTTGCCGGCGATAATAAGCACGCCGAATCGGCGCGGGCCTATGAACAGCTTTTATCTCACTATAGTACCTATGAATACGCCGAACAGGTCGAGCTGATGTTAGGTATCATATATGCGCGCTATCTGAATCAGCCCGAGTCGGCGGTAAAACATTTACAGATCGCGGAAAAGAAACTCACCGACCCCGGCCAGTTAAAGATGTGCCGGGATGAACTTGCCCGCGTACAAAACGCTTAGGTCAGGGCTGTTCGCGGTCCGCCCACACAATTGCAATTCAGGCAGCTTCGCTCGAATACATAATTCTTTTTAAGTCCGGTTTTACCGGGAGCATCCCCGAGGCGGATAAAAATCCCGTTTTCAGCCTCTTTACGGCCGGGCGGTAAAATTCTCCAAAATTCGTCAAATCAGCCTCCCCGGACAGGCAAAAAGAGGTAAAATACCGCTGGAGAATCACTCTTGGATGGTCGATATTTTATCTAATAAAAAAGTTGACAATCAGTCGAACGGCTGCTAACTTGAAACAGCGAACGAGTTGTTTGGCGATTCAAATGTTTTTGGGTTTTGGGATAAGAACCACTTTTTTGGGAGATAGAAAAATGCGATCTTATATGAATCTGTTTATTTTCGCTATTTTAACATGTTTAGTATCCATTGGCCTTGCCCAGCAAACTGCTACGGCGTCCGGCAGCTCTCAGGAAGTTGATACCTCGTCCTTTCCTTATACGGCCGAAATAACCGGTAATGACGTTTATGTTCGCTCCGGCCCGGGCACGAACTTTTACCACTGCGGCAAGCTCAACACGGGCGACAAAGTAAAAGTGGTCGGCAAACAGTTTAGCTGGTCCCGCGTCGTTCCACCGGCCGGCAGCTTTTCCTGGATTTCAATGCAGTATGTCACGATTAACCCGGCCGATCCGAAGGTTGGAACAGTTACCGGTGACAATGTTCGTGTCTATGCCGGCTCTGATTACGTCAAGCCGCTCTATTCCACGACCCTGCAGGGAAAACTCAGCAAGGGCGAGAAGGTCAAGCTGTCAGGCGAGCAGATGGACGATTATTATAAGATCGCCTCTCCGCCTTTTGCCTATCTCTGGGTCAGCACTAAATTCACCAAGGCGATACCTGAGCCTGTCGAAGCTCCGCCAGTTATCCCGACTCTGACCTCGCCGCCTGTCGAGCCGAAAGTCGGATCGACCGAACCAAGTGACGCCAACGCAATGACCGCAGTTGTTCCGGAGCCTGCAGTTCCCAAGTCTCCGCTCGAAAGATATCGCGTTTTGAAAGAGCAGGCCAAGGCCGAACGAGCCAAACCCGCAGATCAGCAGGATTACACGGACCTGAAAAAGGCGCTGCTTGAAATCGCCAACGACAAAGAGGCCGGCAACGCGGCACGCTTCTCGCAGTTCGTCGTCAGGCAGATCGAGGGCTACGAGCTGGCTTTGGCGGTCGTAAAAGAAGTCAAGCTTCAGAATGAGCAGCTCGAAAAGGTCAAGGCCGGAATCAATAAAGCCAAAGCGACAAGAATGGCCGAAGTTGGAACTATGGGTAAGTTCGCAGTTGTCGGCGAATTCCAAACTTATCTGACGTACGGCCCGGGACACTACCGGGTTGTTGACGAAGCCGGCAAAATGGTCTGTTACGCTTTACCAACCGGTGTAGCTTCGCCAATGGATTTAGACGGTTTCGTCGGTCAGAAGGTTGGCCTTGTCGGGACGATCGAGCCGCACCTGCCGACAAAGAAAGCTCTCGTAAGATTCACGGCAATTGTAAAGCAATAATCGCTGGCTGTCTGCTGCGTTAATTGTTTTTCAATATGTCCCCTCCTAATCTGGGCGCCTCGTCTCCGCTCGGCATGAAGGGTAATATACCCCTTCTCTTCACCCTGAGCGTAGTCGAAGGGCGGCAAGCTCTGCAAATCCCGCCGCCTCATCCTGCTCGTACTGATAATCCTGCTCATACGGCCCAAATAGTTCGGACCATTCGTACTCAAGCCTTGGCGTCCTGCCTATACCATCGATTCGACCGTCCGCCCAGATGGTCATATCCCCTTTGCCGCGATAGGCGACACTCAGTCGCTGGAAGCCTTCCTGCCCGCCGGCAGGGTCGACGAGACTCCAGTGACTTTCCTGTGTCTTGGGAGTCTCATCGTTATAATAAACGTCGGCTCCGAAATTTTCGTCGAACGGCGTGTAAGTCCCGTCAGTCCATTGGTTGGTCGTAATCATCGCTTCGCCATGGTGCCAGACGTTTTGCGGCGTGCGCAGATCGTAGAAATCAGGCCCGGTCCGATTCGGATTGCATGTCATAACACCGCCGCAGCCTTCCGGCGCATAGTAGTTCAGGAATGTGCCCGTCATGATCTCATACTCCTGCAGTTCCGCGAAAACGCCGCCGAGTTGACTTGACAAATCTGAGCCGGGAAGATAAGTAAGCGCATATCGGCACGCAATCATTCGCGGCATGCGCCCGAATGATATGTCCGCTCCCCATGATTCGTAATCATGGAGCGATACCAGTGTGCCGAACTCATTGACGCCCTGGGCCGATGTCACCATGCCCGGGAATCCCAGGTTGACCCAACGGGCCGAACCGTCATCGGGGACATAAACAAACAACACATGGTGGTTCAGACTGCCGATGGGCGTCGGAAAATCCAGTCGACGAGTGGACAGGGTCTTAATTGGTGCCGCGACATACCGGCCCCAGCATGTATGGCTTCGGCATGCGTAACTCAGGTCGCCGATTGCGTTGAACATTTTAAGATCGAGTTTGTTGATACCCGCAGCGGGGTATTTTTCAGCCAGCGCCTCGACCATGCCATCCAGTTCCTGCTCGATTTCGGCCGGCCTCCACACAGAACCGGCCATCACGATTCTTAATACACTATACCAGACGCCCAAGAGCTCCTTCGTCTCCTCCGCCGTTTTAACAATGTAATCCGCCAGGAGGTCCCCATGTGCATAGCCCATTTGGTAGTACGAGCCGTAGAGGCGTACGACAGTGTATCCCTGTCCGGCGGCGTTAAGTTGCTGGTCTATGATTACACCATTAGCGACGGCGATCGATAATGAAAGACTCGCTTGCGGCGTGCCCCCATAGGCGCCCATGTTGATTCTGTCGCCGTTGGGAAGCAACTCGAAAGCAACCGGACTGTTCGGATCACCTGCGTCGATGCAGTCGCTCGTTAAATCATCGATGACCCAGCTTTCGCTGGCCGGGTCCCAGCGCCCCGTCTGCGATTTCAGATGATAATCGCTATCGACCCATGCAGCATTCGGATCGTTTGGCTCAACAACGATATTAGGATCATTGACATCGGCCCAATAGCCGGGCTCGGCAAAACACGGATCGACAGATATGGAACCCGAGCCCGCTAATGTGTCGTCAACTCCGTTATCACGCATGTAGTTAACATCGTTATGCCACGAATTGTTGTAATTCAATATTGGCGAACCGGTCACATAATTATGATTGATACCATTGATATGCCCCGTAATGATGTTATTTATAATAACAGGTGAAACCATCACCCTCAGTGTTATTCCATCTATCTCGTTATTCACTATCGTATTGTTGATAATGCCCGGATTGCTTGGTTTTTCCTCTGAGCCGTAAATATAAAAACCATTGAAATTGTTCTTGATGATGTTATTTCTTACCTCAGGATTAGCCCCGTCCCAAACACCTATACCGATTTTGCTATGAACAATAATGTTGTTTCTGATGATAGGCGCATAACTTCCATCTACATATACGCCGCAGTTCATATGTCCTGAATCATTCTCCCCGCTGTTTCTTAATGTAAAACCGCTAATAGTTACGTCATTAGCCCGGGCATCCACGACATCTCCATATCCATTGGCGTCTATAATCGTCGCTTCAGCCCCGGCTCCTGACAGATTAATCCCATCTTTCAGGGTGATATTCTCGTAGTATGTACCGGGTGCTACGCTGACTGTGTCGCCATATTCCGCTGCATCTATCCCGGCCTGTATGTTTTCGTAGTCCGCCCCGGCATCATCGTCCACGTAAATGACCTTGCCATAGACGAATGGGCAGAAAAGGACCACGATGAGCATCAAAGGGATTGTCCGAAAAACTCGTGCAAATCCGGCTTCCATCATTCTTTGTTCCTCCAGCCCCCATCTTTTCAGGCAATAGGGCAATAAACGGCTTTCCCCGATTATTTCTGTTACATAGTATACCAGAAGGTGGCTGTACCTGCAAAGTGCAAAAGACAGGAAGGATGAGCGATGAGAGACGAATCGTTCGTTGTCCTGCCTCTCTGTCATAAATCGTCGCCCGGCCTTTGTTCTACTCCTTTTGGAGTAGTTTGGGCATTGAAATTGGCTTTGATTGGCTTTGTTTTTTCGGCTGCCGAACCCTGCATAATTTTTCATAATCCTTTGCATTAACTGAGGTTGCATTAATTTCAGCCCCTGTAAAATTGGCTTTGTTTTTTCAAATCGCCCCTTTCAAATTGTTTAGTATTTAGAGCTTAGTGCTTAGAGTTTCCGGCCGAAGGCCGGCGGATTGGCTTTGTTTTTTCAAATCGTACCCTTTCAAATGTGCCTTCGGATCTGTCATTCCGCACTTGATGCGGAATCCAAAATCATTAATAAGACTGGATTCCTGTTTTCACAGGAATGACAAAACCATCATTCGCTCCTATCAAATTGGCTTTGAATTGGCTTTGTTTTTCGCAGCCTTCAAAGCATGGAATTCTACATAATCACCTTTCATATAGATACTTAAGCTCATTTTGCCCATTCGCAAATTGGCTTTGTTTTTTCAAATTAACCACGAATTAACCTGGCGCAGCCTCGGGCTTCGCCCTTGGCCGCAACCAAAAAGTTCGTCTTATAGAAAAGCTTCGTAAATTGCTGCAAATACAAAGGTTACGAGTGGCCAAAACAAAAATCGAGCATAAAAAACAACGTTTTGAAAGATTGTATTACGAATAAACACCGGATTTACTCTCATTTTTGCCTTTTTTCTTCTATATTTCTCAATTCTACATTCTAAATTCCACTTACGACATACCACATACGAAATACGAATTCGTTAAGTATTATACGAAAAATCACACATAAAGGCGGGCTAATTCCAAATAAATCTCCGATACACGGCGGCCACTATTCGTGCTGTGGATAATCAACTTAAAGTAGACAGGATTAACAGGGTAAAATGGGGAAAAGAAAAAGATAAAAATCTATGTAAATCCTGTAAATCCCGTCCATAAACAACTTTTCTTCCTTGCTCGACACCGAGACAGCATCTATAATTGAACATATCAGTCCGGCAACTCCTACAATTGCAATGCAGTCCTGACGGAGCGGATATGATAGCTCTGAAGCGGCAACGGCGTACTTTGTGATTTCTTGCTTTATGTCAAGAGGCTTGGGATTTTATACGAAAACCATGTATACATCGTCAGGCATTAACAAAATCCGACGAGAAAGGAGAATGTAAACATGATAGGACTTAAGTGGATATTGACTTTGATCGCATTTATTGGAATAGCAGGATGTGCAACAAACAAATCAGATGCAGAGCCAGCCCAAAATCTCAACACCATCTATTCATCTCTGGAATCTATAAGCAAACATCCAAAGAGTGAAGTCGACAGTGATGCAAAAAGCAGAAATAAGGAATTTGCATGGAGAGACGCGGAACAAGTTAACACTATCACTTCATATCGAGATTTTATAAGCAGGTATCCAATGAGCAAATTTGCCCTTGATGCAAAAAGCAGAATTGACAAATTACTGCAGGAGGCAGGTCCTTTTATTGAAGGTACATATCGAGGTACGGCTGAAGACAAAAGTGAGATGGATATCACCTTGGTTGGATATGGAGAATCGATCAAAGTAAGCCGCCTTGGGTATAAATTTGCCGGCAGCATGCGTGTTGTTGATGTACTGATGGGAGCCAAAGCACCATTCGGGACAATGGAAAACAGGGAACTCAATTTTCAGTTTCCGGTCTTTGTATCTTTTATGTTGCCACGTTTGAACAGCACAAGTGCTAACGTGGGAATAGCGGTCTATAAGGCACGACTTAAAGATGACAATGGTATTTTAATTTGCGAATTGGAACGTATAGAGGAACTTTCGTCTGAGTATAAGAATCTAACGATGAAACAGATCAGCATGGAGGGGGAAATGCCCGATGGAACGGGCATGCTACAGAAATATCGATTTGTTCTTGGGAGATAATAGGGATGGACGCAATCCTGTTCGGCACAAGGATTGATGTGTGATTTATAGGAAAGAATTACCAAAAACTTTTTTTGCATATTACCTATTTTAAACTTGCGCGCTGGAAAATACAAGAAATACAAGGGACAGCGGGGCTGTTGAAAAAGCCCCCTGATTCTGGTATATATATTATCCGTAGTGGGGGCTAACTTCGAAGATCCAAGGGGTCAGGCTTTAATTATTGCAATTCCTGCATGACAGACTCCGAACGAATTCTTATTTTACCTCTATTATGTCGAACTTTATCTGGGGACATCTATGAGCAAGCTTTTGTCAAGACGT
>Ga0307433_1000299_pt1 | contig 43201 bp, 34 predicted proteins | sample SalMarWE160210MG_FD_202166 | JGI IMG/M metagenome (GOLD analysis project Ga0307433, IMG submission 202166) | Salt marsh sediment microbial communities from the Plum Island Ecosystem LTER, Massachusetts, United States - WE1603-210 | ecosystem: Environmental > Aquatic > Marine > Intertidal zone >... | reverse complement strand
AAAGATCAACTACTACTTTGCCCGTGATGGGCTTAAACTGGAAGTTTGGTTTTAATAACTGAGGGGATTCTGCTGATTCCCCAAGGAATTTCCCTAAAATAGCTATCGTACCTTTTCGCTCTATCATTGAAAAGCCGCACTTTTCGAAAAATGGAGCCTGCATAAACCAGCAATTATGGTAGTATCCTATGGTTATTATTCCTTTACGACCCTGACGTTTCGCCTCCTCTTCAGCTGAGTTAATTAAGGCTCGCCCTATACCTCTACCTTTTGCTTTTCCTATAACAGTCAGACAGGGAACAACCATTAGATCCCGTCCAATCGGACCCCAGGGACAAATCTCTATAGGCATAATATGCAAAAATCCTACTTGATTATTATCAATTGAAGCAATCTTCACCCGTAAGCCTTTTTCATACATGTTTCGAAGCCAGGCAATTCGTCTCTTGGCAAATGTATCTATTTCTTCCCTTAGCATATGCACTGATATGTCATTAACGTGGGTACAAGTTCCAACAAAGTATTCATCTGTCTCATCCATCATGTCGTAAATTTCTATTGATGACATTTATCTAACCTCCTTGCTTTTGATCTTTCCCTCTATTCCGTTTAGTATCTTTCTCTCAACATCGGTATTTCTATAAATATTGAGATTATGCCAAGGTTATATTTGCTATCAGAATTGCTATGTTTCCCAGACAGAACTTTTCTTCAGGTATATTCCTATTTTATAATTCGATAAAGTATACAAAAATCCTCTTTTTTGGGAGAAAGTTTTAATTGTGGGTTTTTGGTTTACAACCAGAGAATGGTTAGAATTTTAAGGATTGATGGTATTGATAAAGAGTTGGATTACTTTTGCTCCACCGATAAATGTCCCTGCCATACTTCCCAGATTAGCAAGAGCAACTACCATTAATATTTTAGTAACTCGATTATGGAAAAAGTCTTTAAGGGTAGTGATATTCCCCAGCTGCTCGAAATCTTCTACCCGGGGCCGCCTGATTAAAGCTTCCACAATACCGGCAAACCATCCGGCAGCTAAAAGAGGGTTTAAGGAACTAAAGGGAGCTGCGACAAAGGCAGTAATAATAGAGAGAGGATGTGCCATAGCTATCAATGCCCCCAGGGCAGATAGGGAGCCATTCCATAAAAACCATTGAGAGATTTGGTCAAAGCCGGCAGGGGGAGAATAGGTAAAAGTAGAGGCAATAATAGCAATTATGGCCAAGGGGATACCCCAGACCAATACTTTTAGGTAGTTGGAAGTAGGGGGTATTTTGGTGAGGGCAATTAAATCATGCTCTTTATCTATTTCTTTTTTAATTCCCGGAACGTGTCCGGCACCAACAATAGCAATAACTTTATTGCCCGGAGCTAGTTTTATTTTTTCAGCCAGGTATTGATCTCTTTCATCTATTAAAGTATTTTTCAATCGGGGAAATGAATGGGCTAATTCGCTTAAAGCCGCGGTAAGGATATCTTCTGATTTTAGTCTTTCAATTTCTTCTTCCGAAATTTTTTCTTTGCTGAACATGCTGAAGATTAACATAAAAAGTATGCGCATTTTTCCCCAGAGACTGAGCTTTTTCCAGACACGGGTAAAGGTAACCTGGATATCTCTATCGGCAAGAACCAGGTGGGCATTAATCTCTTTTGCTGATGAGATGGCCTGAATCATCTCCTGCCCCGGGTTAATTCCTAATTGCTGAGCTAATCGTTTCTGAAAAGAAGATAAAATCAAATTAACCAGTAGGAGCAGGGCCTTTTTTTGTTTGATTATGGTGATAATATCCATATTTTTCCATTTATCCCGATTGTTTATACTGTTATAGCGGGCAGAACATAACTCTACGCAGACACTATCCGGCTTTTCTTGCTCAATTAATTCTTTCACTTCCCGAGCACTATCTTTAGAGACATGAGCAGTGCCTACTAATAAAATTTCTTTTCCGTCTTTTTTTAATATGTGGATATTTTTACTATTTGGTAACAATTGTTCTTTCCCCCGGGTAAAAATAATGTGAATGTGTCTATAAAATTGAATTAATATTATACCATAAAAAAATTGTAAAGAATAATTTTTTGGGAGCCTTTTTTTGAGGAAAACGGTGCATAAAAACCTGCCAGAGAACCGTCCCCTGGTAGGTTTTTATAAAAATAATTTCTTTTCAATAATTTTCTCGGCAATCTGAACCGCATTTAGCGCGGCACCTTTTCGCAGGTTATCAGAGACCACCCACATCACCAGGCCGTTTTCAGTAGATATATCCTCTCTAATTCTTCCCACAAAGACTTCGTCTTTTCCTTCGGCAAACAAAGGCAAGGGATATTCTAATTTTTCCGGATTGTCAATCACTTTAATCCCGGGGAAGGCACTCAATATTTCCCGGGTCTTTTGCACCGAAATTTTCTTTTTAGTTTCTATATGGACTACTTCCGAATGAGCCCGATAGACCGGGACTCTCACCGTGGTGGCTGCAACTTTAATATTTTTATCTCCCAATATCTTTCTGGTTTCATCTAACATTTTCATCTCTTCTGTAGTATAGCCATTTTCAGTAAAAGAGCCAATATGGGGAAGCGCATTATAAGCTATCTGATAAGGATAGGCTTTGATTTTAAATTCTTTACCATTTGCGATAGAGGCGGCCTGATTTTTTAGTTCTTCTATTGCTTCTTTCCCGGTTCCCGAAACACTCTGATAAGTAACCACAATAAGTCTTTCTATCCCCACTTCATCATAGATAGGTTTTAAAGCCACCACCATCTGAATGGTAGAACAGTTAGGATTGGCGATTAAACCCTTGTGCCATTTTAAATCATCGGGATTCACTTCTGGAACTACCAGAGGAACCTGGGGATCCATGCGGAAATATTTACAATTATCTATCACTATCGTCCCCTGCCGGACTGCCAGGGGGGCAAATCGAGCACTTACTTCATCACCGGCTGAAAAAAGGGCAATATCAATCCCATCAAAAGAATCATCTTTTAATTCCTGGACTATAACTTTTTCTCCTTTAAATTCATATTCTTTGCCAGCTGATCTGGCTGAGGCAAAAAGACTTAATTTTTCCACCGGAAATTTTCTTTGTTCTAAAACTAGTCTCATCTCTTCACCAACTGCACCGGTAGCCCCTACCACGGCAACATTATATTTTCTCATTTTTCTTCACCTACTTTATCTAAATTAAATTCTTTATGGACTGCTCTTACTGCATCTTCTATACAGGAAGAACTGATTAAACAGGATATTCGAATTCCGGAAGTGCTGATCATATCTATATTTATCCCTTCTTTAGCTAAAGCACCAAACATCTTAGCAGCTATAGCCGGGTCACTGGTAATACCTGCTCCCACAATGGAAACTTTAGCTACTTCCGGTTCTGATATTACTCCTTCAGCTTCGATCTTTTCTGCTAACTGCTCAGTGATTTTGATAGTTTTATTAAAATCGCTTAGAGCAACAGTAAAGGCTATGTCATTAACCTCGTTACGATGAGAACTTTGTATAATCATATCTACAATTATCTCTTCTTCGGCTAAGGCTTTAAATAATTTATAAGCTACACCGGGAACATCCGGAACCCCCTGTACTACAATTTTACCTACATTGGTCTCCTGGGTTACTCCCCTTACGATTACTTTTTCTAACATCGGGTCTACCTCCTTTATAAGCGTACCTTCTCCTTCAACAAAAGACGATTTAACCAAAATCTTTACTTTATAATTTCTGGCAAGATCTATTGCTCTATAGTGCATCACTCTAGCCCCCAAACTGGCCATCTCAGCCATTTCATCATAGGAAATTGCCGGAATTCGACGGGCTGTGCGGACGATTCGAGGGTCAGCAGTGTAGACTCCATCGACATCGGTATAGATTTCACACCTGTCTGCCTCCAGCTGTGCGGCCAGGGCAATAGCAGTAGTATCTGACCCTCCTCTACCTAAAGTAGTGATATCGCCATTGGCGTCAATACCCTGAAAGCCAGCTACGATAACTATTTTACCTTTTTCTAAAGCTGACTTTAATTTTTTATGATTTACGGCGGTAACCTTGGCCTTAGTATGAACGGCATTGGTAACAATCCCTGCCTGCATTCCGGTAAAAGAAATAGCATCCCAGCCCAGAGCGTGAATAGCCATAGTTAATAATGCGATAGAAACCTGTTCACCGGTAGAAATTAGCATATCTAATTCTCGCTCATTGGGAGAGGAAGTAATTTGGCCGGCCATCTTGATTAGTTCATCGGTAGTCTTCCCCATCGCTGAAACTACTACCACCACTTTATTTCCTTCTTTTGCCTTTTCTACTATTTTCTCAGCTACCTTTTTTATCCGCTCGATATCTGCTACCGAGCTTCCTCCGTATTTTTGCACTATAATTTTATTCATCAGTAAAAGATTCACTCCTTAATTAGTCGTTTAACTAGTCGTTAGTGAATAGTCGTTAGTATTAAATACAAACTGCAAGATGCAAATATTTACAATTCATTAATTAACCGATTGACCAATCAATCTATTCGTAGGGCAGGCGTCTCGCCTGTCTATTCCTATCTGTTATTTACTTGACTACCCAAAACCAAATTATTTTCTACTAATCTGTTATTGCGAGCGAACGAAGTGAGCGCAGCAATCTTGATATTAATTCTTTAATTAGCTAACCAGGTAACTAACTAGCTGATCCTAAACGAGATACGATTCACGAGATACGAGATACTAATTTTGTTCCCTCTAAATCTACCTCTAATACCAGGATACGGCAAGTTATCCCTGCATTTAAAAAAGTATCTTTCATTATCTTGCTTATTGTTTCCTCTGAACCCACTTTGGTTAAGGAAACCACCGAGGGTCCGGAACCGCTTAAAGCAACACCGGCTAAGCCCGTTTTTTTAATTTGGGAAAACATATCTTCAATCCCCGGGATAAAGGGTGTCCTATAAGGCTGATGCAGTCTGTCTTCCATGGCCTCAGCCAACACATCCCAATCGGAATTTTGCAAGGCGTTGACCAAAAGAGCAGACCTGCTTAAATTAAATATCGCCTCAGGCAAAGCTACTTTTTGGGGCAAAACTTTTCTCATCTCTTTTGTATTTAAAGAAAATTCCGGTATCGCCACCACAATTCGTAAATCAAGCGGGGTTTTAATCCTGGTCCACTTTATCTCCTCTTGGCCTGTTTTATAAGCCAGGGTAAGTCCCCCGATTAGAGCGGGGACAATATTATCCATATGCCCTTCTAAAGAAAGAGCCAGCTCAAGCATTTCCTGATTAGTTAAATCAATATTATAGAGTCTGGCTGCCCCCACTACTCCTCCTATTATTGCTGATGCACTACTACCTAATCCTCTGGTAACAGGTATTTCGTTGAACACTCTTATCTTTAATCCCTTTTTATGGATATCTTTATAAGTTCTTTTTAAAACCAGGTTTATAGATTTCCAGATTAGGGTATCCTCTTTCTTTTTGGCCGAAAACTTTTCCGCTCCTTCTCCCTGGTATTCAACAAACAAGCCCTCTTCTATCTCTTCTATCTCCAGCTTTAAATATAATTTTAAAGCCAGACCCAGACAATCAAAACCCGGACCTAAATTGGCGGTAGTAGCCGGAACTCGAATTTTTATCATAAATTTTCTCTCCTTAAATTAGTTAGTTAGTTAATTAGTTAGCTAGTTTAATATTAAATCCTCAACCATCTAAGATACGATATACTATATAATATATACTAATTTTTCTATCCGCTATTTTCTTCTTTCTTCACTATACGCTAAACGCTACACGCTCTACGCTAATTTATATTTCCACCACTCTAATGGCGTTACATATCTTTACTACACATTCCAAGCTGGAAACTTCCCTTAAAGCTTCCTGGACATTGCCTTCTTTGGCCTGATGGGTTAAGAAAACAATATCTGCTACTTCTCCGGCTTCTCCTTTTTGTATGACCGAAAGGAAGCTGACTTTTTTCCGGCCGAAAACACCGGCAATCTCTGCCAGTACTCCGGGCCTGTCTTTTACCCTGATCCTTAAATAATAAGGAGAAAAAGTTTGGCTAAAATCCCTGATCTTTTTCTTTTCAAAATAATTATATCGGTTATTGTAATTATTATAATTTTTAATTATCTCTACTACATCGCTGACAATCATGCTTCCTGCAGGTAAAGCCCCGGCTCCCAGACCGGAAAAGGTTAAGTCTCCAAAATCCCCTCCTCGAACCAGAATTCCATTGTAGGCACCGCCAATATTAGCTAAAGTATGCCTTTTAGGTATTAATGCCGGATGAACCCTTATATCTAAATCCGTACCTGTATTCCGGACCAAAGCCAGGAGTTTAACGGTATAGCCCAACTCTCTGGCATATTCGATATCCAGCTTAGAAATATTTCTTATCCCCTCATAATAGATATTATCCGGATCGATCTTCACCCTGAAGGCAATGGCAGAAAGAATAAATATCTTGTTAAAAGCATCAAGCCCATCAATGTCTTTGCTGGGGTCAGCCTCAGCATACCCCTTCTCCTGAGCCTCCTTTAAGGCTTCTTCATAATCTTTGCCCTCTTCGCTCATCTTGGTGAGGATATAATTGGTAGTGCCGTTTAGAATCCCTATTATTTCTTTTAATTTATAGGAAGTAAGGGAATGAGAAAGCACCCCGATTATAGGAATAGCGCTAGTAACGCTTGCTTCAAAAAGAAAATACACTTTATTTTCCCGGGCTAAATCTAAAATTTCATATCCTGCTTTGGCTATTACTTCTTTGTTGGCAGTGACTACGTGTTTTCCTGAGCTGAGAGCTTGCATAATCAAACTTTTTGCCGGTTCAAAACCGCCAATGGTCTCCACTATGATATCAATTTCCGGGTCAGCTACTACCTCTTGAGCAGAATCGGTAAAAATTTTATAAAGGTTTTTGTCGGGAAGAATTTTATTCTTGTCTTTATCTGCCAATTTCTTTAATACTATTTTTTTAGGATATATCTTTTGCTCAATAAATTCTTTATTCTCCAACAAAATCTTAAGTGTGCCCTGTCCTACCGTGCCCAATCCCAATATGCCAATATTAATCGTATTTTTCTTCATAATTATCTACCAACCTTTCTGTTTAGTCGTTAGTATATAAAAAAATCTTTCGTCTTACTTATATGTCAAATATAAAGACGAAAGATTTTCGCGGTTCCACTTTATTTCTCTGAAATCATAATTTTCTCAGAGCTCTCTTATAAGCTGTAAGGGTCCTATCCCAAAAGACTTACTCTTTTAATAATCAGAGATTCATCTATAACCTCCAGGGTGGTCTTCAGTCAATAATTTTCTGTAGTAAGAAATTTTTTGACCTACTCTTCCTGTCATCGGCCTTCTATTAAATTTTCATTAATTTTAACACTCAAATCCAATTTTGTCAAAATTTCACTTGCTTTTGATTATATTACGCCTTCTCTCCTTAAACTATCAATCTCCTCTTTAGAAAAACCTAAAAGTTTTTTTAATATCTCTTCAGTATGCTGACCTAATAAAGGTGAAGCTTTCTCTACTTTTCCAGGAGTTAGAGATAACTTGATAGGGCTATCGGTGATCTTCACTTTACCTGCTTGGGGATGTTCTACTTCTACGATCATCTCCCTGAGCTTGACATTGGGATCTTCTACGATCTTATCAATGGTATTGACTTCCCCTACCGGGACCCCTGCTTGCAGGAGGATATCCAGGACCTCCTGGACGGTCTTTATCTTGGACCAGTGAGTGATGATCGGCTTTAAGGCTTGATAGTTTTCAGAACGCTGGAGGTTGGTGCTAAAACGGGGGTCTTTTAGTAAATCTGTTTTATTGATGGCTTTACAGAATCTCTCCCAAAGCATATCATTACCCACCCCGATGACAAACCAGCCATCTTGGGCTTCAAAGACATCAAAGGGGGCAATGGAGGGGTGGGCACTGCCGGTTCTTTGGGGGATTTCTCCAGTGACCGTATACCTGACTACCGCATTTTCCAAAACGGAGACCACGGCATCCATCATGGCGATATCCACCTGTTGTCCCAGGCCTGTCTTTTCTTTAACGCGAAGGGCAGCCAAGATGCCGATGGTGGCAAAGGAACCGGAAAAGATATCACCAATGGAGGAACCGACCCTGGTGGGGGGACCATCGGCTTGACCGGTGATGGCCATGATGCCTCCCGTCGCCTGGGCGATGACATCATATCCTGGTCTACCTGGGTATACGGTCTTATGGCCAAAGCCACAGATGGAGGCATAGATGATCTGGGGATTGATTGCCTTTAAGGTCTCATAACCCAAACCCAATTTCTGCATGGTATTGGGGCGATAATTCTCGGTGACCACATCGGAAACCTTAACTAAATCCTTGAATATTTTCTTACCTTTTTCCTTTTTCAAATTTAAAGTAATACTCTTTTTGTTCCTATTTATACTAATGAAATATGCACTTTCCTTGTTTTTAAAAGGACCAAAGTAGCGAGAATCATCACCTATGCCCGGCCTTTCAATTTTAATAACCTCGGCTCCTAAATCAGCTAATTGCATAGTACAAGTAGGCATGGCTAACACATGCCCTAAGTCTAATACTCTTATTCCTTTAAGTGGTTTTTCCATATCTTTTTATTTCCTTTCAGAATAGATTTGCTCTTAACAAATATTATATTAATTAAAATAAATTATATATCTTTCAATCCTAATTCTTTCAATTTTTCTTCGGTAGGAACTCCATTTTCATTCCAACCCCTCAAGCAATAATATTCTTCTAACATTTTTTCTAATTCAGGTAAAACTCCTGCGGCCATTCCATCATTGCGAGCCAAATGCAAAAGCCTTGGTGGGAGGATATCATCCTTACGATTTATACCTAATCTAACGTTATACATTCTTTTAAGATTGTGTAATCTCTCTCCTATGGTCAGTAATTCTGCTGGGGTAAGGTTCCAACCGGTTACATGGTTTAACCATTCTGTTACCTTGGTTGGCCCTATTCTGCCAAATAGTAAAAACTTACAAAGCCCCAGGGCATTAAAAACATTCATATAATTTTGTAGTTTAATCACCAGCTCTGCCTTGCCTACAGAAGTATGGGGGTCTAACATATTATCTTCTCCATAACCTAAATCTTCTAAGGGAATGCCAGATTCAATTGCGTAACTTAAAGATTCTAAATGACATCCTCCTCTATTAGCGGTAGCATAACTTAGAGCCATTCCGGTATAAGCTCGAGGATCATGTAAAGGTAGTTCTAAACCTTTGACATGAATAGCAAATTCCTCAGAATTTTTTCCAATCTTTTTTGAGAACAACCTTACTCCTTGACCCAGCAACTTGCCCGGACCTTCATTTTTTGCCACTTGATGAACAAGATTAATTATTGCCTGGGAATTACCCCACTCTAAATTTATTCCTTCAAAATCTTTTTGATTTAAAAAACCTTTCTCGCATGCTTCCATGACAAAGGCTATACTAATTCCAAAAGAGATAGTATCTATTCCGTATCGATTACAAAGGTCATTGGCTTCAACGATACTATCTAAATTGTCATTTAAACATAAGGAACCTAAGGCGGCTACAGTTTCATATTCCGGACCATGAACCACAAAAGGAGGGATTTTGATTTTTACTTCTTTTCCACAGGCAATAGGACAGGCAAAGCAGGCATAGTGTTTTTTAAAAAGAGTATCGACAATGACTTCTCCGGTGACCTTGCTGGCTCCCTGCCATCTACTCCAGGCAAAGTTTTTAATAGGCAGATCGCCGGTATATTCTCTTGCTTCAACTGAACCAGCAGTACCTAATTGATGCAATCCTTCGGTATAATGTCTGATATTTTGGCGATCAGCCTTTAAGATTTCTTTTAAGGTTAAGGCGTTCTTTATCGTTGGTTTTAAATTTCCCTCAACTACGATTGCTTTTAAATTTTTTGATCCCATTACTGCGCCTAATCCGCCTCTTCCTGCTAATCGGTAGTGAAAAGCATCTATCACAATAGAAGAAATATTCACTAAATTCTCGCCAGCCTGACCAATGGATGCTATCTTAATTTCAGAACCATGGTTTTCCTTTAAATTTTGGGAAGTGTTATAAGTATCTTGACCCCAGATCTCCTTAGCATCTTTAATTTTAATTTCTTCGGGAGTGATATATAAATAAACTGGTTTCTCTGCTTTCCCAATAACTATTATGCCTTCATAACCGCAGAACTTTAACTCAGCACCCCATTTCCCACCAACGGTTGATTCGTTCCAGATACCGGTTAAGGGAGATTTGGCACACACCGAGAGTTTACTGGCAGTGGGGACAGGTGTTCCGGTTAATAATCCAGAGAAAAAGAGTAAAGGGTTGTCTGGATGAAGAGGAGAAAGATTAGGTTGTAATTTATCGTATAATAATTTGGCAGCTAGCCCGCTTCCCCCTAAATAATTTTTGAATATATTTTCATCTAATTTTTGAATTGAAATAGTATTTTTAGTTAAATCAACATTAATTATCCTTCTTGGAATATCAGACATTTTTTATTATTCTTTCCCCTTTTATAAATATTTTTTTATATCTTTATCATAAAATACTAATTTAACTAATCGAATTCCTAATCTGCCTGTCAAATAAAAGATAAAGGTGGGCTTCTAAAAAATAGCGAAATGTTATAATTTAGAAACTTCTTTTCTCTTAATAATTACCAGCGATAGTGTACATCCTTCCTTATGTATTGATTATAGATTGTTTTTACTTTTTCCATTTGTGTATCTGTAAGGGGTGGGAATTCCGCTGCTTTAATATTCTCTTCCACCTGGTTACAGTGTTTTGCTCCCGGAATAGTACAGGACACCGCATCAAACATCAGAATCCAGCGTAATGCAAACTGAACCATACTCATACCAGAAGGGACTATCTTTTTTAGTTCCTCAACTGCATTAAACCCTTTTTCGAAGTCAACACCAGAAAAAGTTTCACCTCTATCGAAAACTTGTCCTAGTCGATTATAATTCCGATGATCATTCGACGAAAATTTCATATCCTTTTTCATTTTTCCTGTTAGCAATCCACTAGCAAGTGGGACACGAGCAATAATTCCTATCTTGCGATTTTTAGCTTCTCTAAAAAATAGCTCCGTAGGTCTATGCCTAAATATATTAAAAATTATTTGTACAGTTTTAACACCAGGGTATTCAATTGCTTTTAATGCTTCTTCTACCTTTTCAACACTTACACCATAATTTAATAATTTTCCTTTTTTTACTAAACTATTTAAAGCCTCAAACAATTCAGGATGGTAATATACTTCAGTAGGTGGGCAGTGTAGTTGTAGAAGATCAATCGCTTCAATTTCCAGATTTTTTAGACTATCTTCAATAAAATGTTCGATATTAACAGGTGTATAACTCTCGGCAATATGGGGAGATAGACGACGCCCCGCCTTGGTAGTTACATAAATTCTTTCTGAGCATTCCTTCTTTAGCTTTGCAATTAGTCGTTCACTCCTACCCATACCGTAAACATCTGCTGTATCAAAAAAGTTTACTCCCCTATCAACAGCGCTTCTAAGGGTTGTCATAGATTCTTTATCATCCACAGGCCCCCAATCCGAACCAATTGCCCAAGATCCAAAACTAATCTCAGAAACCCTCATTTCAGTCTGACCCAATTCTCTATAGTGCATCATGTTACTTCCTTTCTTTTTTTCGCTTATTATATATCAAACCTTAAGATATTATTGCAAGTTAATACCTAAAACAAAACCCACACTTTTATTTTTTACTCTATTTGTTTGAGCAGAATTACAAGTTAAATTTCAACTACGCACCACTTTCATTTTTTCTATGCACCTTTAAATAATTAATAATAAAAAATGGATAAATTCCGAATAATTAGTAATGGATGGTTTTAATCTATTGTAAAATAAATAATTTACCTAATAATGTATTTCATTAATTCTTTAAAATCTTCTTTTAAACTATAATATAATTTCTTGTATATTTGATAACATTGATTATATCTTTCGGTATTTTGAATCCTGGGGACGATAGTCTTTTTAACTTTAATAATTCTATTCACTGCTTCTGCAAAACTACTATATTCACCAACACCTACACCGGCAATCAAAGCTGCTCCAAAGGCGGGTCCTTCCTCTACATTTAATAGATTTATCTCTTCACCTAAGATATCAGCCAATATCTGCTGCCATATCCTGCTCTTTGCTCCCCCTCCGATAGCCCTTATCTCCTTAATCTTAACCCCTTTATCTTTAATTAATTCCAGAGAATCTTTTAGGGCAAAGGTTACTCCTTCTAAGACAGATCTGGTAAAATGCCTTTGATCGTGTTTTCCGGATATACCAAAATATACCCCACGGGCATGAGCATCATTATGGGGAGTCCTTTCTCCATAGAGATAAGGTAAAAAGATCAATCCTTCACTGCCAGGGTTTATCTCTTCTGCCAATTGATCTAATTTAGTATAATCTAAGCTACGGTTAAATAATTTTTTCTGTAACCATTCATAAGACATACCTGCTGATAAGGTTACCCCCATCATATACCAGCTATCCGGGCAGGCATGATTAAAGAGGTGTATTCTGCCTTCTTGATCAGCCTGGGGATTAGTAGTCTGGGCCAAGACTACCCCTGAGGAACCGATACTGACCATCACCCTTCCTTCTTGGATAATTCCACTTCCCACTGCCCCACAGGCATTATCAGCTCCTCCGGCAACTACCGGAGTTTTAAATTTTAATCCGGTTTGCTCAGCTATTTTTTTAGTTATCCTACCAGCTAAATCGAAGGAGTTAAGTATAGGGGGGAGTAAATCTGGGTCAATCTCCAGTCTTTCCAACAGGCTGGTAGACCATCTCTTCTTTATTACCTCAAATAGTAGAGTACCGGCAGCATCAGAGACCTCGGTAAACAGCTCATTGGTTAGCCGGTAGCGGATATAATCTTTGGGTAAAAGGATATATTTAACCTTTTTATAATTTTCTGGTTCATTCTCTTTTAACCATAATATCTTGGGAGCAGTAAAGCCCTCCAGGGCGGGATTAGATACATAATGGATTAGCTGATCCAACCCTCCTGCTTTAGTATAAATCTTGCTACATTGTTTAGAGGTTCGGGTATCGCTCCAGAGGATGGCCGGTCTAATAACTTCCATCTTTTCATTAAGGAAGACCGAACTGTGCATCTGTCCGGATAGGCTTATTCCTTTAATCTGGTTAGAGTCAACAGGATTATTAGATACTGTTTCCTTAATCACTTTTACAGTAGCTTCCCACCAATCATAGGGAGATTGTTCTGCCCAACCAGGATGGGGAGTTGCCAGGGGATAAGAAACTGTTTTACTGGAAATAATCTTGCCTTCTGGGGACACCAATAGGGCTTTCACCCCACTGGTACCGATATCAAGTCCTAAAAGATAACCCATAAAACACCTGCTTTTTAATCTTTGTATTTTTAATAATCACTCTTTATACATTCGGTCAAAATAGTTTTGGGCATTTACCAGAGCTTCTCTCATAATATCCTCTGCTTTAGCGGTTTCCCGGTTGTTAAGGTATTTCATTAGCTGTTCTTTGTTAAGTTCTTGAGCAGCTTGTGCACATGCTTCCCAGCTTAGTATACTCCTAATCACTCTGTCGATTCCCTGCTCTTCATTATCATATGGCCTTACCTGCATATCATGTCCTTTCCAGCGATTAAAACCTGCTTCCTGGATTAAACCCGCTATGGCTATATTCATACCATTAACCCGTACTCCATGATCGATATCATATTTGCCCGGTCCGCCAAGAATGATACCATCATTATATCCTTGACTGTTTAAGTGCATATGAACTAAAGCATTATTGTCTATTTCCTCTACGGTGTCATAGACATGGTCGAGCCCTATCATCTCTGAATGACCAAACTCTTTATTCACTCCCTTTTTGGCACGAGTAATTTTAAACTCTTCTTCTAACTTATTCCAAAACACCAGAGCACTGGCTACGGTAGGAATTAAAAGAGCCGGATGTCCTTCATTGGGTTTGGGTTCTATCGCAAAATAGAGGTCTCCTCCCAGTTTTTCTTCATATTTACATAATTTTGCCATACTCTCTTTAAGATTCTGATACATTTGAAAGATTCCAATAGATGCAAGGTCATACCCAAATGAACCATTCCAAATAATAACAGCAGGCCATTTTAAGGGATCCGGATGCCAGGCTTTCCTTAAAGGTCCGTAAGCAAGATCAACCGTTCTTTCTCCAAATTCTTCTGCTGATTTTCTCTCCTCAGGATCTAAGGAGGCTATACCCCCATAAGCATAAGGTTTATGTGCTCCCGGAGTTACCATGGCCAGATATATCTTGGAATCTATTAATGCATCAGCTATTTCAGGGGCTGTTTTTTCATCAAACTCATTATCATAATGCATTTCAATTCCTAACTCTATAGTATCCGGTAATCTCGGGGCAATCCTATTTCTTACCAGTTTAATCATATCAACAGTACTTAAATTGTTAGAATTCCATTCTGGTCTCATATCATCCGGGACAAAACCACCCTTCCCCGCATTAAAAGTCCATCGACAGATACTATGTAATGATTTATTTTCTTTCATTTTTTTTACTCCTTCTTCGGTATTACGTATTGTACTTGCCTGAATTTTTCTTATTGATAGCTATTTCTCTATTTAGCCCAATTCAAAGAGCGTTGTACAGCTCTCTTCCATCCATCATACAAACTTTCCCTCTGATCCTTACTCATTTGTGGTTCAAATATACGATCCACTTTCCATTGATACTCCAGCTCCTCTCTACTTTTCCAAAATCCTACACCCAATCCAGCCAGATAAGCTGCACCCCGAGCTGCCATTTCAGTAACTAACGGCCGCTTCACAGGTTTACCCAAAATATCTGCCTGAAACTGCATTAAAAAATCGCTTTTGGTAGCCCCTCCATCTACGCGTAAAGAGACTGCTTTCTTCCTAAAATCGGACTCCATGGCTTCTAAAACATCCTTAGTCTGGTAAGCTAGAGATTCTAAAGTACTGCGAGCAATATGTTCACGGCTTGTTCCCTGAGTAATACCAATAATTAATCCCCGGGCATACATATCCCAATAAGGGGCACATAGACCGGTAAAGGCAGGTACCACATATACTCCACCTGTATCAGGTACCTTTACTGCCATTCTACTACATTCTACTGCGCTATCGATAATATTAATGCCGTCTCTAAGCCATTGTATAGCTGCCCCGCCGATAAAAACTACTCCCTCCAGTGCATATTCAGTCTTTCCGTTAATATGCCAGCATAGATCAGTAGTTAAACCGTTTTTTGAAAGAACCGGCTTTTCTCCTATATTCATCATAAGTGCCAGCGCTGTCCCATAGGTGTTTTTGGCCATTCCAGGTTTAAAACAGGTCTGTCCAAAGGTTGCCGCATGTTGATCGCCAGCAACTCCAGCAATCGGAATTTCAACATCAAAAAATACATTCTTTGTTGTAGTTGCCATAATTCCACTGGAAGGCATCAAATCGGGAAGTATATTTTCAGGAATTCCAACTACTTCCAAAAGTTCTGAATCCCATTTCAAGGTGTGAATATTAAGCAACATCGTACGCGAGGCATTAGAATAATCTGTAACATGTACAGTACCGCCACTTAAATTCCAAATTATCCATGAATCAACATTGCCCATATAAATTTTGCCCTGAGCTATCTTCTCCTTAACCCCTGAAACATTTTCAATAATCCATTTAATTTTTGTAGCAGAAAAGTAAGCATCAATTGTGAGCCCGGTTTTCTTACGCACCATTTGCTCGTACCCTTTAGCTTTAAGCTCATCGCATATTATAGCAGTTCTACGACACTGCCAGACGATTGCATTATAGACAGGTTCACCCGTATATTTATCCCATAAAATTGTAGTTTCTCGCTGATTAGTAATTCCAATAGCTGCAATCTCTTCAGCTTTAACCTTTCCGTTTCTTAAGGCATCCTTTGTACAGTCCATAACTGTCTTCCAGTAATCCTTAGGATTGTGCTCTACCCATCCAGGTTGAGGAAAAATTTGTTTTATCTCTCTATATGCTGCCGAATGAATATCTCCATTACGGTTAAACAGTATAACCCGGGTACCAGTAGTACCTTGATCTATAGACATAATATATTTCTTATCCACTACTTTAAGCCTTCCCCTTTAGATTATTTATTCGGTTTAATAATCGCCTTTATAATATTCCCATTCGGAACGCTTTTAAATGCTTCCTCAGTGTTCTGAAAATAAATAATTTTTTACTTCCATGAAGATGAGTACGAAGGTCTATTCCACAGATTGAGCAAGCATCTACTTTCATGATAGCATTAATATGCGCTTTAACATCATACTTCTATATACTCAATACCAAGCATAGCACATAACATTTTCCATTTTCTAGTATGATCACCTAAATTTAATACCTGATGATGAGTACCTCCATTTTCTAACCATCCATTCATACATTCTCTAATGCCTGTATCTGGTCTGAAATGAAAATAAGGCATCGGTACATTCGGTAATTCTTCCGTATCAAGAACTTCTCCCTTCGATACCACTAACCGGAATTTTTCCCCCTCGATTGCAACCAAAGAAACCATAGTAGCAGGTCCTGGTTCTGCCATAAAAACAAGTGTGGGAGGGTTACCAAGACCTCCAATTTCAAGTTCTCTATCAATTAGTCTAATGGGACGGTCTTTCCTTGCAATCTTCCAGTTACCTTCACCCATATGGCTCATAAGTGCTGAATCCTTCTGAAAATCCATTGAATACATTTCTGTAAAATGTGGATTCCCTATCAATATATGCCCTGCGCCAGTCAAACTTACCGTATTTGTATCACCTTCGGCTGCATATCCATATCCCTTAGCTAGTATATTTGATGCTCCAAGCATAGGAATCTGTTTGAAGCGACCATCTTCTTTAAATACATCAAAATTTGCAGAAAAACCATCATAATCTTTTAATTCAAGTAACTTTTCAAATCCCAACTGTAAACGAATAGCATATCGATGACTATCTTCGGATAGTTTAGGATCGATTGTAAAATTCTTTCGGTCTTCTATTATTTGCGCTTCAATCTCTCCATCAGAAACAGACTCCATACAACGGTAAACATCTCCAATGCTTTCATGGTTTGCTTCTGGACCGATCTTTCTAAAAAATGCAGCATCGTCACCCACAATATCACCCATCCCTCGCATTCTTCCAAATATGGCAATTCTCATTTTCTTTAGATATCTCACTGTCTGTGCAGCTCGTGCCCAATCATTAATAAAAGATTTAAAATTTTTACTCTTCCAGTCCTCAGTGATAATAGTAGGCTTTATACCTGTTCTTAGAATAATATTTGCAGTATCCTGTGCTCCATGAATCCCCTGATTAGTAGTTAGATCTCCCCATCCCCAATTCTTCGTTACTATTGGAACGGGTTGTATATTAGCAAGCATTAAAGGTAGTTTATTTCCCTGTAATGCCTTTACCAGTCGCATCCCCGGACTATAAAGAAGCATAATAATTATGATTCCATCATGCCCTTTTTCATTAAATCCCTTCACTATAGCTTCTATATCCATTCTGTTCTTAGCTGCATGAGGAAAATCTATATCTACAATATCTGCTAATTGAGCCGCAACTTCTCTTGCATAACTCTCCTGTAGATTGGTAATTTCCGGCTGTTTTTCATCATAAAGTCCATGCATTATACCCAATAAACCTATCTTTGGCTTTTGTTTCTTTATCATATTATTAACCTCTCTTCAACTATACATATTTTTATTTTGCAAGCCCTTCTAAGAATCAGCTATTTTTCAATTAAAAGTAGTGCCTATATTATTTATTATTACTCTTAATATTTCATACTATAGACCTAGTCTTCCAGTTTGAACATTACCTTATTAAATAACTCTTTTTTGTGGTACATCATATCAAAACAATGCTTACATTCTTCCAGTTTAAATCTATGAGAAATTAGGGATACTGTTTTGATTTTTCCACTATCCATCAAACTTAACGAATTTTCCCACTCATTAATTGGAAAAGGTGAAATGGAAGAGTTCCAGGCTCCATGTAAAGTGAGTTCTCCTCTTAAAATCTTGCTTAATTCTGAATTGGGGATTATCAAGTCATCATAGGAAATGCCACAGTATACAACTGTACCCATTTTTCGTACAACTTGAATTGCCTGTAGTTGAGTAACCTTATTCCCCGCCAGCTCTATAGCTGCGTCCACACCTTCTCCGTTCGTTTGTTCCTTAATTAGATTAGCAACATTCTGCTTTTTTCCATTAATGACATAATCTGCCCCAAAACTTTCTGCCTGTTTTAATTTCTCATCAAAGATATCTACCACATATACTTTTCCGGCACCAATGATTTTTAACCATTGCAAGGCTAAAAAACCAATGGGTCCCATTCCTAATAAAACAACTTGCTGCCCCGGTTCTAGTCTTATTTTCCTGACTGCGTGAAGGGCCACGGCTACTGGGTCGGTCATAGCCCCTGCTTCGTAATCAACATTATCAGGTAGCTTTAACACATTATCAGCATTGACTCGAATATATTCAGCCATGGCTCCATCGATTCGTGAGCCATAATACTTATAATTATCACAAAGTACATATTCGCCCACATGACAGTAGTTACAGTATCCACAGTGAATTAAGGGCATAACGGTTACTCGATCACCAAGGTTTAAGTTTTGAACTCTGTTCCCTAAAGATACTATATCACCAGCAAACTCATGACCAATAGTAGTTGGATACCTATAGGTACCCTTTTCCATAACCCGCATGATATCAGAACCACATACTCCACAAGCTTTTACTTTAATGATCACATCATTATCTTTTTCAAGTTGGGATCGTTCAACCTCAACACAACGAACATCTCCGGGGGCAAATAATCTAACAGCTCTCATGGTTATAACCACTTCATTTCTTATCCTCGAAATTAATTTCTTATTTTTTTAATGCTCGAATTTTGTTCTTTGCTTTGAATACCTTCTGTACACACAATAATAGATGCCTTATTATAAAAATAAATTATTGTTTATATTTAAATTAATGCTTGTATATTAAAAATATATAAACATCATTAGTGCATTATTTAACTTCTACGGTAATACCCTCTGAAATGGACTTCTCAACTGCTTCTGTCGTCTTCTGTGCCCAGATAGCATCTTCCAGATCAGAAAGTGGTTTTCCTCCTCCCTTTATACACAAATCAATAAAATACTTATCCTCGTTAGTTATAGTCTCCTGATAAGCGGTATAGGTGTGTGCATGTGAAATTCCTTTTTTCACTTCCACCCAGTCTTGATAAGTATAATTAGTTGTACCTGATGTACCAATTACTTTAACAGTAAAGGTCCAAGGAGATGATGAAAGGTCATCAGCAGCAAAACTTGCACAAAGGTGAGCTAAACCACCGTTCTCGAGCTCAATATTGACCAGTGTGATGTCTTCCTGGTCGAGTCTCTCATAGTGTCTGTTGGCTTTAAAAGCGTTCACTCGTTTCGGTCGACCTACAAGATACATCATGGTATAAAGATTATGAGTAAGGATATGCCGCACAACACCAGGAAGAGTCGAAGCGCGCTCTTCAGAATGATGAATATTGTACATTACATAACATGATACAATCTTTCCCAAATCCCCATTCTTAATTAGTTCTTGAGCACGTTTCAAACTATCTTCGTGTATCATATTGTGCCCAGGAATACAGAATACACCACACTTTTCTGCAATAGCCTTCATCTCCTCGATTTCGGGTACAGAAAAACAAAGCGGTTTCTCCACAAGCACATGTTTACCCGCTTCCATGGCGAGCTTTGCGAACTGAAGGTGAGTCTCCAGATTAGTTAAAATAAAAACAGCATCTATAGCAGGGTCTTTAACTAACTTTTCTGGAGTTTCATATCTTTTACAATCTTCTTCTTTCGCACGCTTCTTAGCCCGTTTCTCTGTTCGGTTCCAGAGCCCTACTAACTCAGCATTAGGAATGTCCCTTAACGCCTTTGCGTGCAAGATTGAGATTTCCCCTGCACCTATAAATCCAATACCTATATTCTTTTTTGTCATCTTATACACCTCCTAAGTGTTTTTGATATGTTGTATTCCTAATACACCATAAATCCATAAGTATGAAATAGTATACCTAATTTGTTCTATTCTATTTAATAAAAAAACGGTGTACTGTTATATGCTGGTAAGTTTCTCCAGGTTTAAGTATGGAAGAGGGAAACTCTGGATGATTAACAGAATTAGGGAGTGATTGAGTTTCCAGACAAAGAGCTCCATGTTTCTTAAATATCTTACCATTTGCCCCCTTAACATTATCCAGGAAATTACCTGTATAAAATTGAATACCGGGTTGAGTAGTTAATACCTCCATACAACGACCACTTTTTGGATCATATACTATAGCCGCAAGCTTTAAGTCCTGGTCAGATGGAGCAACTACATAACAATGATCATACCCCCCGGGTACATCTCTAAATTCCTTACTAATTGTTTTCGAATAGGTAAAATCCATAGGCGTCCCGGACACATCTTTAAACTTACCAGTGGGTATAAGCGTTTCATCAACCGGAAGGTATTGTAAACAATTGAGAGTCAGTTCATGATCTAAAATTGTTCCAGAACCAGCTCCACTTAAATTCCAGAAGGCATGATTGGTTAGACTCACGGGAGTTGACCTATCCGTCTGAGCCCAGTACTCAAGTTTAAGCTCATTTTTATAATTCAAACTGTAAGTTACACAGACCTTCAGATTTCCTGGATAACCTTCCTCATCATCAGGGCTGAAATAGGTAAATTTTACTCCAATATTCTTAGCATCTTCAAAACTCTTCGCCCTCCATACAACCTTATCAAATCCCTTATTTCCTCCATGCAGATGATTGATGCCATTCTCGTTACAAGCCAGAGTGTATTGTATACCATTCAAAGTAAATGCCCCTTTTGCAATTCGGTTACTATAACGCCCTATTGTTGCTCCAAAATAAGGATTCCCTGTCAGGTATTCTTCAAGGGTGTCAAAACCAAGAGTAATTTCCTCTTCACATCCATAACTATCTGGCATTTTGAATGAAGTTAAAATGGCTCCATAAGATATAACCGTACAAGAAACGCCGTTGGCGTTTCGAATTATAAATTTCTCTATAGTTTGACCATCCCTGGTTTTTCCAAAAATTTCCTTAAAAAGAGTCAAAATTATACTCCCCTTATTTAATTTATTCATCTTAATACTTGAAAACTATATTTTTTCAGATTTGTAAAATATGCATCATTTCTCTTTTTGCGCTTCTTTTAGACTTCTCTTAGCAGCGATGAGCCTTAAAACTTCATCAGTGCCCACACCAAGCAAGATGACCAATCCAATCACTGTATATTCAAGCTGGGTGGCAATTCCAATGATATTTATGGAGTTGTAAAGCACCCTAACAATGGCAGTTCCAATAATCACTCCCAAGATACCCCCTTCACCACCCCGTAGGCTTACGCCTCCTACTACACAACCAGCAATAGCATAGAGCTCATACATACTTCCAGCGGTTGAGGGCTGAACTGTGTTTAGATCAAGAGAAAAGAGTATAGCTGCAAGACCGGCACAGGAAGCGGAAATTATATAGGCAATAATGGTCATCTGGTCGGTATTAATTCCACTAAAACGTGCAGCTCTCTCATTTCTCCCCAAAGCAAGAATATAGCGGCCATATATAGAGCGGTTAAGAAAGATCGCCAGGACAATTCCCAAAATCACCAGGATGACAAAGGGCATGGGAAGTGACCAGTCTTCGATAATCTTGGGTGCTGATCCAGATGACCAGAAAGCCGAGGGGATTCTTCCATTAGCCAGAAATTTAAGACCCTCAAACTCATTCCCGTATCCCTGGGTTATATCTTTCATGGTGAATCGAGCCATTCCACGGTAGATAAACAGACCGCAGAGAGTAACCACAAAGGGCGGCATCTTAACCTTGGTGACCAGTACACCATGCAACAGCCCCATAAGTAAAGCCAGTCCTATACATAAAAACAAAGCTAGAGGAATACTCATTCTCTGCACTTTGAGGAAATGAGCTGAAAGAACGCCTATAAGACCAACGATCGATCCTAACGACAGATCGATCCCTCCGGTCAGAACTACAAAACACTCCCCAACACTTAAAAGACCAAAAAGTCCGGTCCATCGTAAAATGTTTTTTATGTTGTAGGGACTTATAAAGTTAATATTAATTACTGTTGAAATGATTATAACTGCTGTTAAAATTATTACTATCCCAGCTATTCTTTTCATTTTATTTTCCTCCTGTTGCAAGACTTATTACGGCTTCTTCACTGGCTTGTTCCTTTTGCAGTTCACCCTTAATTTCTCCATCATACACAACCAGGATTCTATCAGCTATACCTAAAACCTCCTGCATTTCGCTAGAAATTACCAGGGTAGCAACTCCCTGTGAGGCCAAACGCTCTATAAGCCGATAAATTTCTTCTTTAGCCACTACATCGATTCCCCTGGCCGGTTCATCAAGTAACATGACTTTGGGTTTCAAGGAAAGCCACTTGGCTAATACCACTTTTTGCTGATTTCCACCAGAAAGTGTTTCAACTACCTGAGAGATATTTCTCAAACGAATATCCAACTTCTTAACCATTTCACGAGCTATAGATCTGACCATTTTAAATTGAATCATCTTCATTTTCTGATAATGATTCAAACCTACAAGAGTTATATTCTCTTCCACCGCCATCTCAACGATTAGACCATTTAAATTCCGATCCTCTGGAACTAAGCCAATACCTACCCGGATCGCATCCTGGGGATTATTAATCTTAAGTGTCTTTCCATCCAATAGAATCTTTCCGCTTAAAGGTTTATCAATTCCAAAGAGTGCGTGGGCTATTTCTGTTCGTCCTGCTCCAACCAATCCAGCCAGCACCAGGACTTCCCCTTTATAGATACTAAAGTTTATCCGTTTGTTTGGTTTACTCGGAACTATAAAATCCTTAACTTCAAAAATAGGTTTTTTAGTAATTACATGCTTACGACGGTAGAACTTTTCTACATCTCTCCCCACCATCAATCTTACCATATTATCGTGACTTATCTCTTCCCGGCTTAAATGGCCAGAGACCACTCCATCACGCAGTACCATTACCCGATCAGCAACCTCTTTCACCTCCCCTAAGCGATGAGAGATATAAATTATGCTAACCCCCTGGGAGCGCAATTCTTTAAGAACCTTGAAAAGCTGCTCTGTTTCATGCCGAGAAAGACTGCTGGTTGGTTCGTCCATAATCAGGATTTGGGCACTAATTGATAATGATTTAGCTATTTCCACCATCTGTTGGGAGCCAATAGTGAGGTCTCTAATGAGAATATATGGTGAGCATTGCATGTCAATTCGTTTAAGTATCTCTTCAGTATCCTTATAAATCTTTTTTTGATCAATTAAGTTGAAAAAATCTTTCTTCCTTGGCTCTCGACCAAGAAAAATATTAGATCCAACATCTAAATTGTCGGAAAGATTTAACTCCTGGTGAACAAAAGCAATTCCCAAATTAGTTGCTGTTTGCACTGAATCAATAACTACTTCTTTTCCATCCAAAATAATCTTCCCGGTATTTGGATAATAAATACCGCCCAGAATTTTCACTAAAGTGCTTTTCCCAGCACCATTCTCACCTATTATTGCGAGGATCTCACCACGATTTAATTCTAAATCTACATCATTAAGTGCTCTAACACCGGGGAAAAATTTTGTAATTCTCCTCATTTCCAACAATCGTTGTCCTTGTTTATCGTACATAATTTCATTTCCTTTATCGTTGGTCTGTTAATTTGGCTAATTATTCGGTAAAGAATTTCTGAGCCTGAGGAATTTCCTCAGGCTCAGAAAACATTTTGAAGCTGTTTAAACGATTAATCCTTAAGTTCAATTTCGAAAAACTCTCCAACAGCCAGTTTTACATTAAGGTCAGTCTTAAAGTCATCAACTTTATCTACAGTGATTAGCCTTGCAGGAACATCTACAAGTTTGTATTCTGGAATACCAGCATCCTCACCCCTTATGAGTTTGGTTAGAACCTCGCAACTTGTGCGTCCATATTCATAAGGGTTCTGAACAATTGTTGCGTAGACATAGCCATCCTTAATAGCTTGGAGTACAACTTCTTCTTCATCAAACGCTATAATCTTTATCTTTCCCAACTTATCAGCATCTTTAGCAGCGCTGATAATTGCCGGGGTATTATAGCTCCAGAGACCAATCAAGAGATCAAGATCAGGATACTTGACCAACATATCCTCAACATTTGCCTTACACCGACTTTCATCACCACCATCTGTTCTGGTATCAAGAATAACCCATTTATCACACTTTATATTCGTTCCCTGAGGGGTCATCTCGCCAGGATATTGAGCGTAATAGGGTTTACCCTGTAGTTCATCAATAATGCCCTGACGGCGCTCAACGGCGTTCTGAGCATCCAGTCTTCCTACAATAATTACTAAGTCACCACCATCAGGAAGTTCATGTTTGATGGCCTCACCAGCCATCCTACCAGCAGCATAGTTACTCATTCCAATATAAGCTTTCCTGTCGCTTTCTGGTGCATCGCTGTCGAACATGACTATGGGTATCTCAGTAGCTACTTTATTTAAAAAGGGAGTCATATTGACTGGGTCAATAACACTAATCGCCAGTCCATCAACACCCTTAGCCAACATGGCCTCAATAAAGCGTATCTGTTCTTCAGCCATGGCGTTTGGTGGCTTAAAGAACTCAACTTTAATACCGAACTGCCGTTCTGCCATGATACAACCCGCATGAGCGTAGGTCCAGAATGTATATGGACCATTGGATACATAGGCAACAGTAATTTGCTTTTCTGCTTCTGCTGCACATACAGAGCCCAAGCTAACCAGCGTAAGAACTAATAACATTACTAAAACTTTTCTAAATGTGCTCATCAGAAAAAACCTACTTTATTTTTTTAACCGTACCAGCTTCAAGATGTTGTTTAAAGTTAACACGGCAACACCTCCTTTTTTATTGCATTGTTTTATCAGAATTTAAAATTGTATTTAGTTTCTTATTCACCTCCTTTATTCCACTACAATTGATTCTAGAATATTTATTTACTATTTTATTTATCAAATGCTAAGCTGATGATATTGTTACAATAACAATTGATCTAATTTTGGCTTCTTAAATCATCATCTTACTTTTATGCCTTTTTAATAAAATATTTCGTAATACATCGTTTTCAATACTTTCTACATCTAATAAATCCCATACTCCAGGAAATTTTAGGACCTTTTCAATAATATTGCTATCTATTTTTTTAACTATAACCTCGAAATCAAGATGGACCTTTTGTGATATATTATTTAAGGTTTTTCTGCTTTCTTGTTGTGATATTTTTCTATGTTCAGGATATCCAGATCCAGGAACTACGCTAAATAATTTTTCAAAAATAAATTTTAAATTTACATCCCCTGCCCAACCATATCCTTGGTTCAGGGCAAGTGAAATACAATTTCCTCCATTTATTTGGATAAAAAGCCAGGCATCGACTGGGCTTAATATATGGCCACAAAAAACTCCTGGGTACTGCATTATAGAGTTTAAAAATCCCTGACCGGTTCCACACCCTCCTATGACAAAATCAACTCTTTTTGTATTTAAAAGAAGTGCTCCCAGAAAACCTGTGTCAATATAGGTAAGTTCTGGATCTCCACCAGTTTTTTTCATACCTACATTGAAAATTTTATGATCAAATGTATCTAAAGCAGCTATAATATCTTTATTTTTATCGCCTGCACTAGTTTCATTTATCACCGCAATTTTCATATCCTCTCATCCTCCTCTAATTTTTGAATTGAAATAGTATTTTTAGTTAAATCAATTTTAATTATCCTTCTTGGGATATCAGACATTTTTTATTACTCTTTCTCCTTTTACAAATATCCTTTTTTATCTTTATTTATATTTGGAAGCAATTTCCTTTTCAAACTTTCCACTCAAAAGGAATAATTATAAAAAGGTCATTATCTCTGATATGAATACTTTCTGACTTTTTCCTTAATTAATTCTTCGACCACTTTTACAATGTTTTTAGAAGTTAAACCATACTTACAAAATAAACCCTTTAGGGATCCTGATTCGCCAAATATATCTTTTATGCCTATCCTTTTTATTAATACGGGTTCGCTCTCGCTTAAGATCTCTGCAACAGCTCCCCCAAGACCTCCAATAATGCTATGGTTTTCAACTGTAACTATATATCCTGTTTCTATAGAAGCCTTCAACAAAATATCTTTATCTATTGGCTTGATAGTATGTAAATGAATTAATCTAACATCTACTCCCTGATCAATCAAGATATTTGTTGCAATTAAGGCTTCTGGGGTCATTATTCCTGTTGAGACAATGGTTACATCTTTTCCTTCTCGTAAGGTAACTCCTTTATTCCACTTGAATTTATAATTCTTATCAAAAATAATGGGGGTGTCACAACGGATACAACGCAGGTATACAGGTCCATTATATTCAACACATGCTTTGACTGCTTGTTTCATCTCCACAGCGTCTGCTGGAACAATAACAATCATATTTGGCATTGCCCTCATAATAGCAATGTCTTCAAAGGCTTGATGGGTAGCCCCTGCTTTACCTGTAGGTATCCCTCCATAAGAACCGACAATCTTCACGTTAAGTTTTGGATAGGCTATAGAAATGCTTACTTGATCACAGGCTCTTTTTGTGGCAAAAACTGCAAAAGTAACTGCAAAAGGTATAATCTTTTGAGTAGTAGCCATTCCCGCGGCTACTCCCATCATATTTTGTTCGGCTATGCCCATTTCAAAAAATCTTTCCGGAAAAGCTTCTCTAAAAATAGATGTTTTAGTTGAAGTCGCAACATCCGCATCTAAAACCACTATATCTTTTCTTTCTTTTGCCATTTCTACCAATGCTTCACCAAAGGCAGTTCTTGTAGCTATTACATTATTATTCATAACTAAAATCCCTTCTTGTAAAGATATTCCAATTCCTTTAATGCTTGTTTTGCTTGTTTTTTGGTAGGAGGCAATGCGTGCCATTCAACTTTATTTTCCATAAAAGACACACCCTTTCCCTTGATTGTATGGGCAACAATTATAGTAGGTTTACCTTCAAATTTAACTGCATTTTCCAATGCTTGTATTATTTCATTTATTCTATGACCATTTATCTCTATTGTATTCCAACCAAACACTTGCCATTTTTCAATTACTGGTTCAATATTCATAATCGTATTGGTTTGTCCGAAAAGTTGCAATTTATTATAATCCAATATGACTATAAGATTATCAAGTTTATAATGAGCAGCTGTCATTGCTGCTTCCCATACTTGACCTTCCTGAGTTTCACCATCTCCTAAAATAACAAAAGTCCGATAGGTTTTTTTTAAATATCTTGCTGCCAAAGCCATTCCCAGTGCTGCAGAAATTCCTTGTCCCAGTGAGCCTGAGGACATGTCTACGCCGGGTGTTTTGTTCATATCGGGATGTCCTTGAAGCCTGCTATTTATATGGTCAAAAGTCAATAATTCTTCCTTGGGAAAATAACCCCTCTCGGCCAAAGCAGCATACCAAGCAGGTGAAGCATGACCTTTAGAAAGAACAACACGATCCCTATCTTCCCATTCGGGATTTTTAGGGTCAATTCTTAGAATATAAAAATATAAAGCAGCCATGATATCAGCTATTGATAAAGCTCCTCCAGTATGACCCCCTTCTGCATTGGAAATCATTTCTATGATGTGTTTTCTAATAGCATTTGCCTTATTTTCTAATTTTTCAATTGTTTTTTCCTGAAACACCATTAAAATCTCCCTTTCTTTATATGTGATAAGATTTTTAAAACTCTTTTCATTTATATAATATAAGCAAATTACGTGCCAATTAAATTACAATATTAATTAATTGCCCAACTCCCTTATGTTTCAGTAATTAAATTGGGGATTATAAACAATTTTATCTTTCTTAAAAATATTATTTGTTGCATTATGCTATAGTATTTTGCAACACTTTAGATTTTTTATCAAATATTTATATTACAAAAAATAAAATAAGAAATGACTCTTTATTTTTCTATATTAATAAATATAAATAAAATTTGCTGAATCGATTCACGAAGATTATAAGGAATAGTTTAAAAAAATTTATGAGGAATAAGTTTAGCTTCTTAAAAGAAACTATCTAAAGTACAAGAAGATCATTTGGAAGGGTTTAGATATACGTATATTTATTCGAAATTTACTTGGAGATTTTGAATTTTTTAATCTTTCTATATAGGGTGCTTCTATCAATCCCCAATGCTCTAGAGGCTTTAGAGATATTACCCTTAACCTCTTTGAGAACTTTAAAAATTGCTTCTTTTTCAATGTCTATTAAGGAATTAACCCCTTTATCATCTTTAATATATAGTTTATTAGATTTAAAACGCTTAATATTTTCAGGTATTATCTCAATGGTGATTTTGCTATTTTTACTTAAAAGTATTGCACTTTCTATTACATTTTCTAATTCTCTTATATTGCCGGGCCAATTATAATCACACAAAGCTTTTAAAGCTTTTTTATCAATTTCAATATTATTTTTATTCAATTTTCTTCCAATTTTACCACAAATATATTTAACTAAAATTGGAATATCATCTTTTCGGTCTCTTAATGGAGGAATATCTACATTAACTGTGTTTAATCGGTAATAAAGGTCTTCTCTAAAATTACCTTCTTTTGCAGCCAATAATAAATCCTGATTAGTTGAAGAAATAATTCTTACATCAACGGGTATAACTTTGTTGCCACCTACTCTCATTAATTGATTGGACTCTATCACCCTCAATAACTTTGGCTGAGATTCCAGAGGCATGCTTTCTATTTCATCAAGAAAAAGAGTTCCGCCCTCTGCTATTTCAAATTTGCCCGGTCTTCCGCCCCTCTTAGCTCCAGTAAATGCTCCCTCATCATATCCGAACAACTCGCTTTCGACTAAATCCCTAGGGATTGCAGCACAATTAATAGCAATAAAGGGTTTATCCCGTCTACTACTATTATTATGAATGGCCTGGGCAAAAATTTCCTTTCCTGTTCCGCTTTCGCCCTGTATTAATATTTTACAAGAACTAATTGAAGCAACTTTGGCTAAGTTCACTGCTCTTTTTAGTTTATCATTGCTTCCAATGATATTTGAAAAATTAAATCTAGGATTAGCTCCTATAATGCCGCCAACTAATCTATGCACTTTCTTCATTTCTTTAAATAAGGCTGTTACTCCTTGAGATTCTCCTTCAGAATCTTCAACTACTTTTTCTGTAAGAAGATATTGAGAGTTTTCTTTGCCATAAAAGGGGGTGACAATAATTTCTTTCTCCAAATATCCTTTTCTGTTATTTAAAATATTAAGTAGAGAAAAATTTGTTCTGATTAATTTATCTATCGGCTTCCCAATTGCTTCATGGGATTCTTTGCCTAATATTTTTCCTGCAATAGAATTTAAATGAGTTATTTCTCCTTTCTTATTTATTACAATTAAACCATCACTTATTGATTCAATTATTGTATTAAAAAATTTGTTGTTTATACTCAATTCAAGAACTTTTTCCCCTGTTTTAAGTGCACTTTCAATAGCATTAGTAATACTAACAACCATGCCCAAAGTATGTTTGTGTAATAAACGATAATTGCCTGACATATTTACAACTCCAGCTATATTGCCAGAGGGATCGTAAATGGGTGCCGCAGAACAGGTCCAATTATGATGGTAAATGTTATAATGTTCTGGACCAAGAATTTGTATAGACTTCCCTGCAAAGAGAGCAATCCCAATGCCGTTAGTTCCTACTACTAACTCAGATCTGTTTGCCCCTATCACAGAACCGAGCTTTTTAGATTCTTCTAATATTTCCATATCACTAAGTATCTTTAAAAAATAACCATCCTTGTCTACTAAATCCACTCTAAACCCTGAACCTCTTATCATTTCTCCTATCATTTTCAGTATTGGCCACGATACTTCAATTAAATGTCTGTTCCTCTCTAACAAGGCTTTTATTTCTTTATTGTTGAGTGTGCCGGTAGGTCTTTTTGAATATGGGTCCACCCCTGCCAATTTACACCTTTTCCATGAATCAGCAATTATAGGACGGATAACTGAAGTATCAATCTCACCAGTTGTAATAAATTTTTTCCAAGCTTTTTTACTTTTATTCATTTTTTGTAAAAAAGATTCTGAGGAAGACAATTAAATCATCTCGCTAAAAAATTTTTATAAAGATTCTTATTTCTATTGCTATTTTTATTATTTGACAGAGAATATCTCTTTGGTTTTTAAAAAATATGTGGGTGTTTAATAACAATTAAAGATTTACAGTCTTTTTGTAATTTTATAATATTACTAATAAAAACACAAACTTCCGAATTACCTCATCTATGTCACCTCTTTGGGAGTAGTTTTTTGTGAAAAAATATTATAAATTTCCTTTTTCAAAGACTTTCCTATTTATTTAGCTCAGCTCAACATTTTCATTCGACACCAGGGCAACGCTGGCCACCTTGTCTTCCGGAGCAAGGTTCATTATCCTAACTCCCTGCGAGTATCTCCCGGTATGACGAATCTCTTTCACCGGAACCCGGATAACAATCCCTTGTTGGCTGATTAACACTAGTTCATCCTCTTCGCTCACCACTTTAACATCTACTACCAGACCTTTTTCTTTAGTAATCCCGATAGACTTTAACCCTTGGCCGCCTCGTTTTTTAAACTCTCTAAATTTCTTTAAGGCTGTTCTTTTGGCATGTCCTTTCTCGGTGACTAACAATAGGTACTTATCCGTATCCGGGGGGACTAAACTAATATTTATAAGAGAATCTTCAGGCTTTAAAATTATGCCTTTCACCCCAAAGCTGACTCTCCCCATGGGCCTTATCGGGTCTCCTGAAAAACGGATAGACTTTCCGTGCTTAGTAGTTAAAATAACATCTTCATTGTCCTCGACAAGCTTTACCCCGATCAATTCGTCTTCGGGCAAGAGACGTAGGGCAATAATCCCGATATTTCTTAAGTTAGAAAAAAGAGAAAGAGAAACTTTTTTTATCTTCCCTTTTTTAGTGGCCATAAACAGGCACTTTTCGTTATTTTCTTCTTTTGATTCTGCCAATTCATTGCTCTCTATAGGAATAAGAGTAGTGATGTGTTCACCTTTTTCAATGCCTAACAAATTAATTGCTGCAACCCCCCGGGAAGTTCTCCCTCCCTCGGGAATCCGATATGCTCTCCTTCTATAAACTATCCCTTTGCTAGTGAAAAATAAGATATCGTGAAGGTTGGAAGTAACAAACACCTGGTCTACAAGGTCTTCTAGTTTAGTGGTCATTCCAATTTTACCTTTTCCTCCCCTCCTCTGTTTTCTATAAGTGCTTAAAGGAAGTCGCTTAAGGTACCCGTCCCGGGTATAAGTTATTACAATGTCCTCTAAACTAATGAAATCTTCAATCTCATATTCTTCTTCATCTTCTACTATCTCGGTCCTTCTTTCATCACCATATTTCTCCTTCATTTCCAACAGCTCGTCTCTAATTATCAACATGAGTTTCTTTTCATTTTGTAATATATCTTCCAAATAGGCAATGCGTTTTATTAATTCTAAATATTCTTCTAAAATCTTTTCAGTTTCTAAAGATGTAAGGCGCTGCAGCTTCATATCTAATATGGCCTGTGCCTGAATATCGCTCAATCCAAACCTACTTTTCAGCTTAGCGTGCGCTGTTTTTACATTATCTGATTTTTTAATAATCTGCACTACTTCATCAATATTAGACAGAGCAATTTTCAACCCTTCTAAAATATGGGCTCTTTCTCTGGCTTTTCTTAATTCATATCTGGTTCTTCTTTCCACCACATCTTTGCGGTGGGCCAAAAAGCATTCTAACATCTCTTTTAAGTTAAAGAGTTTGGGACGGCCTTCGGAAATTGCTAAAATATTAATCCCAAAGGAGGTTTTCATATTGGTATGCTTATACAAATTGTTCAGCACTATATCAACATTAGTACCTCTCTTTAATTCAATAACTATCCGCATCCCTTTTCTGTCTGATTCGTCTCTTAGATTGGTAATATCAAGAATCTTTTTATCCTGAACCAGCTGGGCAATACTCTCTATTAACTTTGCTTTGTTTACTTGATAAGGAATTTCTTTGATTATTATGCGGGGATTTTTCTTGCCTCCGTTTTTTCCACCATCTACTCCTTCGGTAAATACTGCAGCCTGCATTTTTATGATTCCCTTTCCGGTTTCATACGCGCTCTTTATTCCCGTTTTACCGCAAATTATACCACCGGTGGGAAAATCAGGGCCCTTAATTACAGTCTTTAATTCTTTTATGGAAACTTGCGGATCTTCGATTATCATTACTGCGCCATCAACTACTTCTCCTAAATTATGCGGAGGGATATTTGTGGCCATTCCTACGGCAATTCCCGAAGAACCATTAAGTAAAAGTTGGGGGACTTTTGCGGGTAAAACTCTCGGCTCTTTAAGGGAATTATCATAATTGGGAGCAAAGTCAACCGTTTCCTTATCTATATCAGCTAATAATTCTTGGGCAATCTTTGACATTCGAATTTCGGTATATCTTTGGGCGGCTGCGGAGTCGCCATCTATCGAACCAAAATTTCCCTGACCATCGACCAAAGGATAACGATAGGAAAAATCCTGAGCCATCCTTACAATTGTATCATATACCGCCACGTCGCCATGGGGATGGTATTTACCTATTATATCCCCTACTATTCGAGCCGATTTTTTATAAGGTTTGTCGGATGTATTTCCCATTTTTTCCATAGAATATAATACCCGGCGATGAACCGGTTTTAATCCATCACGGACATCAGGTAAGGCTCTCCCGACTATTACGCTCATGGCGTAACCAAGATAGGCTTCTTTTATCTCCTCTCCGACATCAGTGAGTAAATTCCTGGTTGTTTCTGTAAATTCTTCTTTGAGCTCTTCCTTTTCTTCTTCTTTATTATTATCTAAATTATCTTTTTCTTCTTCTTTCATAATTCTCCAATTTACCGATTGACCTATTTACCAATTGACCTATTAATTTAGGCATTGTTATTAAATACAAGTTTTCAGTTCACGTTTTTAGTTTTTCGCTTTTATTTTTTACTATACGCTAAACGCTACACGCTCTATGCTATTAAATATCCAGATCCTTCACTTCTAAGCCGTGTCTGTATATAAAATCTTTTCTGGGCTCAACTTTGTTCCCCATTAGAATTGTAAACATATCTTCTGCTTCTATATTGTCTTCCAGCTCTATTCTCTTTAAAACTCTGTTCTCCGGGTTCATGGTGGTCTCCCATAATTGCTCAGGATTCATTTCTCCTAACCCTTTATACCTCTGAACTCGGGGATTACCTTCTATCTCTTTTAACTTATCACTTAACTCTTGTTCGTTAAATAAGTAGTGGCTTTTTTTATTATATTCAATTTTGTAAAGAGGGGGCTGGGCAATATAAATATTCCCTCTTTCTATTAATGGTTTCATATAACGGAAGAAAAAGGTTAAAAGTAGAGTTTTTATGTGGGCTCCGTCGACATCTGCATCAGTCATTATAATAATTTTATAATATCTTAATTTTTCAATATCTAAATCTTCCCCGATGTTTATACCTAAAGCGGTTACCATGGATTTTATTTCGTTATTATCTAATATTTTATGTAAACGTGATTTTTCTACATTTAAAATCTTGCCCCTTAAGGGTAGGATAGCTTGAAACCTCCTGTCTCTCCCTTGTTTAGCCGAACCTCCTGCAGAATCACCCTCTACTAAAAATATCTCTCTGAATAGAGGGTCCTTTTCTGAACAATCAGCTAATTTTCCGGGAAGAGTCCCCAATCCTAATATTCCATTTTTTTGTCGGATTAAATTTCGAGCTTTTCTGGCTGCTTCCCTGGCATTTAAAGCAGAAATGGATTTAGCCAGTATCCTCTTGCTCACACTTGGATTCTCGTTAAGGAAATTGTTTAAGCCTTCTCCGACAATATAAGATACTACCGATCTTACTTCACTGTTTCCCAACTTGGTCTTGGTCTGGCCTTCGAACTGAGGGTCTAATAGTTTTACGCTAATTACAGCGGTTAATCCTTCTCTTACGTCATTGCCCGACAGATTGTTTTCGCCTTCTTTTAAAGATAATTTTTTACCATTAGACGATATACTGTTGCGGGCATAATCGTTTATTATTCTGGTTATAGTGGCTTTAAATCCGGCTAAATGAGTTCCGCCTTCTTCGGTATTTATATTATTGGCAAAAGAAAGGATATTTTCTAAATAGCTATCATTATATTGCAAGGCGGCTTCCACTTCTATGTCTTCCTTCTTCCCTTTAAAAAAGATGGGTTTTGAAAATAAAACGTTTTTATTTTTGTTTAAATAGTTGACAAATTCGCTTATTCCTCCATTATATTTATAAGAAACTTCTTTATTTTCTTCCCTTTCATCTTTTAAATTAATCCTGACCCCGGCGTTTAAAAAAGCGATTTCTCTTAGCCGGTGAGTAATGTTATCAAAATTAAAGGTTGTGTCCTCAAAAATAGTCGGGTCAGGCTTGAAGGTAATTTTGGTCCCGGTGCAGGAAGATCTTCCTATTATTTTTAAATCGGATACTGCATCCCCTCTTTCAAATCTCTGAAAAAATATTTTTTTATCTCGGGTTACTTCTACTTCCAGCCATTCCGAAAGGGCATTTACAACTGAAATACCTACTCCGTGCAGTCCGCCGGTGACTCGATATCCGCTTCCTCCAAACTTACCGCCGGCATGAAGTTTGGTCAGCACTATAGTTACTGCCGGCAACTTGGTTGCTTTGTGAATGTCAACCGGGATTCCCCGCCCGTCATCAGTTACAGTAACACTGTTATCGGGGCGGATAACCACTTCTATTTTTTTACAATAGCCCGCCATCGCTTCATCAATACTGTTATCTACCACCTCATCTACAAGGTGATGAAGTCCTCTGCTTGAAGTACTCCCGATATACATACTGGGCCTTTTTCTGACTGCCTCTAACCCCTCTAAGACCTGTATCTGTTTGGCAGTGTATTGATTATCTATATTCTTAGTTTTCTTTTTTCCTTTTGGCAATAGTATAAACTCCTATCAAAATGAAACCGCAGCTTGTCGCTACGGTTTTTATTTTATCTTATAGTTTGTTGTGGGGATTCAATTTACTATTTAAAAACCTACTTAATTTTACTATATCTTAGTGCTTATGTCAAAATTTCCTTTATTTTTACATCCCTTGCGCCTCTTTTTAACCGTCTTTAAACTGAGGCCTTCGGACCTTAAACAGGATGTTAGAAATTATTCTTTCCCCCGCTTCCCGGTTGATTTTTTCAATAAGCTCTCCTTTTCTTAGATTTAGTTCATTAGCCCAAACATTGCTTTTTACAGCTAAAAAAAGGCATTTGTCCTGTATTTTAATCGGCTGGGAAGATTGGGCAATCTCCTTGCCCGCTAGATTCTCCCAATTGCTAATTATTTGATATCCTTTTATCTTTTTGCTCCATTTTTTCTCTTTTAAAAATTTTTCTAAGGCTGTTTTAAAGGGAACTATGTCTTTTTTTTTCATAAATTAATTATCTTCCCCTCTTCAATTTTAAATATCCTGCCTTTTTCTTTGATATTACTATTAAAATAATCCAGATTTATACTGGTAATAAAAGTCTGGACCTTTTTGTCAATAATTAATCCTAATAAGAAATGCCTTCTGTCTTCATCTAATTCTGACATAACATCATCTAAAAAAAATATAGGGTAAACCCCCTCTTTTTCCTTAATTAATTCTAACTCGGATAATTTTAAAGATAAAACAGCTGTTCGTTGCTGGCCTTGTGAGCCGTAAGAAGCAATATTAAACCCGTTGATATATACCGAAAAATCATCCCGGTGTGGGCCGAGCAAGGTAGCTCTCTGTTCTATTTCTTTCTCTCTGTGTTCTTCTAATTTATCTTTAAATTCTTTGTTTATCGAAGAAATGTTTTCTTCTTGGTTTTTCAATATATTGCTTTGGTAGGTTAGTTCTATATTTTCTTTTTCTTTAGTAATTTTTTGATGAAATTTATGAGCCAGGCGATTTATCCTTTTTATAAATTTAATTCTGGTTAAAATTAAAAAAGATCCCCTTTCTATCAGTCGAGGATCCCATATAAGGAGTTGTTCTCTCTTCTTTTTTTGATTAATTTCTTTCTTTAATATATTGTTGCGGTGTCCTAAAATTCTATAATATTCTGAAAGATACCTATGATATAAGGGGTAAATTTGGGATATCTGTTCATCTAAAAATTTTCTTCTTAAAGAAGGTGCACCTTTTATTATCTGTAGGTGCTCAGGAGAAAACACCACCCCTTTAAATTCCTTATTTAGAGCAGTTTTTTTTTGAATATTTTGGTTTATTTTTATTGTTTTAATCAGTTTATTTTTATAAAAGTCTTCCGATTTTTTCTCTAAAGCTAAAGCTACTTGAATATTTTCATCGTCTTTATTAATCTCTCCAAACAGATAAGCCCTTTGACTGTTCCAATTTATTACTTCTTTATCCTCTTTTGTTCTGTAAGAGCCTCCTTTTACTATTAAGTTTATCCCTTCTAATAAGTTAGTCTTGCCCTGGGCGTTATTTCCGATAAAAATATTAAGATTGGAATCAAACTCTATAGATAGGTTAGAAAAATTTCTGTAGTTTTTCAATCTTATTTTTTTAAAATACAAATTTCTTCCCTTTACTCCGCCCTTACCGGCATTAAAATATAAACATAATTTTTGTCTTCATCTTGAGTAATAATTGCCGGATTAAGTGGGTCATTTAGTTTTATTTTAGTGTTTTCTTTTTTTATTATTTTTAATACATCTAAAATATAATCAGTGTTAAAGGTTATAGTAATATCTTCTCCTTTTTTTAAACAGGAAATCTTTTCAGAAGCTTCTCCGGTGCTCGGACTTTCTGCTTTTAAAATTATTTCACATCTTTCTTCTTTTTGACTATTTTCTTTATTAACTACTTCCACCTTTACTGTTTTTAAATCTTCCCTTACGAAAAGGGCAATTCTTTCCATTTTATCTCTAAATTCCTCAGTATTTATTTTTATTTCGGTTTTAAAAGAATTTGGAATAATCTGTTTATAATCAGGAAATTGCCCTTCTATTAACCGAGAATATATTCTTATACTGTTCTTCTGACCATCAGGAAACAAAATAAACATTATCTGTTTTTCCCCAAATCTGATTTCCACAAATACTTCCTCATTATCTAAAAGAAGTCTGGACAATTCTGATAGAGCCCGATAAGGAATTATAACTTCTATTTTTTCATCCGTTGTTGTTTTTTCTATATTTATTACCTTAATATTTTTAAGAGACAACCTGTGACTATCGGTGGTAACTACCTCAATCTTATTATCTATTATTTTAAATAGGGCTCCATTTAAAAAAGTTTTACTTTCATCACGAGAGGTTGAAAATATAACCTGTTGAATGGTCTCTTTAAATAATTTTTGATTCAATTTAATTTTAGCTCTCATTTTTATTTCTGGAAAATTAGAGAATTCTTCTGCGGAAAAACCTAAAATTTTATAATTAGAGTTATTTTCTTTAACGGTAGTTATATTATTATCTGTGCATTCTATCTCTATTTTTCCCTCAGGAAATTTTTTAATTAATTCACTTATTATTCTGCTGGGAATAACTGTAGAACCGGTCTCGATAACCTGGGCAGGAATATAACAGTCTATCCCAATTTCTAAATCAGTAGCAAATAGATGGACTTTATTGTCCTCATTCGCTTCAAAAAGTATTCCGTTGTAGATAGGTAATCCAATTCTGCTGGATATTCCCTTTTGTACTGTTTGAATTCCGTGTAATAAACTTTCTTGAGAACAGATAATTTTCATATTTTTACTCCTTTATTTTAAATAATTAAATAAAGATATAGTAGTATTATTAATAGTATTGTTGAAACTGGGGAAAGAAAAAAGAAACCCTAATATTTTATTATAAATACCCTGTGGATAAAATCAGGGATAAAATTTTTAGATATTAACAAATTCCCCATTTTTTGTTTTTAATTAAAAAAAATATCTAACAACTGAAAGTTTTAAACATATTATTAAAAGGTTATTAACAATTAACCTTTTTTTATATCTGAAGTTAAATTATCTATAATACTTTTAAAATTCTTATCTTTTTTAATTTTATTTTTAATTTTAATGTAAGAATGAATAATAGTGGTATGGTCTCTTCTGCCAAAGGTTTCCCCGATCGAAGTTAAAGACAGGTCGGTTAATTCCCGGGAGAGATAAACAGCAACTTGTCTGGCTAGAACAATATCTTTAGTCCTTTTCTTAGATAAAAGAGAATTAACTTTAATATTATAATAATCTGAGACCGTTTTTTGAATTTGACCAACAGATATTTTTTTATTTTCTAAAGGGATAATATCTTTTAATATTTCCTGGGTTAAAGGAACAGATAATTCCTTTTTAGTTAAAGTAGAATAAGCAGTTATTTTAGTTAGGGCTCCTTCTAATTGCCTAATATTAGAAGGAATTTTCTCAGCAATAAAGTCGATTATTTCATTAGGAATATTTAAATTTTCCGACTGGGCTTTTTTTCTTAAAATAGCAATGCGGGTTTCATAATCAGGTTCTTGGACGTCAGTTGCTAAACCCCATTCAAAACGAGATATTAACCTCTCTTCTAAAGTAGTGATATCTTTTGGAGGCCGGTCACTGGTAATGACTATCTGTTTATTAGATTCATACAAAGTATTAAAAGTATGAAAAAATTCTTCCTGGGTCCTCTCTTTTCCGGCTAAAAACTGTATATCATCAATTAATAAAATATCTACACTGCGGTATTTATCACGAAAGGCGACAGTGCGGTCATCCCTTATAGAATTAATTAATTCATTGGTGAATTTTTCTGACGATATATATAAAACCCTGGTTTTACCGTTATGCTTCGTTATATAATTACCGATTGCCTGTATTAAATGAGTTTTACCTAAACCCACTCCCCCATATATAAAAAGCGGGTTATAGGCTTTTGCCGGAGACTGGGCTACAGCAAGACAGGCAGCGTGGGCAAAGCGGTTGCTATTACCCACTACAAAATCATCAAAAGTATATTTTGGATTTAAAAGAAGGCTGGTATTTTTAAAAAAAGTATCTTCTTTTTTAGTTTTCTTTTTAGGGGCAGGCCGGGAAGATGTGGAAAATTTTTGATCAGATGTTCTAAACTCTATTTTTAAATTGTCATCCGAGCCAAGAGTACTTTTAAAAATATCTTTAATAAAGCCGGTATAATGTTTTTCCAACCAGTCTTTGCAAAAGTCGCCGGGGGCAGAAATTACTAACTTATTACCATCGAATTTATCAACTTTTGTTTGGCTGAACCAGCTATTGTAAGCTTGCGGGCTCAATTCTTCTTTAATTATTTCTAAAATTTTATTCCACAGTTCTTCAATCTCTGCAAACTTCATATATATACACCTTTCCGTACAATTAAATATTTTCTTGTCTGAATTTGATTATAAAAGTTTTATAGAGTGAAAAAGGGTTATCAAACTATAAACTATTTGTGAAAACCTATAAAGCGCGAGGGTTTTATGACTTTTCCCCAAAATTAACAGTTGGCTGTGGAAAACCCCAAGAGAGTTTTTTTATTAAATTTTAACATTTTCCTCAAAAAAATAAACTTTGATACTTTATTTATAGATTGCTAAATAGCCGAAAGTAAAGGACTTAAAGAAGTTATTAACAGTTTATTAACATCTGTGGATAACTCGGGTAAAAAAGTAATTTATTTTGTACTTATAATAGCAAAAATATTTTTATTAAGCAAAAAAATTTTTCCGCATTAACTGGGGGCTGGAAGATAACTGACAAACGAAGTTTAAATATCTACCCAAAACAGAGAGTCCCAAAGGTGAAAATATAATTTCGGGATTTTCCCGTTAGTGTACACTTTTATAAAGTAGTTAGATGAAAAAAAGAATACCGCTTTATTCGTATTTTTTCTCTTTCTTAACTCGATACTCGATACTTTCCTCATAAGCTTGACATTTAGATGGTATTAAAGATATAATTTTCATTGAATTTTAGATTCTACATTTTAACAAAGAAGGAGAGAACCAGTTAAATGAAGCGGACTTATCAACCAAACACTAGAAAAAAACTGAAAGTACATGGATTTCGCCAAAGAATGAGCACTAAAGCCGGCCGTTTGGTATTAAAGAGAAGGCGTTTAAAAGGACGCAAACGCCTTACGGTATCCGGATAATTAATTTTATAGACAGAAGAGGAATTTTGATAAAGAAAAAATTATCAAAAACCAGTGAATTTAAGAAAGTTTTTTCGCAAGGCAGAAGAATCGAAGGCAAGAATTTAATAATATTTATTTTAAAGAACGATTATAATTTTAACAGGCCTGGGATAATAATAAAAAAAGAGACAGGCAAAGCAGTAGTTAGAAACAAGATAAAGAGACGGTTAAGAGAAGCATTCCGGCTAATAAACAAGAAATTATCTCCAGGATATGATATAATTGTGCTGGCTAAAAACAACATTAGGAAATCAGACTATTTTGAGATATGTTATGACTTAGAAAGCCTTTTACATAAAGGGAAACTGTTTTTATAAAAAATAGCAGCAAACAGGAGATTTAAACTAATACAAAGAAAATCTATGCTCTTTCTTAAAGAAAAGAAAAAGTAATAGAATTTCATTAGAGATTTTATGAATAAAATAGTTATTTTACTAATAGATTTTTATCAAAAATATATATCCCCTTTAAAACCTGCTACCTGTAGGTTTTATCCCACCTGTTCCGAATATGCCTTACAGGCCCTGAAAGAATACGGTCTTTTAAAAGGCTTACAGATTTCTGTTGGGAGAATATTACGCTGTCATCCCTTTAATCCGGGAGGCTATGATCCCCTTCCCGATTCTTCGGTAGCTTGTGCACATAAAAAATAAAAATAGAACGTAGTACGATAATATAAATAAAATAAAGGCAATAAAAAGAAAAACAAAAAACAAAAAGATAAAGGAGAAAATATGTGGAGTTCTTTAATCACGCTAGTTACTAAAATATTAACAACGCTCTATGGTTTTACCCATAATTATGGAGTTGCTATTATACTACTGACAGTTTTTATCAGGGTAATCTTATATCCCTTAATGCAGAAACAGATGGTTTCTATGAGGGAGATGCAAAAGATACAGCCTTTAATGAAGGCGGTACAGGAGAAATATAAAAACGACAAAGAAAGATTAAATAAAGAACTAATGGCTTTGTATAAGGAACATAAGGTCAATCCTATGAGCGGATGTTTGCCTTTGTTAATTCAAATGCCCATATTAATCCTGCTCTTCCAGACCTTAAGAGTCTTTAAATATCATATTCCTAACACCGAAATAATAGACGGTGGATTTTTATGGATTGCCAACCAAGTTGAAATTATAAAAGATGGTTTACCCGAAATGGTTGGGGGATTGGCTGCTCCGGAGCGGTTAATTAGTTTAGGTGATGGAATTTTCGGAATACAATACCTTGGCATATTGCCCTTTCTAGTAGCCGGTTCAATGTATATTCAACAAAAGATGACCTCCCCTGGCGGCGCTGCGGGCAAGGATGGAGGGTCTTCTGCTCAAACCCAGAAGATGATGACCATTATGATGCCCTTATTGATTGGCTTTATGAGTTTCAGCCTGCCTTCTGGTTTGACACTGTACTGGTTTACCTCTACCCTTTTGGGAATTGGCCAGCAATACCTGATTAACAAGAAAGCACCTGTAATAGCTGAAACCCCAAAAGAAATTGTTTCGGGTAAAAAAGAGAAACTAACTGACAAGAAACCGGAGAAACCGGTGTCTCTTAAAGAAGAACCCTGGATTCCGGGTTATGAGGGAGCAGACGGGGAAAACCCTTCTAGGAGCAAGACTAAAACCAAAAAATATAAAAAAGGCAAAAGAAGATAAATTAGTCGTTAGTGAATAAACATAGCGTATAGCGTATAGGTGCGGGTAATAAGTGTAAGGAAAATACAAAATAAAAGATTCGAGTTGCAAGTGCATTTAGTATGTAGTATGTAGTAAAGAAAATATAGAGAATAGATGCAAAATAATATAGTTAATCAATCTTTATCCTAGCTGGTAAACTAGCTAACCAAGTAACTAACTAACGAATTAAGATACACAATTAGGGTTCTTAAACACAACTATTTTATCCGGTTGTGTTACACCAGCGTTTTAAAGTCGTAGTTTAGATACAAAAGAGGAGGCAGATTTGGGGAATATTAATGACTTTGAATTAAGTCTTCAAGAAAAAGCTCAAACAACCCTGGAAAAAATAATAAATTTTATTATAGAGGAAGGGGAAATACAGGTAATTAATAATGAAGAGGTTGATACGATCGTTTTAGGAATAAAAACCTCTAATCCCGGAGTATTAATTGGAAGACACGGACATACTCTTGATGCCCTTCAATATATTGTCAACATTATCGCTAATAAAGAAATCGACGAAGGTGAACGAAAAAAAATAATAGTTGACATTGAAGGATACAAGGAAAGAAGAGAAGACATTGTTTCCAAATATGCTCGTGAAAAAGCAGAAATAGTGAAAAAAACAGGAAAAAAGATTGCTCTTTGTTATATGAATGCGGTGGAAAGAAGAATTGTTCATCTTGTTTTACAAGAGGAACCCCTGCTGAGCACTTATAGCGAAGGAACAGAACCCTTTAGAAGAGTTATTATAGCCCCAAAAGAAAACGAAAACAATACAGAAGAAGAATAAAGAATTATTAACAAGCATAAAAAGTTAGATATTGTCCACAGGATGAATATTAATCTTTTTATGCTTTTTGCTTTCGTATATAGTATATCGTGAAGAAAGAATGAGTTAGATACTAGAAATCATTGAAACTAGCTATCTCCTTTTTTTGTCATTACTAGCGATCGCAGGGAGCGCGGCAATCTGGAGCAGCCGTCAAGGCTGAGAATCTAATGGAGTGAAAGTCTCCTATCATCAATTAACCGGTTTGGATGATTAGTATATCCGGAATATGGGGAGGT
>Ga0307433_1000298_pt1 | contig 43239 bp, 35 predicted proteins | sample SalMarWE160210MG_FD_202166 | JGI IMG/M metagenome (GOLD analysis project Ga0307433, IMG submission 202166) | Salt marsh sediment microbial communities from the Plum Island Ecosystem LTER, Massachusetts, United States - WE1603-210 | ecosystem: Environmental > Aquatic > Marine > Intertidal zone >... | reverse complement strand
CTATATATCCATCAACTAAATCCGTGCCCAACGCAATGGTCACCAAGAAAAATCCTAAAGAGATTGCGTCTTTTGTACCTACACAAGCACATATTAAAGAGATTATTCCTAATATTGTACCCGTAAGAGTAATATAATCCTTAAGCTTTAATAAGTAAGGTATTGAGTATTTTGAAACCAATTTTTCTTCTCGCTTTATCTTTAATTACTTACTTAAAATTTTAGTGAAATTAAAACATTTCTCTATATCCTCCTTGAAAGTTATTTCTCCCCTTACATTTATTAGAAACGACGGATTATTCATGATTAAATATTAATAAATCTAATTTCAAATTTTTTGAGGTAAATAATATGCAATATTGTGATAATTGTGGCGCTAAAGTGACTAGTGAACAAAGATTTTGCGAAAAATGCGGGAGTGAATTAAAAAGAGAACCGCCCTCAAAACAAACAACAGAGCCCCAAATCAGAACAGCTCCAAAAAAAGAAGGGGGATTATTTGATCTAAATAGAAATTATTATGTAATTAAGGAGAAAATGTGGGACTTAGGTTACGGTGATATTTTAGATGAAAAGGGTCAGCTTATTGGAAGGATGAATCGTCAAATATTTAGTATTCGAAGAAGAGTTGAATTACAAGAAATTGATGGTACTGTTGGAGCAACTATTCATAGCAAGATTGTGTCTGCTCGTGGAGCCCAGGATCTTAAAACACCAGATGGTCAACCAATTGCAACAATTAAAAGAAAAATCCTAACCTTCTTTCGACACGTTTTCTATTTAGAGGAACCTGAAACTAGGACCAGATGGTATGAAGCAGAGGGAAATTTTATGGGGTGGTCATTTAAAATTTATGAAACTGCAACAAAAAAGCTCGTCGCAGAAATCGAAAAAGCTGATAGATGGAGAGATGTATTCCTTGGAGGGTTGTTTGATTATAGTGATACTTATGCTTTGAAAATCCTTGATAATGTGACTGATAGAAGGATTCTCTTAGGATTTGTTCTGTCTATAGATAATGTTCTCCACGATACTGGAGGCATGGGCCCACGGATTGGTCCTGGTCCAATGAGGCGAAGAGGACCATATCGACCTGGAAGATTTCCACGGAGATTTTAAAGCAATTTAACTTATCTATTTTTTATCTTTTATGCTTTATGCAGTTCTTGCACAGAAGTTCTAAATAATTTTCCATTTCCCTTATATATAACACATGTTTTTTTGTATCACAATTATAACACGCTTTTTTCTTAAGAAAAAAATTGGAAATACCTAACTCAGGAATTAGTTTTGAAAAGATACTCATAACTATTCTAATGAGAGATAAGAATTTAATAAAGAACACGTCAAAGAATTTCTAAATAATGGTAATTCATTAGCAGTTTACTTGATATGTTTCAGCCTTTAATACAAAATCACCATTAGTAATATTCATTACTAATGAAGTATGTTCACATCTAATATAATCGAGGATCTCTCAAATAGAAGATGCTTTTTTATAATTTTGTATATAATTAAAAATTTTATTGAATACGGTAATTTTAAATGTTTAATTTAAGACTAACTTGTTAAGAACAAATAATAATTTTTATTCTGAAACTGTAGATATATAGTACCATAAAGGGATGATCAAATGACAGAAGTTTATGAGGTGTTTATGGTATATGACTTGGAAAATACTGGTGAACGTAAAAAATTAGAGATCACACAAGAAAATTTAAAGAGTTTTTTAAACCCCGAACAGGTCTTAATCATAGTTCGGGAAGATCTCCGAAGGATTTTCATATGGAAAGGTTCTAAATCTCCAGTTCGTAAAAGATTTATAAGTTCTAAAGTAGCTCAGCAAATTCAGAAGGAATTAATAACAGATTCGAGATATCATCGATGCAAAATAGTTTCTATCGATCAAGGGGATGAATTACAAGAATTTTTAAATGCGTTTAAGCTAGAATCAATGGAAGCTACAGAAAAATTGCCAGATATGCGTTATATTAGAAATATTGAACGAGAAAGAATGAATGAAGCGCAAAAGCTAGCCAAAGAAAAAAGTTCTGAAGGAGAGTATTTTTCACCCCTCTTAGAGGATACTACTGATGATGTAGTGATGTCCTCTATTCGGATCGGGAGTTCTCAACAAAAGGGGAAAACTCAATTATTAATGAAACCCACTTCTATCAAGAAAATAATGGGTCTTTCAAACGAAGAAAAGGAACAAATTAAGGAAAGGATTTTGAAAAAAGGGGTTCCGATGAATTACGAAAGACAAAATTTAATATTAGGTCATTCTCTTTATGGTGCTGTTTCTAAAGTGACAGAAGTATTAGGGAAAAGTGTGGCTGACATAGTATGGGAGGAAATCAAAAACCTCCCTAAAGGTATTATTGAGTTAGATAACAATAAACTTCGTGTGTATATTGATCATAACAAGGGTATTGTAGAAGGAGTAGAGGTGCTGAAGAAAAAGGAATCTATAGAAATAACTACATCAAAAAATAATACAGAAAGTATAAAAGTTAATGCAACCAAAAGAAGAGAATTACCTAAAATACCTTCCAATAAAACTGAATAATACTAGATGTTAAAAATTACCTGAAATTGAATTTTTTTAAAAATAGAAAAGAATTCTTCTTATAGTTTATAGTAATCATCATCTTCTGATTCAATTTCTTTTAGAGGTTCTTCCTCTGATTCCTCTTCTTCTTCCTTTTCCTCTTCAATCTTTTGTACCGCGTCTTCTTGTTTCACTTCAAGTTTTTCTTCTTCCACTTCTTCTTCAATTTCTCTCTTTACAGCTTTGGATTCTTTTTCTTCTGCTCTCTTCTCAGGTTTGTTTTTCTTTTTTATTTTTTTTAATCCTTCAATTGCCTCTTTTCTTACAATAGGACTCCTATCTTTAAGTGCTTTAGCTAAAACATCCAGTGAAATCACATGGTGCAAATCACCTAATTCATCTGCTGCTTCTTTTCTGACACTTTCATCGGGGTCATTAAGTAAAATATAAGCTAACACACCTAAAACTTCATATTCTCCGAAATCTCCTAAAGTGTCAACTGCTTCTTTTCTGACATCTGCATTCGGATCAGTGAGAGCTGTTTTAGCGAGTTCTTGCATAGTTCTATCCGCGTCTTGCATAGGTCGAAGACCACTTAGATCTACGCCGCAAAACTTACAGAAATTATGCTTTAAACTAATGATCTTTCCACAAGAGGGACAAATTCGATTAGAATTAAAATCTATTCGCGTACTATTAAAATTTACTTCATTTGTTCTTTCATTTGATTGATATTTTACTCTATATGGATTATTATTTGGATTAGGATAATGGTTATGATTTCCCATATTAATTACTCACATTTCAATAATAATTTGTATATATTAAGTATACATTTAATTAATTTATTTAAGTTATTGTAGTCCAATAATTGAAGTCCCTATATAATGATTCTCAAAAATTAAATAAAAAAAGAATTTAAAGAAATTAATTAGGCAATATCTATTTCCTTAGATAAATAAACATCTTGTACAGCATTAAGAATCTTAATTCCTTCGGGTTTTGATTTTTTAAAAGCTTTTCGTCCTAAGATTAATCCCATTCCCCCCGATCGTTTGTTAATTACTGCTGCTTTTACAGCATCTTGCAGATCATTTCCTCCTGATTCTCCACCAGAGTTAATAAGACCTACACGGCCCATATAGCAGTTAGCTACTTGATATCTATTCCATTCAAGAGGATGATCTGTCGCTAATTTATTGTATACAAGTTTATCGGTTTTACCAAAATTAAGATCAAGGAATCCTCGACTGAGAGTAGAAATTTTTTGTTTAACAATATCAGCTTCGATTGTAACCCCCAAATGATTTGCTTGACTCTCTAAATCGTTAGCTGTATGATAATCTTTTCCGTTTTTAATGAATTCTTCGGTATTTCTCAAATAGCACCATAATACGCATACAAGGCCTAACTCATGAGCATATTTAAAAGCTTCAGAGGTCTCTTGAATTTGTCGCCTGGACTCTTGAGAACCAAAATAAACAGTAGAACCTACACCAACAGCTCCCATGTCCAAAGCTTGATCAACACTTGCAAACATCGTCTGATCCGATAATGGAGGTTTCGTTAATAATTCATTATGATTTAATTTTACTATAAATGGTAACTTTCGCGCATATTTTCGGCTTATTGAACCTAATACACCTAATGTAGAAGCAACAGCATTGCATCCACCATCAATCGCTAATTTAATTATATTCTCAGGGTCAAAATACGAGGGATTAACTGCAAAACTTGCACTTGCCGTATGCTCTATCCCTTGATCCACGGGTAGAATAGAAACATAACCCGTACCTGCTAATCGTCCTCTCTGATTAAATATTCTTTCCAAATTGTTTAATACTAAATTATTTCGATCTGAATCTTCAACTACTCTCTCGATAAAATCAGGGCCAGGTTGATGGATCATATCCTTAGGAATTCCAGTACATGTATGATTGAGAAGTGTATCCGCATCTGTTCCAAGAATTTTCTTAATATCATCAATATTCATGATTACATCAGATAAATATTATCTTATAAATTTTTATGGATTATAGACTAAAAGTTTTTCTTAATAGATATGTTTTTTCCTCAATGCCAGATGAGTTTGATTTTAAAGATTATAAATCACTCGAAGAATATGGAAAAACATTAGAAGGAAGTAAATATTTTCATGGGTTATATCTTCGTGCGGTTAATCATCCTATAAGGCGTGAGATCTTAGCTCTTGTAAATAACAATCAAAGGATCTCAAAAGATGACATATTTGATATATTATATAAACAGAAACTTGTTGAAAATATATCAATTTTAGATTATAACCTGGATTTTTTAATAAAAGCTCTTTGTATTGAAAAAATTAAAGAAAATGACGTTGAATATTTTTCAATTACTCAATTAGGGAAAGTAATTGAATATTTTAAGTAATATATTTAGAGATGTCAATAATAAAACATTATTCCCCTTTCTTTAAATAAAGTTAAATTTTCTTTTAGTTCCCTCAAAGGATTTCCCCTTATATAGACAACCCTGAGAGATTTTGAATCCTTGAGAGAACTAGGAAGAACTGATAAGTTATTATTTGTTAGATATATTCTTTCTAATTTTGCTAGAAGACCAATATCTTGCGGTAAATAAGAGATAGCATTATTTTGAAGATCAAGAATACGAAGATTTTGAAGGCTTAAAAATGAATTAGGAATCACTTCTATTTTATTTGAATACAATAATAAATTTTCAAGATGGATGAGATCAACTATACACCTTGGTATTTCTATAATTTCATTTGCTGAGAGATACAATGAAATTAACGATGATAAATAGCATATTTCAATAGGAAATATTCTAAACTTATTTTGGGAAAGATTAAGAATTTCTAAACCTACTAAACTAGAGAACGAAGAAGCTAATTCCTCTAAATTATTCCCACTTAAATTAAGATATTTTAATGAGGTTAAATTTCCAGCTAAATCTTCTATCTCCGAAATATAATTTTGTGATAATGAAAGTCTTTCTAATTTATTTCCACCAAGGTTATTGGGATACCTCTTTATGCTGCAGCCTGAAAAATTTAACTCTTTTAGATTAGACAATTTTGTGATTTTTGGTATAGAAGTAACATTTCTTGAGCATATTCTGATATAATTCAAACACTTTAACTGCTCTAAATTATCAGGAAGTTCATATTCATATTTTAGAAGCTGAATAGCAGTAATATGCCCATCCTCAATAGTAAAAGCGTTAGCATGAAATTCAAAGAGACCTCTATTCTCCACACTTACTATAGGCTCGGCTGCATGTCTATCTAAAAAATGCAACACCTCTAATTCGCTAGATTTTAAACTCAATCTATAAACACCCTAGTAAGTAAAAAAAAATCTTATATTTAAAACTTAACAATATTCTTGAAAATAATGTTTAGGAAAGCACTCTCACCTCTGGAAATTACGAGACCCTAAAGATTCCTATCAGGGAGATCCAATTTTCGTTCAATTGTTCATCTGAATATTCTATTCCTTTTCTTTTTAATATGGTTAGTAAGACTTAATATATCTTAGGTCAATAAAAAATATAATATCAGAAACTTAATTGATCAAAAATGACTCTAAAAGAGGATTTACATAAAAAACTTTTAGATTTGCAAATACAAGAATTAAAATGTACTTATACAGTTAAAGCAGATTTAGAAGCTATAACTCAATTAGGAAAGGTCATAGAATATTTAAAAGCTAATGATATTGTGGAACAAGAGGATGTCTTTAACTATAATATGGAATTTTTACTCCAAGCACTATGTGTTAAAAAGGTTACAGAAAATGATGTTGTTTCCTATGAAATTTTGCCGGGTGGCAAAGTAGTTGAAAATTTCTCTTAATAAGTGATATATTAAAACTATTTTTTTTCTAAATATTTTTTAAAGCAATTGCAACAAGGAATCCCATACTTAAATTTTTGTTTTTTATTCTTGAGAGTCATAAGATGGATTAAAGATTGTTTAAGGTTTTCTTTTTCTTTATCAAAATAAAATTGTTTTAATAAATAGTAGTGATTCCGAGTGCCGCATACAGGGCAAAATGCAAAATATTTGATAAATTTGAAAAATAATTCCCTTTCAGACTCATTTAAACCATCTAAATTATTATCTGGAGTATTAACAATAATTTCTTTGAGATTATTCAATTCCAACAGCATTTCATTTTTTAATAGAGCGGCATAATTCATTTGGTGATAGTCTAGTTTGGAAAAACTTTCTGGTTGTTCATTATTATGATAGTCAAAATATTCCAAAGCATGGTTAAAGAAAATCAACTCAGGGCATTCTTTTCTCTTATCTTCTCTCAATTTAATCATTATTAATATTTAGTTATAAGAATTTAAAACTTTTGATCTTGCTCTTAAAGAGATCATTTTTAGTATCATCTTGTAATCTTCGTATACTAATAATTTTTGAGGGAGCAAAATATTCAAAATCAAATTTAACATCATCTCCCGCATTTTTCCCCGGAATAGGCATCAACCTCGCTGTTAAAGGTTTTTTTAATCTTAATGAAATGGTACAGATATCTAGTAATATGTAAAATAACTCTTTTAAGGAAATATCTCCAGGCAAAGGAACACAATCAAGTCCAGTACCACACATTGTTGCATATAATAGGAGCGTGTCAAGGTTAAAATGATCCTCAGATAATCGCTTGGCTATAGTAAAATCTTCTAATACCGAAGGCATAAACCCACTAAACCCAATCGTTTTTTCTTTTATTGGAATAGCATTTTTTATTAATGCCACAGCTATTAGTGCTCCGGGAGCTCCGAAATATTCAAAATTTAAATTTTCAATAGCTGTTCCAATACTTCTTTCAATTGTGGGATATGGTGCAGGTGACATATCTATTCCATGGAAGGGAATATCATATTTCTGACTCACATTTTCACAAATCGGAACTAATGTATCATATATCTCTTCAAATTTTGCTTTTAATTTGACTTGTGTTTCTTCAATAGAATGTGATTCATCAATAATCGCAACAACTTCATCAGCCATTTCTAATGCGAGTGAAAAAGAAGGTTTCTCCGAAAGATGGTAAGCCGCTGGAAAAAAGGGGGTGTCGGGTTGAACGTTTGAGCTTACACAAAACCTTAAGTTATTAAATGGATCGGGTTCTGAAAGCTTTTTAATTATTTTTGCACCTGATTTTAACGCAGATAAATTTATTCCATTATCATTTGAAGCTACATGAAGAGAGGTGAAAAATTTCTCTTTTCGTTTAATAAATTGAGGTACTTCATTTAAAAAAAGACTTTCATAGATCCCATACTTTGTTATTTGAAAATCGGCTAAAACGGCACAGGAAGAAAAATAATCAATTTCATATTTCGTGATCAAATTTTCAACTATACTTAATTGATCATGGATGGTGATCAAACTTTTATTTAGATTTTGATCAAATACCTGTTGATCATAGGATAATATAGGTTGAGAGCACAATCTTTTAGTTTGCACATCAATACCTATTTGACGAAAACGATTAACTAGATCCGCATTAAAATTATAGAATTTTTTAAGAGATTGTTCCAATGAACTCTCAATTATTACATTTTCCGATAAATAAGGAATTTTTTGACCGATTGTTATTGCCCGAATTTTCATAATTTTACTTAGAGTCTGTAATTCAAATTTTCTAATAATTTCGAAACAAATATAACTTATTAATAAGATTTATAGAATAAATAATTGAATATTTAAGAAATTTATTTGTGTTATATTTCGTCTAATTTCGCTTTTTCTTCTTCCTTTTTATCCTTAATTATAGGTTTTATGTATTCATTTGGTTTAATAGGACCTAATTTCTCTAATTCCTTCTTGAAATCAGTTATAACTTTCGCATATTTTTCTCCCTCTCCAGCAGAAATACTCACAATTTTTACACGGTGTTCATTTATTCCCGATTCTGCTAACATTTCCTTAATGCTGGCATATCTGGTTTTAGCTTTAATAAAACCTGTATCATAATGACAATCTTGTTCATGACATCCTGCTATCAGCACCCCATCTGCTCCCTGAAAAAAACTCTCAAAAATTAAAGCAGGATCTAACATTGCTGTACACATTACATGAATTACCCTTATATTTGAAGGATAAGTGAGTTTACTAGTCCCTGCAAGATCAGCACCAAGATATGAACACCAATTACATAAGAATGCTATAATAATGGGGTATTCTTGTTTATGCTCACCTAAAACTTTTCTTATCTGTTTATATAATTGATCTTTTCTAAATCCTGGTATAAAGAGCGCATCACTAGGACACATAGCTGCACAAGCTCCACAACCAGAACAATTAGCTTGAGTAAGGGTTAGTTTTTTTCCTTCAATTTTAATCGCATTGAAACGACATATCTCTTCACACAATCTACATAAATCACATTTATCCGCATCATAATATACAATATGTGGGTCTAATTCAACTTGTCCTCTGGAGAGTAAGGCGATTGACTTGGCTGCGGCGCTCTCTGCTTGAGCAATACTGCTAGGAATGTCTTTTGGTCCTTGAATAGCACCTGCAATAAAAATTCCATTGACTGATGTTTCGGAGGGTTTAATTTTTAGATGTTTTTCCAATAAAAAACCATAAGGATCTTGAGATATATTAAGAATTTGACTTAATTTATCGGTATCAGGAGCTGCTTCTATTCCAACTGCGAGAACGACTAAGTCTGCTTCACTTTCAAATAATTTATCTTCAATTATATCTTCTCCTCTTATCAATAGTTTACCTTCTTTTGATATATCGCTTTTAAGAACCGCAGAGATATTACTTTTAATAAATCGGATACCAAAAACTTCTCGAGCTCTGTTATAAAATTCTTCGCAATTTTTCCCCATTGCTCTAATATCTGTGTAATAAATATTGATTTTTGTATCAGGATATTCCTTTTTAATAAGAACTGCTTGTTTAATGGCAGTATTACAACAAACTTGAGAACAATATTCACGATGAATTGTCTTATTTCTAGAACCAACACATAAAATAAATGAAATTTTCTTTGGTATGGTTCCATTCGAAGGTTTAACCACTCTTCCATGAGTGGGTCCATCATTATTGAGTAATCTCTCAAGTTGCATAGTTGTAATAACATCAGCATACTTTTCATAATTTAGTTCTCCCAGAACACCTGGATTAAATGTTTTTAACCCCGTAGCGACAATTATTGACCCTACTTTTATTGTCAAATTTTGGGGCTTTTGATCAAAATCAATCGCCTCCCGATCGCAAGCTTGAGAACAGGCTTTGCATCCAATACACTCTTCTTTTATAATATTAGGAAGTAAAGGTATTGCTTGAGGATAAACTATATCTATTGCTTTTCTCGGAAAAAAAGTATCTTTTATATCAATAGGACATACTTCTCTACAGATGTCAACACATCCAACACAATTTTCTTCTACAATAAATCGTGGGTTCTTCGTTATTGAAACCTCAAAATTACCTACATACCCCTCTACTTTTTCTACTTCTGAAAAGGTGAATAATTCGATATTTGGATGATCTTTTACTTCACTCATAAGTGGTCCTAAAATACATATACTGCAATCCAAAGTTGGGAATGTTTTGTCAAATAGAGCCATTTTTCCCCCAATAGTTAAGTCTTTTTCTACTAAATAAACTTTATACCCCGCATCAGCAATAGCTAAAGCAGCTTTAATGCCTGCGATTCCACCTCCAATGATTAAAGTAGAGGGTGTAACTGGTGCGCGTTGTACTTCCAGTGGCTCCAATAATTTTACATGCTCAATAGCCATATTTATCTGATCTATTGCTTTTTTAGTAGCTTTTTCTGGATTATCACTATGAACCCATGAATTTTGTTCTCTTATATTTGCAAAAGAAATAAGAAACCGATTAATCCCTGCTTTTTCAATTGTTTTGCGGAATAATAATCCATGCAATTTAAATGAACACGCAGCTATAACTATTCTATCAATATTATTTTCTTTAATCTCTTCTGAAATTTTATTTAGCCCTACTTCTGAACATAAGTATTGATCTCTAATTACATGGACTTCAGGAATTTTATTATAATATTCAATAAGTCTTTGATTATCTATGACACCGCTAATATTTTTACCACAATCACAAATGAATAATCCAATTTTCAATTAATAACCACTTATTTGAATGATTTTTTCGCTATTTTATGTGTATTATAAAATAAGGTGTTTATTAATTATTCCTAATGATGCATAAAAGATAATCTCACTTCTTGAGATAGATAGTTAGAAATAAGATTTTACTTATCTATCATATCTTCTGTTAAAAAAGGAAACACCTTCAAAATATCAAAATTTTTTCTCCTCATTTCAAGGAAATATTCCTTTTCCATCGCAAACTCTTTGTTACTCCAATCTAATATCTCTCTCTTGCTATAATGACGTCCTTGCAACAAACTTAATCCATTACACTTCTTACTATAATCTATATAATTTTTTCTGCTGGAAACCATCATTTTCCAAAAGGGAAAACATCTGCACTGAAAAGGCCGTGCTTCGTGAATAGAGCATTTATTATCCACCAAAAAAAGGCAATGCTCATCATCTCCCGTAAAGGCAAATGCTAAGGTGTGGAATCGAAAAGTTTTGCCTCTCTCTGCTCCAGGTTCCTTCCAAAAAAACGTATTTTCTATCACTTTAAGATATTTTTTTGCAAATTTTCTTAAACCATCTTGTCCCACTAATTTTAAAAACTGAGATAATCGAATGATATCTTCTTTATAAAGGTAGACTTCACCCTGGTCAAAACCTCGGCAGCAATCGCCGCACATCTGGCATGAAAAGTTAACACCATGCTCAAACATTTTTGCGAGTTTAATATTCGATGTTGTCAAGATGTTTTAATTTATGCAATAGATAATCCTTAAATAATTAATATAGATATGATTAATTTATTTTTAAATATTAATTCATTGATTATCTTAGCAAATTATTTCAAGTATAACATTTTAAAGAAATAGGCTTAAATAAAATATAGGAAAGAAAAATTAATTGTCAAAAATAGGGATGTTAATGGCTACAAATTTTAACGAATTTATTAGGGAATATACGGGAAGAATAGATAACATTTTTGCTCAAAATAATTACTACACTTTTTTGGTGGGAGCAGGAGTATCAATGCCATCTCCTACCAATTTACCCTCCGCAAGAGTATTAGGAGATGTTCTATTAAAATTTTGTGTTCCTCATGAAGAATATGAGAAACTTCATTCACTCGAAAATTTGAGATATGAAAGGATTGCGGAGGCAGTCTCTAACTTTATTGATGATGAATTTAATTTTTTGGATTATCTTAAAGTGGTTAAAGAACCCAATAATATCCATATATTTCTTTCTAAAGCAATAAAAGAAGGAAATATTGTTGCTACAACTAATTTTGATTATTTGATTGAATATTCGCTGATGAGGATGATTCCAGAGAACGATTACAACAAAATTATACCAGTTATCACAAAAGAAGATTTTTCAAATTATAACGATCCACTTGATCTTGTCAAGCAAAATAGATATCCTTTGTACAAACTACATGGTTCAAAACTAAATATTATAACCAATGATAATACGAAAGGTTCGCTTGTTACCACTATGGCTGCACTTGGAAAGGATAGGGATACAGGTGAGACTTTTGCAATTGAGGGATATAAAAAGGAAGCAGTTAATAACTTAATGGAGGGAAGGAGTATTGTTGTATTAGGATATTCGGGGAGCGATTTTTTCGATATTTCCCCTACATTAGAAGATTTAACTTCATTAAAAAGATTAATATGGATAGATCATAGAGAAGATGAAATGGAATATGAACAAACTGAGTCAATTAAAAGAAAAATATTTCAAGTTAAGGTTGGATTCGATGAATTAAAAAATATTGAGGATCTTAGTAAAGTCCCCCAAATAGAACGTCTCTTACTAAAAATAAGTTCCGACACGGATTTTGATGTTATTTTGATCAAAACGCATACAATGAAATTTATTGAAAAAGTTCTATGGGAAAGAATACTCTCTAGTGAAAATGGGGAGATTAAAAGTTATAACAATCGGAATGCAGAAATATCTCAAGATTTTGAAGCGTTCTTGGGTAATTTACCGCTTTATAGGAATATTTCCGAACTTAAAAAATATCAAGTCGCTAGTAATTTGTATTTCGAACTTGGGCAATATGACGACACGCTTCGCATTAGTGATATTGGTTTGAAAATTGCAGAGGATGAGAATTTGGAAATGGAAAAAACACCTTTTTATTATAATATTGCCTTGGTTCATACTAAACGAGGAGATCATCAAAAGGCGAAGGATCCTATAAAGAAAACCATCGAGTTAACAAACCAGTATAAAGATCAGAAAGTTAAGGGGACATATGCTTCGATTTTACCTTATATTACAGACATTGCGATATTGGCTGGAAGGATGATTATGGATAAGGATGAGGATAAAGCACTTGAAATATTTGAAAATCAGTTGCAGACACTTGGAATAAAAGACAGGTTAGATAGTAAGGTTGAAATCTTGAATCTTATCGGAGAAATTTATTTTAAAAAAGAACAATACGAAAAATCACTTGCGCATTATGAGGAAGCACTTAAGATATCAGAAAATCTTGGATATCATAAGGGACAAGCAGAGGCATTAAATAACATGGGAAATATTTATGAAAAGAAAAATGATCTTGAAGAAGCACTAAATTATTTTGAGCAAGCGCTGGAGTTAGCTAATAAATACGAATACCTTCGCACTAAATATTACACATTAATGTTTATTTTAACCATTTTGGATAGAAAAAACGAATATTCCAAGGCGCTTGAATATTGTAAACAAATGATTCCTGTTGCTGAGGAAATGGAGAAACAGGAGATGGTAGGAACCGAAGGTTTAGTAGGTTCTAGTTATCAAGTCGTAGGAACTGTCTATAAAAATATGGGTCATTATGATGAAGCGATTGAGTGCTATACGAAAGCAATATCGCTTAATGATAAATTAAATCTAACGAGGGAAAATCCAAAAATTTATAGTTCAATCGGGGAATGCTATTTTTCCAAGAAATTATATGAAAAAGCCATCGAAAATTATGAAAAATCACTCAAAATAAATGAAGAATTTAATATTCTTGATGGAATCGCCTCAAATCTAGCAAATATAGCACAGATATATATTACACAAGCGAACCATCAAAAGTCCATAGCTGTCTTAGAGAGATTGGTTAATATTAGAAGCCAATTAAACGATTTAAATGGTAAAGCTGAGGCTCTAAGTATTCTTGGCCTTGCCTATGGCATTTGCTTTGAGGATAATAAAGCCCTTCAAAAGCATAAAGAGGCATTTGAAATAAATGAAAAATTGGGTAATCTTTCAGCATTAAGCAAGAATTTATCTAATATAGGGAATATATATTTTAAAAAAGGAGATTATAATGAAGCAGTGCAGTATTATGAAGAAGCAATTAAAATATATGAAAAATTGAATGCTTTTGAGGGAATCTCTGATAATCTCAATATGATTGGAGATATATACAATAAGAATGGAGAACATGATAAAGCGATAGAATATTATGAAAAAGCTATTAAAATTGGTGATACATATAATGTTGCAGGTATAAAAGCAGATGGTCTCTTTAATATTGGATTGATATATGAGGAAGATGGAAAACACGATAAAGCATTTGAATATTTAATGGCTGCGTTTGAACTTTATGAAAAAACGAATAATTTCTTCAGTATGTCATCGACTCAAAATAATATTGGTAATATATTTCACACACAAGGGTTGTATGAAAAGGCTTTAGAGCACTATAAAAAATGCATAGAAATTGAAGACAAAGTGGGAGTAACTGTCAATACGGCGGCAGTGTATTTAAATATAGGAATTGGATACAAAATGAGAGGTAAATATGATTTAGCAATTGAAAATTACAATAAAGGATTTGAAATAGCCAATCAAAAAAATTGGGATATGGGAAAAGCCTATTATTATTATTTTAGCGCAATGATTGATATGATAAAAGGAAATTATACGCGAGCTTCAGAATTTTACGATAAAGCCTTGCAATTAGCAAATACCATTAATTCTATGGATTTGAAAGGGGACGTTCTTATTAATATTGGAGAGCTTTTCTTAGCCAAAGAAAATTACGACCAAGCGCTTAAATACTGTAATGATGGACTTGAAATTGTCCAAAATTTAAACTATATTGAGGGTATAGGATATGCGCTTTTTATTAAAGGGCGTATTTATTTAAAGAAGAAGGAACATGAAAAAGCACTAGAGAACTTTAAACAGGGTTTACAAATCGGAGAACAGCTCAATAAGCCTAATATTAAAACAATATGCCTTAATGGAATAGCCGAAATTAATATCGAAAATGGGAATCTACACAGTGCGTATGAGAATAGTAATGAGGCTTTAAAAATAAGTGAAAAAATAGGTTTACTAAAAGTTAAAGCAGAATCTCTAAAGGTTATTGGAAATTATTATATGGCAAAATCAAAAACCAGTGAAGCGTCTGAGAAATACAAAGAAGCCCTAAATATAGCGAAAAATTTAGGCGACAAGAAATTAATTGAGGTTTTACAGAAAGATATTAAAAAATTACATTAAATTTTTATCAAATTATTTGAAGGTTATAGTTTTTTGAATAAGTCTAACATATTAGATAGAGAACTTAATATTTATGAATTTGAAAAACTAATCCTTGAGTTAGAGAGTGTTTTAAAGAAAGAATCTTTTATTCAACAAGATTGCTATGAGGAGTGGAAACAGAAATTTACTCCAATCTATGGAAATAAGAATGTAAATATTCGTCTCTATACCATTCTTGCTCAAATTTTTTATATTGCTCATCTATTTATCTTCCATTTGCTATTAAAAGAGCATGTGAAAAAAAAAGATACACAATCAAATCTAAGCCTATTGAAAGCTATTCAAGAAGATATTTTAAATGAATTTTCTACGGATATTTCTTTCCTAAATGGCTATTTTTTGCCATTATTTGAATTTATAGACCAAAAAAATAGTGCCATTCTAAATAAACTTACAGATTATACGTTGAATTACTTATTGGAAGAGAAATTTAAACCAGAATTTCTATTCGATTATTTAATTCAACATAGTCTTAAGCCTCTTTTAAGACATGCCTCAGGAGAATTTTACACTCCTCCATTTTTGGTCAAGAAGATGGTTAAAGAGTCATATGATTTCGGAGAAAGAGTACTTGACCCTAGTTGTGGAACAGGAAATTTTATAATTGAACTGATTAAATCCATTCTTTCTACAACAAAATCGGAAGAAGAAAAAACAAGAGCTTTGAGTAATATCTATGGCTTTGATATTAATCCCATTTCAATTTTAATTACGATGGTAAATGTAATCTATTTAATTGGGGATAGAATGTCTGAATTTAAATCTCATTTCGTCATAACGGATAGTTTATTTCACGAGATTAATTTAGAAAAAGAAAAATTTGATTTAATTATTGGAAATCCTCCTTGGTACACATTTAGGGATATAAATTCAATAACATATCAAAATAAAATCAAAATTTTAGCAGAAGCTTTAGAGATCAAGCCATTACCTAAAAATGTGCTAAATATAGAAATTTCCACTCTCTTTTTTTATAAAGCCAACGTTTCATTTATGAAACAAAACGCAAAAATCTTTTTTGTGATCACTAAAGGAGTAATAAGTGGGTCACACACTTCACGATTTCGTCATTTTAAAGGATTTAAAGATGTGAAAATATGGTTTTTCAATAAAAAAATAGAACATATCTTTAATATCGATTTTATTTGTTTATATGCACACAAGAATAATTCTCTTGCGGTCAATCCTGATTACCACATTCCCTCAGTTTATTTTGGATTAAAAATCTTATTAGATAAGTTCGAATATTTTGATGATATCGAATTAAGAACTGTAAAGAAGGAAATATTAATCCCATATTCAATAGTTAATAAAAATAAAAAAACGTATGTAAATAAGTTAATTTCCTTACAAAATTATAAAAAGCTTATCCGAATTGAATCGAGTGAATATAAAAGCTTATTTCATAAGGGAGCAGATTTAAATCCTCGAAATTTAATTTTTATTACCTTTAAACCCAAAAATGAATCTTTAGCAGTTATAAATCCTGATGAAAGGGTATTTAAAAGAGCAAAAGTCCCCTGGAATAAAAAAATCTTCCAGAATTCAGTTATTGAAAAAGAGTATATCTTTAAAGTAGTGAAAAGTACAGAATTAGTAAAATTTCATATATACGATTTTTATTATGTCTTTTTACCAATATCAAAAGAAAATCATGATTTTAGCTATTCTAATTTGAAAAACAATGCTAGAACATTTTACGAAAAGATTGATGAATATTATATAAAGAATAAAAAAATTACGACTAAACATAAATCATTCATGGAAAATCTTGATAGATGGTCGAAATTAATTAATGATCGTCAATTTTCTAAGATTAAAGTCGTTTATAATAATTCTGGATCTAATCTTAGTTCAGCAGTGATACAAGGAGACTATTTAATTACGGGAGATTTATCTTTTTATGCTACAGAAAATTTGACTGAAGCTTTTTATTTATCAGCTATCCTAAATTCGAATCTTATTAATGAGCAGATTAAGATTAAAAAGAGCTCAAGGCATATCTTCAAAATTCCATTTGAGAATCCAATTCAAAAATTTGATAAAGCTAATGAATTTCATCAAAAGTTAGCTCAATTAGGAAGAGATGGAGAAAAAGTAGCTATAAATCTCATTACAAGTTTATTAAGCAAAAATAAAATAAGGATATCGCGAAATAAGGTACAGAAATTATTAATTCAAGAATTAAAACCTATTTTAATTCAAATTGATGAATACTTAAAACCTCAATTTTTAACATGAAAATAATTTGGATAAATTATATTAAATTATATTAGTTGTTGTTATTATTACTTATTTAACAACATTGAATGAAATTTCTGATAGAGTTAAAAAAAGTTTTATGCGGAACTTCGTTTTTAAGATACTGGTAGCTGGAGATGGCGGTGTGGGAAAAACGACACTCCTCCGAAGATATGTTAATGGAATTTTTGATGATTCCACAATTCAAACCGTTGGAGTTGACTTTTTTCTTAAAGAGATGCATTTTGAAGATTTAAATGCAAGTTGCACGCTTCAACTCTGGGATCTTGGCGGTCAAGAACGTTTCCGTCATATTCTTGAAAATTTTGTTATGGGAGCGAGGGGCGCCTTATTACTATTTGACTTAACGAATATGCCCAAAATCGAAAGTATCTTAAACTGGGTTAACATCGTTCGATCCCATGATTTTAACCTCCCTATTTTATTTGTTGGGACTAAATTAGATCTAGATGATGCTATCGCTATGGATGATGATACCGCTTTAGATATCAAAAATACGTTTAATATGATAGATTTCTTAAAAACATCGGCAAAATCAGGACATAATGTAGAGATGGCATTTGAGACTATTTCTAAATACATAATTAAGAATTTCAAATATTAGATTTTTATAGCAATTAATTTTTTAAATTAGAACTAATTTCATTAGATGAATTTGATGGAAGATGAACTCGTTTTTCTTGGCTCTGGTGGAGGAAGGCACCATATAAGAACTCAATATAGAGCAACTGGGGGTATATTATATAAATTTAATGGAATTCAAGCACATATCGACCCGGGACCAGGAGCAATTGTGCGAATTAACCAATATCATGAAGAACCTCTTAAAACGGAACTTTTTATTGCAACCCACGCCCATGTAGATCATTACAACGATTTAAGTACGATGATAGAAAGTTCAAGAGATAATTTACATGATGGGAAATATGATTATTTCAAAAAAGGAACATTAATCACTACTCGCGATGTCTTAAAGTATATCTCAGACTATCATCTTAATATGCTTGAAGAAGTTATACCATTTAAAGCAGGGGATCGATTCTTATATAAAAATGTTGAGATTTTTGGAACCAAAGTGATTCATTCACCTAAAGTGGAGGGTTTTGGTATAAAGTTCACCTTAAAAGACTATTCTATCGCATTTACAAGTGATACGATGGTTTTCGATGGTTTCTCAGAACAATTCTCGGGTGTGAATATTCTAGTGTTAAATCTATTGCGACCAGATTCAGTAACTTGTAAACGACATTTATGTACTGATGAGGTAATCCCCTTTCTAAACAAGATCAATCCAAGATTAGATGCATTACTAATAACCCATTTTGGCGCTTATATGGACAGCCCAAAATCAAAAAAGAACTTCATACCAAGTCAAGTTCAAAAGCTGAAAGAAAATACTACTATTAAAGCCGTTATTCCCGCTGAAGATGGCTTAAAAGTTAAAATTGCGACTATTTTAAATTAGAGATTACGCTATTAATATTTTTTTAAAAAAAAAATTTTTGAAAAATTGGTCAATAAAACTAGTATCAAAGAAATAACTGCTGCTGAAGATGCTTTAAAAATTGATTTAAAAAATATTATCTCTAATATTTAATAATAAAAAAAAAATTAATTTTGATTTTTTATTTTATATTTTCTGCTATTTTAACGGTAAGGTCGGTAAGGACAATAGTAATTAGTCCCACGGGCAGTAAAAGCATAAGTAGTTCCAAAGGTGTGTTCATAGCCTGGTTGATTAGCAGCTACCATTACAAGAGTGGTTGTAACACTTGGATTATTTGAATGATAATAAAATGTATTCGTCATCATGAAATTTGCACTACCTGTTTCGGTATCTGTATCAAGTGTCATTGAACTGATAGAATCATAACTCGCATATACATCACCATTTCGCATATATACAGTCTGAGTATTGATGAAACTCACTGCAAAATTATTGTAAATAATCTCATCGTTTAAGTACCATCCATAATTAACAGTCCAATCACCTTCAGTTTCACAATCATCATAGAAACCAATTTCAGGTATTTCAATATCATCAATATACCATCCTGAACCAAGAGTATACGGATCAGTCCAATAAGTAAAGGACAATTCTATTGCGTGTCCTGCAAAAGGTGTGAGATCCATTGCTTCCGTGTATAATCCACCACTATCGCCCGTAAAGCAGTTCCAATTTCCTGATTCATTATAAGTGGTTGGTTCTCTCTCAAGAGGAGTATTTAGATTATCTTGTGCGTAACCTAGATAATCTGTCGTATATACACCTTCTAAAGTGGTCCATAAACCAGTATCATAATCATAAACTTCTACATAGCCATAATCCCAATCTAATTCAATCGAAAAGTAATTTGAGAAATAAAGCGACGCTCCTGTTTCAGGTATGGTAAAGCCTTGACTCAAAGTGAACCATGACCATGCTTCTCCATCAGAATGCCAATTATGCGTGCCGCTAGTTGGTGCAGCACCACATGTATCAGCACCATCGAATTCTATTTTAAAAATGAACGGTGCAGCATTAAATTCGACATAGCTCGCAGTGTAAGGTAATCCTCGACCCAATAAAATATATTCACCATAATGTGGATATTCATCCACAAACCAATTGAAATAGCCAGTACCCGGGTACCAACTATCCCACATCTCCATTACAAGAGGGATGCTGAGCCCTTCTGAATTTTCAGAAGGAATGTCTAATCCATAGTACCCATATCTTCCCAAGCCAAATGATGTATCATCAAGATAATTAGCAATACACCAGTCTTGAAAAATTTGATCAAAAGTTCTGCTTACTCCACGAGCAGCAAGTGCATTACTCCAACCTTCTATACCATTTCCTTGGTCATGACAGACTTCCCATATTAAATCTGCGCCTCCATAATGTTCATACATGTAGTATGTCCATAGGAACGATGCACCATAATCAGCTAGATAGCCTTCCCAGATAGTCAAGGGAGTATCCCAGAACCATAATAAATACTCTGAGATATGTCCTGGAGAAAAACCGTACCCACATATCCATTCAGCTAATGTTGCCATACCTTCATCAACCCAGGAAAGTTCATCTGGATCAACATCGTTATGTATAAGATGTTGAAATTCATGAGCAAAAGTACCTTCATATTCCCATGCATGAACACTTAAAAAGCTATAATCATATCCAGTAAGGGGATCGATCATGGGTGGACTTCCTCCTTGTCTTCTCCACCATTGATATGAATCCATATGGAATGCATTGGTGTTAAAAACTCTTGCAATTTCAGACCAGAAATAACCTTCAATAAACCCTGGAGCAGTATCAGGAGAATAGAAAAATTCATCACGAGCATTAAATACCATAATCTGGGTCTTATAATCACCATAGGGGCCTGGTCGATCAGCATATTGACCAAAAGTTTGCACATCAGTATCATGGATGTTAGTATCGAACTCGGATAACACTTCTAATAAGTCTTGTCCAGTTATAGTATCTCTATAACCCGCAGGTAAATAATCTTCTATACCCGTAGGGGTCCAAGGATACCCAAAAGCCCAAATATCCTCGGGACTGTACCCTTCAGGACCAAGATCAAAATATTCGTCATATTCTGTCATACCTATCCAAATATTTCCATGAGTTCCATTAAAGATATTTTCGAAATCCAGCCAATACAAAACACCATAATAGTCATCAATAAGAGGGTATGACCATGGACTATGTGGAGGTTCAAATTCTACACCTTCAAGTGATAAAACATCAGCATACCTGCAATTATCGATTGCTTCAATATCAAATCCGTTATATTCTACATTCTCTTCACTCTGAATATTTCCTCTTACAAAGTAAAGTATCGATACACTAGCAACACTTAGAAAAGCGAGGACTATTAAAAAACCATAAATCTGTTTTCTTCTCATTTTTTTCCATTTCCATATTTCTTTTTTTTTTTTTTTAAATTATAAAAGCTAAATGATAGTCAAAGTTGCTTGTATACAATTTTGGCTATAAGACTTCTAGTAAAAATTAAGCTAAATCTATATATATATATTACTTTTTTCACGCTAATAAAACGATATATATATGAGTATGAATTATAAGTTAATTTGTTAAATTCTTTTTTTTATTGTACAATTTGGAGAATAAAATACACACAAATCTTTTATATGGTTAAAATTCATGGTAATAAAGTTCAATAACAAATTAATCACCCTATTAAAATAAATCTTTCGAATTTTTTATAATAGAGGGAGGATAGTCCTTATTCCATTCAAATAAGTAGAATTATTTACTTTTCAATAAAAAAAAACTAATATTTGTGTGCCAAATTTTAGGGTTTTTAGTTGGTTTCTTGCAAAAATAAAAAATTAAAATTTGGCTTATTAATGAGTCTAAATCATATAATAGAAAATTTCTTGATCAAGGGCTACTATATTTTATAATACATGTGTTTTTATAGATAAAATCACATAATAATTTGGGAAGGGAAACTTTATACGATACTTTGAGCTACATTGGATTTCGCCCTCTATTAAACTCGAAGAGTTTAATTCTCTCCCTGATTTTGTAATTTTGCTCAAATATATCGTTCCCTTCACATTCCTTTCATTAAATTAGGGAATGAAAAGTGATTTGCAATTTGATAAAACTCATTTTATGAGAGTAAAATAGTAAAATTAGTGATTTATAACGACTTGAAAGGATTTAGATTCAAATACACAAGCTATTTCTTGTAGCTTTTCTTCAGTAAGGTCTCCCATATCTTGATATAAGTGTCCTTTTCCTATTTTCTCGTATTTCGTCTTTGCCAATTTATTGTATGGCATTAAGTGAACTGGACCAGAATAGTTAGCATTTAAAAGGAAATCCCCTATATCTTTAATAACACTAATGGCCGTATTAACTCCTGGAATCAATGGTATCCGGGGAATGATACGTTCACTTCCAACTTTAAGAAGTATTTCCTTAAAATTATGCAATATCTTATCATTACTAACATTAGTGAATTCTTTATGTAAGTCAGGATCCATATGTTTTATGTCAAATAAAAAAAGGTCAACCGTATTAACTAATTTTTTAATTAATTCCTCTTTAAAGAATCCACAAGTTTCTATTGCTGTATGTATTTGTTCTTTTTTCAATTTTTCTAACAATTCAAAAAGAAATATTGATTGCATAGTTGGTTCTCCACCGGATATTGTAACTCCTCCGCCAGAAGTATCATAAAAGGGTTTATCTCTTTTCACTAGTTCGACTAATTCCTCTACTGAATATTCTTTACCGATGATTTCTATAACTTCATTTGGACAAACACGCACACAAGATCCACATACAGTGCAAAGTTCAAAATCTCTCTTTATTTTACCATCTATAAGCTGTATGGCATGATTTGGACATACTTTAACACATGTCCCACAACCAGTGCATTTTTCTTGAAAATAAGATATTTGAGGCTTTAAAAGTTGAGATTCGGGATTGTGACACCATAAACATTTAAGGGGGCACCCTTTCAAAAAAATGGTCGTTCTTATCCCTGGACCATCATATATCGCATAATTTTGGATATCAAATATGATACCATTCATGGTTTTTTAAACTCGTATATGTTCAGTTCTCGAGACTATAGTATATTCTGAGTTAATTTGCTCATTAGTAACATTTTTTATTTTTAGTTTAGTTTTGCTCAAGCTTAATTAATCTCTTTGGTGAAAGAATTATTACTCTATGATTTAATATTATTACTAAAATAAAAGCATTTGATTTTTAAAAAATAATGATATTCATCCCTAATTATTTATCATCAGCATGTTTCTGATGATTAGATAATAATTCTAAATACGCATTCTCTTCTTCTTCATGGAGTTTTATAATTGTTTTCTTCTTTTCCACTTAACCTTTTTCATATTTAAGTTTTTTATTATTAACTCAAAATAGAATAAACTAAGAGGTTTAATCTAAATCAACCCAATATTTACACACAACACATTGTAAGATTTTTTCCAACTTATTGCTATTTGGATTAGAATCTCTTTTAATAACCCTTGTAATCATTACGTTGCCACATTTCTTACATATATGCAGCCCTTTTCCTTTTACTTTCTGCATAATCTCCCGTTATTTCTTATGTATTGCTAATAGTACTCTTATACCTTATTAAAAGAACTAAATCATTAATGCTTAACATCAAGTATGTAAATGTAATAAAATAGAGATTAATAAATTTATTTTAAACGATATTTTGTCTTATCGAGGATTGAAATTTAATCAGAAATTATCCAAATAGGACTTGACCAAGCCATATTATTGTTTTTGAGAAATATTCTGATATAATAAAAAACAAATTTTTCATTAGTATCTATATGAGAAAGAGCAACTTCACCAAAATTCTCGTTATCTTGGTATGAAATTTCTATTTTTTCTGAATTTATTATTTTTTCCTTAAACACACTATTGTTTCTTATTAGTTCAATTTTTTGAAGATCAACCGGACTTATTACTTTAAATTTAATAATCCTTTCATTTACCAGTTTGAGATTATCTTTTAAATTAATAATATCTCCCATAAAGTAATCATCTATAGAAAATTCTATAACAGCTCTCGGTCCAGTTGTTCCGTAGCAATGTCGATTTGTTAATGAATTCCATAAGGATTCTCTGGTCAACTCTTCTGCCCAGACTGCCATTATGCCTGAGGGATAAATTCCATTATCAGGATCTAATGCCCCAGAAGGATAAATTCCAAAATGATCGTCTCCTCCCGCAGTGAATCCTAATTTATGCCCTCTCAGTAGGGCATCTTGAACAAAGCTTCCTTTCTTTTCCAAGACAGGCCCTCGCTTTTTAGCATACTTTCCATACCCAAAAAATTTATATCTAGGGGGTAATGGATTTCCTGCTCTATAGGAATACTCTTGATTCCCCCAGGTGGAATATATTTCAGTTAACTTTTCTAATGTGTTGTCAAAATGACTCCAATCTCTGTATCCTGGTCTTAGCGCAGTATGATGTCCAATCATTAATACTTTAGGCTTATAAGATTGTAAATTCTTGATTAATTTTTTCGTTGAATTATATTTATTTGTGTCAGATCTCAAAATAGGAATAGAATCATCTCTGTGGTAAATACATATATCTCCATATCCAGGAGTGTACCAATAACCCCATTCGTACCCAAAAAAGGTAACAAAATGTCCCACTTGTAGAAATTCATCTACTATGTGCCTAATTTCGTTAAAATCCTCATCCTTAGTCTCCCAGATATGATCATGCTCAGTCGATGTTCCAAAATCTAATCCCGCATTCAATAAATTTGTGTAATAATCCTTAGGGTCTCTCACTCCATCACTTTTATTAGTATGCCCGTGGATATAACCCCAATATAATCGTTTGTGTGTGGAATCAGTTCTACACATAATAGGGTTTGACCTAAATCTTGATGCGTTGTGCTCGATTTCTAAATATTTGATTCCAGGGGTTTCAAATTTATGATTATTAATTTTAAGTATTCCTTCATTATCTTTATCAAATTCATAAATTCCTATTGATCGTGGTTTTTTTTGATCTTCAAGTTCAAAAACTTCAATCTTACCTAAAAAGTCTTTTACTAAATTATAAAATTTATCTTCCACTCTTACGAGAACATCAATGTTCTCTTTTATATTTACTGTAGAGGGACAAATCACAGTAAAATGATCTTTCTCTTGGTGTAGAATATTGATGGTTGCATTTTGATGAAATATCGCTGGGTTATTATTAGGAGTCTCGATTATTATCTCAATATTTTTATTATCTTCTACAATTGATTGAACTAGGGTTTCATAAATATCAAAAGCAAATATCTGATTAGCATCAATCCCCCTCTCACCTATAATTAAATACTTTATTAATAGGTCTTTCCCTGTGATTAAAATCGGAAGAACAGGGGTATAGTTAGCTAAATTTGTTTTTATAAACCCATTAAGGTTTGGATCATATGGCTGTAAATAATACCAGTCATTTTTATTATTTCTACCACCTCGAATTCTTAAAGTCAATGATGAGTTGCGTGGTAAACGTTGATTTAAACTAAATGAAATGAAAATGTTTGTAAGGTTTCTAACTTTTTCCATTTGAGGCTCTACTAATACATCTTGTAGCTGAAGCAATAAGGTTTCACTGATAGTTATGAGATATATCTACAAATCAGAGTTAATTTAAGTAATTTATTAATAATAGACACAATCTTTTTAAAGAAAATTTGTGCTTTATTCAATATCCTATTAAAAATGAGGTGGAATAACAATGAGTTGTCACGAATTAAAGAAAGGAGATAAATTGGTCTGTGAAGAGTGTGGACTCGAACTAAAAGTTACAAAAGCGTGCGATTGTGGTGATGAAGAGACTGGAGCCTGTTCAGAGGGAGGGTTTAGCTGCTGTGGTGGACCCATGAAAGTAAAATAGTTAAATAAAATTTAATTTATTCCTTTTTTTTATTTTTTTTGTTTCTTTTCTTTAGAACAGTGATTAAAATTGCTCCAAAGATTAAGCTCATACCTATCCAATTAAATAGAGTTAATATTTCATTCCCTAAAAGAAAACCAAAAAATGCTGCGAAAACAGGTTCAAGGGTGAATATTATTGCTGTAACGGAAGGATCTTGGTATTTTTGTCCCCAATTTTGAAATAAAAAGGTTAGGGAAGTTGTTCCAAAACCCATATAAAGCATAATTAGCCAGAAATTTAAATCAGTAGAAAGCAAATTATAATTTTCTAAAAAAAGAAAGGATGAACCAAAACATAATATTGCTAATGTGATTAACTGAATCAATGAGTAAAGATATATATTTACAAGACTTACGAAATCATCATTAAAAATGATAAAGAGTGCACAGAATAGAGCACATCCTAATACCAGTAGATCTCCAAGAATAACCCCACTCTCGTTTTCAAGTAGTAAAAAAGCCATTCCGATTAGGGATAAAACAACTGCAAACCAAATTCTATAACTGACTTTCTTCTTACGTATAATCCACGTCAAGAAAGGCACCATTATCGTACTAAGACCTGTTATGAATCCTGCTTTTCCTGCTGTTGTTGTTTGAATCCCAAATGTTTGAAAAACAATAGAAAAGAAATATAATGTTCCTGTAAAAACTCCACCGATAATTAATTTTTTATTAATAGTTTTGAGTTGATAGAGAAATGGTAGAAATACCAAAAATGCTATGAAATAACGTAACCCTAGATAGAGAAAAATTGGGATTGATTTCGTGAGATTTTTGGTTATTATAAAAGTAGTTCCCCATAAAACTGTCGTTAAAACTAATAGTATGATAGAAATTATTTTCTGCCATTTGGTAATAATATTTTGATTATTTACTTCCAATATCAACTACTTCTTTATATTCTCTTAAATAGGTATAATATGTTTTAAATTAATATATTTCCTATTTTTAAGAATGAAAAACTCAAGAAAATAAGAATTTTAAACTGCTAATCGCCTTATTGGTTTTTGGATTGGAATAATTTTATTTGTCATGATTTTAAATTTATTATGGCTTTTTAATTTAATATTAAGAATAATAGATAGGTATTCTAAATTAACCTAAAATATGCTTTTTACTCATAATTTATAATTTATATGCATATTTTTTTGCGTTAATATTTTTAAGGAACATTTTTTAGTATTAATAACATAATCATTTACATGATATTTAATTGATTTAAAGGATAGAACTGATATGACAAAAACATATGATGAGATTAACTGCAAAATAAAAAATGGGAATTGTGTTGTAGTTAATGCGGAAGAAATGATAAAGATTGTAGAAGATATGGGAATTACTGCGGCAGCAGAAGAAATTGATATAGTCACAACAGGTACATTTGGGCCAATGTGTTCTAGTGGTGCCTTTTTGAATTTTGGACATTCTGATCCGCCCATTAAATTTGAACACCTTTGGTTAAATGATGTTCATGCTTACCACGGTAATGCAGCAGTAGATTGCTATATTGGAGTTACACGAATGGCAGATAAGCGGCCTTTTGAATACGGAGGGGGAAATGTTATTGAAGAATTTGTCTCAGGAAAACCAATTCGTTTGAGAGGGACTTCAAATACAACGGATTGTTATCCTTTAGGTGAGATTGATACCTATATAACGTTAGACGACTTAAATCAAGCGATACTATGTAATCCTAGAAATGCCTCTCAGCGATATATATGTGCAACAAATAGTACGGATAAAACTATCTATACTTATATGGGAAAGTTGCTGCCAAACTATGGAAATGCTCATTTCTCTGGTTCTGGCTCATTGAATCCGTTATGTAACGATCCTGATTATGAGACTATTGGAATGGGAACTAGGATATTTCTTGGGGGAGGAATAGGGTATGTTATAGGTGAAGGGACTCAACATAATCCTTCACAGCGATTTGGTTCACTTTTTGTAAAAGGCGATCTAAAACAGATGAGTTCAGAATATTTAAAAGGAGTAAATTATGAACAATATGGTACGTCTATGTTTGTAGGACTAGGTATTCCCATTCCTATTTTAAATGAAAATTTAGCAGCAAAAACTGCTATTAAAGATGAGAATATAATGACAGAAGTCGTAGACTATGGAATACCGAGAAGAGAACGCCCTATATTGAGAAAGACGAACTATAAAGAATTAAAAAGTGGTATTATTAGTTTGAATGGAAAAAAGATTAAATGCTCTTCTCTCTCATCGTTATTTCACGCTCGGAAAATCGCAAATGAACTTAAAAAATGGATAGAAGAGGGAATTTTCTTTTTAAATCCGCCAGCAGAACAAATAACAAAGAATACGACTTTTAAACCAATGAAGCAATCATCACAGTTAAAATTTGTTAAAGAGTTAAAAAAGGAAGCGGTAATTTGTTATGATGATTGCGATATCAAGGTTGTCGCTCAGAAAATAATAAAAAAGAATTGCAATCATATTATCATAACAGATCATCAGAATAATTTGGAAGGTATAGTTACAAGTTTTGATATTACAAAAGCAATTGCAGAAGAAAAAACGGAATTAAAAGAAATTATTACCAAGAAAGTAATTACTACTAGCGATAATGAGCCAATTGAGATTGCAGCAAGAAAAATGAAATCTAATGATATTTCCGCTTTACCTGTAATAAGTGATACAAATAAAGTAATAGGTATTATTACTGCTGAGGAGTTGATGTGATATAACGATAATCAATTGTAAGCTTCCATTTGGGGTCATTAAAAATATCGAGGATTATTCCATCATTATAAATGAGATATTAAAGTATGATATCACGTTCAATATTTTAAAGTTCTCAACAGGAACGAGTGGTGTTAATCTATTATTAGATGTTCCAGAAGAAAAAGTAAGTTTAATCACTCAAGCTCTCAGGAATAATGATGTTATAGTCAATAAGAAGGGAAGAATTATAATAGATGATGACAAATGCATAGATTGTGGTGCTTGTATCTCAATTTGTCCAACTAATGCATTACATCTTAATAAGGATGATCGTTTAGAATTCTCCTACGAAAAGTGTATTGGGTGCCTTCTTTGCTTAGATTCATGTCCAAGAAGAGCTATTGAAGAAATGTAATTGTTTCTAATCATTCGTAATTATTTCAAAGATTTCTTTTAAACGAGGAGTAGTTCGTTGTAAGGACATGCATCTTTCTTGTTCACAACCCCTCAAAATAGCGATTAGTTCATTCAAATGGATAGTGGGGATATCTAATTTTTCCCCAAACCATTTCTTCATCTTTTCTCTATACTCTGGCTTGCTTAGTGTGTATAAGCATGTTGGACAGGGAGTTACAAGGAAATCAGCACCAACATTTTCAGCACTTTTTAATTTATTAAATGTTATCTTAAGTGCTGATTTTTCAAATAACACCAATTGACTTGCGCCCCAACCACAGCAACTGTCTTTTTCTTGATAATCTATGGGGTTTCCACCAAAAAGGGTAATTAAGTCTTCTAATTTCGTTTTAGGTCTCAAATAGTCTTCAATTGAATCTTTATCTCGCGATAAATTTAAATAATGACATCCATAATGCACTGCCACCTTCAGATTTTTTAGATCATATTTAAGAGAATTAACTAAGCTGTTTCTGATTAAATAAAAAAAATCTAAATCATGTATTAGCTTCAAATTCAAGTCTTCCAAAATTTCATATTTTCCAGGGTAATTATCTCTCTTCCCTTTATTTTTTAGTTGGTTTAAAATCTTTTCCGTTTTATTTTTAACTTCTGGACTATTCAAAAACTCTCTTCCACGGAGTAAAGAATTATAACATCCATTACAGGAAAATAAAAGAATATCTGCTACTCTGTTTATTTCATTTAGATTTCTTTCATTGATTGCGGCAAATTGAGCCCTAGTAATTAGATTTCGCTGAAAAAACGTTCCACTACAACATGATTGATTAGGACATGTAATCACATCAAGTTCAAGATCTTTTAAAAAATCTTCTATCCCGTATCTAACTCCGGGGAAATATTTTTCCAAACATGCTTTAAACAAGCACAATTTTTTATTCTTAAAGAAATTTATGGGGCTTTCAGGATAGCTTTCCTCAATTTCCTTTAAATTTAAAGCAAGATTTGTGGTATTCATTCAAATTCTAAGCCATACTTTTATTTCTTTTTTGATTTCTTGTGGTCTTTACTAGCTTTAAACACATACTTTACACGAGCAAAGTTACAAATTTCATTTAATTCGTTAACACGTTCTTGTGGCAATTTATCACCTAATGGTTCATCTAACACTACTCCGGATTTTAAAAACCGTTCAGACATTTCCACATATTTTCGAAGATCGTTATATTTTGGACCATAGCCTTTTTTAAAAGATTCATTTCTCAAATTTATTATTAATAATGGAATATTTATATTGTCTTTGGGACAAACTCTCTTACATCTTTCGCATAAATAGCAATACCAAATATCCGAATCATTCAAAACACTTTTATCCCCTCGGAGTACCTTAGAGATAACTTTTCTTACATTGAAGTTAGATACTTTTGAGGCAGGACAATCACCAACACACTTCCCACAACTAATGCATTGTATGATATTCTTATTTTCGTCTACATCTTCAATAAGTTCTTCATAAAAGTGCCAATTCTCGTCTGAATTAGAATAATCGTCCATATAAAATCCAAATCGTCTTTGTACATTGAAAAACTTTTTCCTATGATAAGAACATAATTCATTGTAAAAAAATTATATTATTTAATTTCATAATCTTACATATAAATCAAGGTATCCTATTTAATTAATAAACAGAAGAATAATCTTAAAGGAAAATAAAAATATTTATTACTTAATAAAATTATTATTGTATTACACGAATAAAGATAAAACACAGATTATATTTTTGTTATATTAAAGGGTTGAGAGGTAAGTAAACTAAAGCAATGAATAGGTGGTTTTTAGATGGTACTTTATAAAGATGGGAAAGTATATTTAAAGATTGTATATTGGGGTATGGCGGGTTCAGGGAAAACTACAATTCTAAAGACTTTATATACTCTCACGAAGGAAAATAAAAAAGAAATTGTTCCAATAGGCAATTTGCAAATAATTCAAAAGGAAAGTGGCGCGACCTTATATTTTGATCGTGGTTTATTCCAATCTACTAAACAAAGGCAAGTCTATTATAGAGTATTTACTGTTGCGGGGCAAACTAGCTTCTCCCCTCTCAGAATCAAGATTTTTAATAGAGATGATGATAAAACTGATGCGGTGATATTTGTTACAGATTCACAAACAAAGTATCTTGAAGATAATAACGAATCGCTTTTAGAATTAAAAAGCATCGCTGGTGAACGACTAATTAATGAGATTCCTTTAATAGTTATGCTCAATAAACAAGATTTAAAAAATATAATTAATTCAGATAATTTCATTCAAATTCTAAAGAATGAAAAATTGTGGTATAATACTAAAAATAAGCTTCACATCTGGAACCCGCTAATATATAATACATGCGCCCTATATGATCAAGAAAAAGACATATATAGAAGTTTTCATGAGTGTTGCCGAAGAACTGCTTTATACCAAATTTATGGTGATGGAAAAGCGCCTCTTGAAGGTGATTTTTCAGATCCTTCCTTATTGATATCGTAATAATCATTTTTAATCGATCTACACTACTATTTTTATATTTAAATAAAATAAAAAAAATTATTCTCTTATAAAAAGAGAATGCATCCATTTAGGGAGAATAAAACCGCCATAAAAAGAGAAAGCGGAAATTATAAGGAGTACTCTAGTTACTACAACCATTATTGCGAGAATAGGGTCTGTAGGATCTTCAAAAATGGCTCCAAGTAAAGAATCCAATATCGCAGCTATGGTAAATATTATAAACGCAGCACGAAGCAATTTCCCTTTAAGTCTAATGTCTTTGTCTTCCGATTTAACTGATTTCTGAGCAAAAATTATGCCTGTTATTAGCATTATTACTATTACTAATAATAAATATACCGTGATAAATATATCAAAATTCACGGTGAATGGTCTTAAAGGATTAATCGTACCAATTAAATCAATATCTGTAAAGAGGAGGTAAAAAAATATAATTTCAAAAGCAATTGAGAAAATAATGGTTAAGAGGATAATGATTTTTTGTCTTTTTTTGCTTATCATATTAGTAAAAGCAGTTAACCAGCTTAGTAAAGCTATGGGGATGAAAACATTTCCTATGATGAAATATAATTCTACCTGTAAAGATTGTTGTACTACTAAATTCATGATGAAACTAATTGAATCTGGAAACCATGGATTTGCAACTCCAATCCAAGAAATACCTACAAGTATGTAGAGATTTGATTTATATTTGCTATATTTTGAGAGAATTGTAAAACCTAATATCAATGAAATTACTACGAATATTAGACTAAATAGACCTTGTAGAAAGTCAACAACTTCTAATACCAAAAATCTCACCTTTATATTTTGATGTATAATTACTGACTTTAATTAAGTTTTAGTTTTATTTATAGTTAAGCTATTTTTAGGTTTAAAAGAGTATCTTTAAATTATGGTGTAATTCAAGTATGTTGGAGTAGTTTCTAATATATTTAATAAGGATTCTAAATGGGTGAGATATTGATTAAGAGAAATCTCCTGTTTCTCATATCTATTACTAAGTTTTTTAATTATATAATAGGGAGTAAATTTTAAAAATCGAATATCAGAAAAAAGATAGACCATTCCTTTCGCTTCAAAGATTACTTTTGAGTCTAATAATTCAGAAAAGAGTTCTTCTTTATTATTTAATATAATTAAGCAGTCATCAACCGAAAAATCCGTTTTTCGCAATGCTTTAATAAGATTATATACCTCTTTATCAAGCAAAAAATTGAAAAGTATCTTGCTTTCAATTTCTTTCCCACAATCATAATTAGCAAAGAATTTAACAAATTCCTTTTTATATTTTTTAAGTACTTTTTCCTCAACAGTATTTTTCGGAAGCGAATTAGGAGGTACTCGTGCGAATGAAAGATCCTTTATTAAAAGATAGCATTCTTTACTTCCAGCTACTAGCTTTTTCATTATTAAATTTTCACGAAGAAATGAAATTAATAATAAATCAATATTTACAGTTGAAAATCCATATTCTTCTCTTAATTTATAAGTCAGCTCCATTTTAGAAATTATACCTTCACGAAGGATTTCTAATATTGTAAATTTAATTTTATCTTGAAAAAAGTTAATAAGATTTTCACTTTCTAATTGATTAAAGTTTTTAATCGTAATAAATGCTTCAGAGATCGCCCTATTTATCTTATTCGTATTCATTAATTCTAATAGGTTTTTATTAATAGTTGCTAAGATATCAGGAGTGATTATATCAGCATCAGTTTTTTGTATCTTATAGATTAATACTAAAAAGTAAATTTCATTTTCAAATTCTTGAATAAGGGAAATATATTTCATATTTTCATCTCCTGGAAAAGAATCTAACTCAATCATGGACTTATCCTTATTTAGTTCATGTTGAGCCCAAATTTTAAGAAATAATTCCTTTGAAGGATATGAACTCTGCGGTGGATACTGTATTATTGGCTCAGGGCCAGTACTTTTGTTCCAATGGATGATTATTAGTCTTTCCATTTTTACTTCAGCACTATTATTGATTAATCTACTGTTAATTTTAGTACAATATAAAAAAAGTAGATTGGATAATTAATTATATTGATTTTTATAAATTAAATGGAATTTGATTAATTTGAATCTAAATAAAAGTTGAAATCAGAAGTTAATTATCTATTGAATAATTCAAAGTACTCTGATTTTATTTTTTTTATTGTCCAAGAAACTAGCTCAAGAGCCCTACTATTATCGGAAATGAAACTAACATTGGAGATTTTTTCTAACAGTTGATTTGCTAGTTTAATATCGCCATCGGTGTAATTATTTCTTTTTAATTTAAATAAATAATTAAATTCATTCGCTAACCATTCTAGTTCATCTAAAATAAAATCGTCTAATAAATCTTCAAAATCCAAATCTCCGCAATATTCCAATAGAAAAACCCCTTATTGACGTTTAATATAATCTTTAATAATTATACTAATAATGAGTTTCGTCTATAAAAAATTACGTATAACAAAAAAATAATTATATGATATATTGTAAAATATCTATCTCCCAAATTTTATGAATCTGATTCTGCAAAATGTACTCTAGTAATGATCTTCGATAATTCCCATATTGATTGAATATTTCTTGAATTGAGAGCTTTATTTAATTCTTGGTATAATTGAGATAAATTTAATTTTTCATAACGGATAATATCTGATTTTTTATAAAATTCACTATATTCACTCATAAACCAAAATTAATCATGAAAAATTATAAAATCAAATATTATCACAATGTTATGATTTTACTTTTTCTTTTTTTCATATATTTTACCTAAAGCATAATAAACTACAAACATCAACACCAAGACTGCCAGTATGATGAGAAGGATTCCATTAAAGCTTGAAGATAGACTATCGATGACCTCAAAAGGTAGTTCATCAAGATGAATTGGAGGGGTGACCCCATAAGATACAATTAAAGAAGATCCTAACCATGAATAGAAAAAGGCACGTGGAATTGAGCCAATAAAAGACCCAATACTGTATTTTTTAAAATCCATATCTACTAATCCTGATGCATAAGAAATCGGATCAAAAGCGATGAAAGGAAAAAATCTAGCAATTATAATCGCACTCATTCCATATTTATGTATAAAATGATCTGCCATACTAATAGCACTCTTTCCTACTAACTTCTCAACTATTGGACGACCTCCTTTTTTACTAATATAGAAGCATAATAGAGCAGCCGCCATTGAGCCGATTATACCAAATATACCCCCTCCAAATAATCCCCAGATCATCCCTGTTGCTAATAGAACTATTTCAGAGGGTATTGGAACGAGCAACCCTTGTAGTGCCATAATTACGATGAAGAGAAGAATACCTATATATCCTAATTCATAAATAGGATTCACAAACCATTCAATTACCAAGGTATATAAAAAGGTATTATCAACAAAATAATTATAATATAACAGAAAAACGGAAAAGACGATAAGTGCTATGAAAATGAAAATATAAATAATGGTTTTTGTTTTAAATTGGGAAAAATCAAAGAGATTTTTAATATATTTCTTCAGTTTAAATGAAAAGGTTTGTTTCTCTTGACTTATAGAGTTATCTTCTTCCATTAAAATCACTTTATTATTAAGCAATACGTAATTTATTTAATTTAAATTTCTTTAAAAACTATATTTTTTGCAGTTTACGAGATAAATTTCGGTGATTCAAATTAATACTCTTTACATTTTTGGTCATAGAGGATTCATGGGTAAATATATTGAAAATACAATGGAGGGTTTTAAAAAAGCAGTATCTATCGGTGCTGGTATTGAGTCTGATATTCAAGTAACGAGAGATAATGAATTAGTTTGTTTTCACGATTACTCCTTTAAAATTAAGGGGCAGTGGTATGATATTGCTAAACTCTCATTTGAAGAGTTAAAGGAACTTAAATTCAATGATAAGAGAATAATTCCGAAAACCTCAGAATTATTTTTAACATTCAAAAATATCGATTCCAACCTAAGGTATAGTTTTGATATTAGAAATAAGAAGGTTGGACTAAAACTTATTGATATGATATTGGATTATGAGCTGTCAAAACAAGTTGAAATTACGGAAAGAAAATTACCTGTATTGGCTTATTTGAGGGATTATCATAAACATATAAATTTAGTACATACTCTCCAAGAAAAAATTAAAAATATTAATCATAAAAACGTGAATTTTGATCTTTTAAAAGATTTAGAGATAAACACTATAAATATTGTTTCATGGAGAGCAACTCCAGAAAATATTAATAATATTATTGATAATGATTTTAATTGTTATGTATGGGGAGTTAATCGAAAAACAAAGATGAAAAAACTCATTAACTATAGATATAAAAATAGACATATTAAAGCAATTTATACTGATTTTCCTAATATTTCATTGAACATATTAAAAGGAATTCGATAAAAATTAAAATTTTATTAATTGAAAACGCAATTATTTACTTAAATAAAATAACTGACTTCAAAAGAAAAAAAATGAATATCAAGAATTTTAAAAGAGTATTTTGGGGGATCATTTTCTTTTGGGTGTTATTAAGTGTTATTTTTGGGTTATATGACTTAGACATTTCAATTTTTTTTGTTGATGAAATCTCTATATGGGGAAATTTTGGTAAGGATTATGGAGAATATCCCGGTTACCCATTTATTGCCATAGGGTTATCCGCATATATTGGGGGATATATTAAAAACCTTAACTATCAAAAAATTCCCGCATATCTTGCTATTCTTTACGGAACAATCTTCTTAATTCTATCAATTTTCAATCAAGATATGAGGAAAATAATTGAGTACCTTATACTCATATTGCCAGTTATAATATTCATTGCAATTAATTGGAATACAGATTTAAGCAGATATAGGAAAATAAGTGGAGTCATATCGTTTTTGGCTATTGTAAACCCATTATTATTTGTACAACTTTTCAAAATATTTTGGGGGAGAGTACGATTTCAGGATTTACTACTACCGGGATATATAGATTATACTCCGTGGTTTATCCCTCAAGGAATTACGGGCAATGCAAGTTTCCCAAGTGGACATGCTGCTATGGGTTGGATGTTTCTTCCACTCATAATCGTTGTAGAAAACCGCGAATGGAAGGATCCGATTAAAATTATAACTATCATCTTAGTTATAAGCTGGGGGATATTCGTTGGACTCTCTCGAATTGTCGTGGGAGCACATTACGCATCAGATGTTCTTTTTTCCACAGGAGTAGCAACCATTACAACCCTTCTTTTATATCGAAAATTTTATCTTAAAAGAAATGATTAAAGTTACCTTGAACGATATATAATGAATAAAATTACTAATAACGTATACCATGTGGGAGATTCAGGGTGTTCAGTATATCTAGTTAATACTCAATCAGTAGATGGTTTAATTTTAATTGATTGTGGTATGAGCCTGGAGATGATAAAAGCTATCGCAAAGGTAAATTTAGATCCAAATAATATACGGCACTGCATCTTAACACATTTCCATATCGATCATATAGGCGCATGCCATGATTTAAAGAAATTCAACAATATGGTAAAGTTTTATGCTCATGAATTGGACGCAAAGGCAATTGAAGAGAAAGGTCATGATGAGCAAACTGCAGCTTCTTGGTATGGAGTTAAGTATAATCCAATTACTCTTGAAAAAAGACTAAAAGCAGAGACTGAGATTTTAAAATTTGGAGACTTTGAATTTAAATGTATCCACACACCAGGACATACACCTGGCTCAATTTCCGTTTATTTAGAAATAGATAATAAAAAGATTCTATTTGGGCAAGATATCCACGGTCCTTTTTACCCTGCTTTTGGATCTAATTTAAAAGATTATCAAAAATCGATGGAAAAATTACTTTCCTTGGATGCGGATATCCTTTGTGAAGGTCACTTCGGTATTTTTGAACCCGCAGAAGAAGTCTATAAATATATCAAGAGATACATGAATCTAAATAAATAATGAATTTATTTACCACTTTTAATAATAGGAATATTTTAACAAATTTTAAATTAGAAAACGTTTAACTTAATTTATTGGGATTTTAGGTTTGTATTATGCTGCATGTGTTATGGCAAGGTTTTAACGAAGCGTGGAGACGTTTCGAGTATGATTACATCTTTATTGATGGAGTTTTCTTTTTAGTGTGGCTAACCATACTAATTAAAAAAAAGAAATGGAACCCTATCAAATTTGGCGCCATAACAGGTATTATCGTATATTTTATAGATGCAATATTTTGGTGGAATCTGCCCGCAGGTATTAATTATCCCAATGGGACAACAATTAGAGAATATTGGATCGGGGGAGTTAAGGTGCCCACATCATACGGTCAGTATTTCTGGGTAAAGTTTGGTGCGGATTTTATGATGTGTTTTTCTTATTCTATGTTTATTTTTGCATGGTTATGGATAATGCTTGAAAATTATATAAAGAAGAATGTAAAAGAAATTGTCCTTTTTACGGGAATCTTTTTTAGCGCGTGGTTATTAACTCCTTTTCTCTCAATTTGGCTCCCAATTAATAATACCTTAGTTGAAACCGTTAGGCATATGGATACTCAGATGATAGTATGGTTTATCAATGCAACCTTAGGATATATTATCCTTTGCATTATTTACGGAACGAATAAATTTGGGAAAAAAAATCTAAAATATATTGGGTATACCTTTATTATTGGGTGTTTAGGTTCCTTCTTCATGGAATTTCCATTATTTATTACGGGTATTCGTCCCACAGGCATTGATTTTTTAATATTTGAAATTTTTATCCTGTTTAATCAAGGGGCGCCTTATTTATTTATCGCCTACGATATTGTCCTTCCTAAAGTGACAAAATTCATAAAAACAAAATCAAGGAAAGGGCACAGAACAAGAAATTGTATTATTAAATAAATAAAAGGTTTAAATTAATTATTTCAAATTACTTTTTATCACTTTGATATTGCTCTTCAAGATTTTAATGAGAGGATGTTTATTGAATCCGCTCGAAACCAGAATTTTAAGAGCTTCTTCATGTCGGGTCATCGCTTCAGCATAACTTTTCTGATCTAAATATATCAAACCCATCTTATAATTAGTATCCGCTAATCCTCTTTTGTCATCTAATTTCTTAAATAAAGAAAGGGCCTCATTACACGTTTTCCATGCTTTTGTATAATCTTTTTGATTGAGTTGGACTAAAGTTAAGTTATTTAAATATTCTGCCCTCTTGACTTCATCTTTTATTTTCCCTGCAATTTTTGCTGCTTCTTCAAATCTTTTTGATGCAATATCATACTTCGCGTCATCTAAATAGATTAATCCGATGTTATTTAGACTTTCAGCTTTTCTTGATAAATTATTTAATTCTTCATCTACTTTTAATGCTTCTTCAAAAGTCTTTAAAGCTTGAAGGTAATCTCCTTTATCTCGATATATTAGTGCAGTATTAAAGTAATTTACTGCTTTCTCTTCAGATGATCCTAAGACTTTGAAGATTTTCACCGCTTTATCGTACCATTTTAGTGATTGTTCATAATTACCTTGATCTTGGTACACTAAGGCAATATTGTTCAAGCTCTCTGTTTTTCCAATTAGATCGCCCCTTTTTTCGAATAATTCTAAAGCTAAATTGTATCGTTTTAATGCATCCTTATAAATTCCAAGTTTGTAATAACCCCATCCAATTTTATTAAATATTGATGCTTTCTTGTCTAAATCATCTAATTGTTTCGCTATTTTTAGTGCTTCATTATACCACTTTAAGGCTTCAGTAAAATCTCGTGAATTTTCATAAATGGACCCAATATTATCAAAACATTCGTAAATTCCTTCGAAGTTTTCAATTTCAACAAAGATTTTATAGGCTTGCTCATACCATCCTAAAGCTTCCGTAAAAAGATTTTGTTCTTGATATAATTTACCGATTTTTCTTATAATTGTAGCTTGATTCGTTAAATTCCCTAATTGCTCCTCGATATCTAATGCTTCTCGATAACTTTTTAGGACATCATCATACTTTTTATGTATAAGAAATATCGCTGCGATACTTGTAAGCCGTAACGCTTTTCCTTTCAAGTTAGCTAATTGTTCATCAATTTTCAATGCCTCTTCATACCATTTTAGGGCTTCAGGATAAGTTTCTTCATCATAATAAATATCTCCGATGCTATAATAGATATCTGCTTTCTTTTCAAGATTACCTAATTTCTCAGCAATATAAATCGCCTCATTGAACCGTCTTATTGCTTCGGGATAATGTTTTTGCGATTGATAAATCTTTCCAATAATGGTTAATATTTCAACTTGATCTTCATAATTTCCCAGTTGATCAGCGATTATAAGCGATTCTTCATAATGCTTTAATGCTTCCAGAAAATCCCATTGATCTTTATATATGCTACCTATGATGTTTAAACAATGAGATTTTTTAGTTAAATTTCCAATTTGTTCTGCAATTTCAACAGCTTCTTCAAATTTTTTTAAAGCTTCATCTAAATCGCCTAAATAATTATAATTCAAACCAATATAGTGTAGACTATCGATTTTTCCTTCCATATTTCCTTCAGCAGTAAATATTTCTAGAGCTTCTTCAAACTTTTTCAAAGCTTCATTATATTCTCCTTGATCTTGATAAATAGAACCAATTTTATTAAGTAAATCGGCTTGGTTTTCTATTAAGTTTAAATTTGTGAATATATTTAAAGCATCTTTATATCTATTTAAAGCCTCTGTGAAATTCGCTTGTTCTTGATAATAAAATCCAATATTTTTTAGACTTTCAGCACTTCCTTCAAGATTTTCTAAATCTTCATATACTTCAAGAGCCTCTTGGTAACTATTTAAAGCTTCACCGAATTTACGTTGTTCTAAATAAATTTCTCCAATAATATTAAGAACTTCAGCTTTCCCTTTCATGTCCTCAAGAGCCTCATACATTTTTAAAGAATTGCCAAACTTTACTAATGATTTTTCATAGTTCTTCTGTTTCTTATAAATTAGACCAATATTTACCTGTACATCTACTTTTCCTTTAAGTTTTCCAAGTTCCTCATATAATTGAAAAGATTCTTCAAACCACCGTAGGGCTTCGTTGTACTTATCTTGTATATAATATATATTTCCAATCTGAAGAGAATAATCTGCTATTTGTTCTTTATTACCTTCTTCTTCAGCGATAGAATATCCATCTTCAAATAATTCTAGCGCTTTTGGATAATTCCACTGATCGAGATAAATTAAACCCATATTTTTGATGGTTTTAAGTTTTCCGATAACATTCTGATATCGCTCATATATCTCGAAAGCTTTATTGCATAATTCAATTCCTTTAATTGAATCACCATCTAGATGATAAACCATTCCTAATAGATTATATATGTCTGCTTTCTCTTCAACATTTTCTAATTGTTCATTAATTTCTAATGAATCTTCAAGATATTGTATCGCTTTTTGATAATTTTTCTTAAAGTAATATATTTTTCCAATTTCTTTAAGATTTTTAGCTTTTTCCCGATTATTGTCGACCTTTTCGTTTATTTTAATTGCTATTTCATAGTTTTTTAGCGCGTCATCATATTTTTCTTGTTTACGATAAATACTGGCATAATGTTTCATAATCTTAGATTTTTCAGTTAAATCTTTAGACTTTTCATTTTCTTTAGATGCCAAATCAAAGTATTTTATCGCTTCGGAAAATTCATTTTGTTTTTGATTAATTAAAGCTATGTATTTAAAAATAGTACTTCTTTGAGCATAATTTTTTATTTTAATTTGAGCTTGTATTGCTTTTTGGAACCATTCTAATGATTTTTCATAATCCCCTTTATCAAAATTAATTTTACCCATTTCTACTAATGCTAATGATTTCCACACTTTATTGTCTGATTCATCGGCAATCCTGTAAATTCTTTCTAAACATCTTAGAGCGTCTGTATAATTATAGGTTTCATAATAAATTTTGTGAGTAACAAATAATTTCGTAATTTCATTTGGTTCCTCTATAACCTTTGGAATCCAATTATTGATATCCAATGTGAACTGATCAGAGTCTAATGATTCTTTCGATTTAATAAAATTAGTAATAAAATCTGATGTATTAATATCAATTCTATATATACCTAAAGAGGGATTTATGTGTTTAAGATTAAAAAGGATTAGATCTAGTCCATCAGCTTTCTCTGAATCTTGAATGTTTTGGAGGGAATATTCATGAATTTCGAGCTTCTTTCTTGCATCATCTACATGGTGTATCCATATTAAGTTTTCTAATTCTTTCATTACTTTTAAATTAGATAGGATATCATAATCATTATTTCCAGAATATCCCATTACAATAAGAGAACGTCCTTTTGTAAGATTGTCCAGAACCAATGATTTAAATGGTTCTAATTGAATGAGACTGTTTCTTTCATGATTAAGGCTTATTAATTTAATGGTATTGACAAAGCTTTTTTTGGTGTTTTCACCAGTTATTATATTCTTCGGTGAACCATGTATTTTATAAATAGGTGCTTTTCCACTTTTTATTAACTTCTCAGGATCCGAGTATTTATTAAAATCTTTTTCTGTGATTACAGGAATTATTTTTTTCTTTGGTAATTCTGATTTTAATAACGCTTGTTCGATTAGATTATCAAAATTAGTAGTTATAACATAATTACCTTTCTTAAGCATTTCTGATAGAAAGAAATGAACGATATTTGGTTTATCACATTCAAGATAATAATCAACTATGTTTAAATCCTCATCAAGTATTTCACGTATTATCTCTAAAAGAACCTCAAATTTTAAATTCTCTATTTTTAATATATTATCAACTTCTGATTTTAAATTCTCTATTTTTAATATATTATCAACTTCTGAAGGAGAACATACATATTTAATTAATTCCTTCATCATATCACGAGCAATAGGTAATCTTGAAGGGGAATTAACTGAAATTCCTGCTCCAACGAGAAAAGTAAGCTTTTGTGATTCATTAAATAATTGAGTAATATCTAAATCAGATAGTTTTTTAATTGAACTCAAATAAATTCGCACCCTTAAAAATTATGTATTTAGATAAGAATAGGATTTATTACTAATCTTAAATAATTTTGGTTTATAATTACATAAATGTTTGTTATGATCACTATCAGATTATAGGTTCTATTCCCTAAAAATTGAAAAATAATTCAATTTCTTTTGTAATTTTAATAATATCTTCTTCTTCCTCCCCATATGGATCATGATCCATATTCTTAATGATAACAAATTCAAGATTAGGTAGGTGATTTAGGATTTTAACTCTTAATTCTGATAAATTTATTAACTTATCATTATCACCTAAAATTATTTTTAAGTTTTTATAAGAGATATTGTTTAAATTCTTTTCAACTTGAAATTCGTCCATCATCAATTCCAATTTCACTTTTGAAATGAAATTTTCGACGTTTTCAATACCATGAACGTTCCCTGGGAGAAATCGATTTATATAATATAAGCTTCTCGCAAAGTCCTCCATTAGTACGATCTTGTCTATATTAAGGGTAGGGGATAATAATAAAAGTTTGTTTATAGAATGGGTCTGTGAGCATAATATTAACGCGATGTAAGCCCCGAAATCATAAGCAAGAATGTTTAGTTCAGTATTATCGAAAATTAAATTTTGTTGCATAATT
>Ga0307433_1000296_pt1 | contig 43341 bp, 28 predicted proteins | sample SalMarWE160210MG_FD_202166 | JGI IMG/M metagenome (GOLD analysis project Ga0307433, IMG submission 202166) | Salt marsh sediment microbial communities from the Plum Island Ecosystem LTER, Massachusetts, United States - WE1603-210 | ecosystem: Environmental > Aquatic > Marine > Intertidal zone >... | reverse complement strand
GGTCTTCGTATAAAAGGAGGTAACCATTCGGGCCGATAGTGGTTCCATTGGCAATTTTGTATTTGAAAAGGTTATCGTTGCTGTCGCTTAGGAACCAGCCGCCGATGTCAATCGCGGCCCCGGTAGTGTTGTATAATTCGATCCAGTCCGAAGCCTCGGCGTGCGAATGGGCCAGGACTTCGTTAATCACGATGGCACCCGGTTCGGGGATTATGCCGCTGTCATCCTGTCCCGGCGAGCCACCTGCATAAGCGCTCGTGTGCCATGAATCTTTCTCGTCCCAACTGCTCGGATCGGGATTTGTTGCATTTATTATCGTCAGCGAGAAATCTTCGCCGTCGGTAAGAGAGCGCCAGCCGTCTTTATAGCTGAAATCCAAAATGATTCCGCCGACGGCATCCAGTAGTTCGATTCTTTCTCCGGCGTTGTTCAGGCTGCCGGAATACTGGCCTGCAATGTTGAGATTTGTGCCGTACCGAGCTTCGAAGACATTGCGATTCCGGACGACTACTACATATTCATTTGCTGCAAGCTCGGCGCCGCCGAAGGTAAAGTCGATGCCGTTCGTGAAGCTGACAAGATTCAAATTGATGCTATCGGTGCCGATATTCTTTAGCTCTATGAACTCTTCGTTCGGATCCGTTGGATTATACATTATTTCGGTGATGCGCAGATTCTCCGCGACCGGACCGACTGCAAAGACCGCTTCGTTTAGCGCGCTCCAGGTATTACCGGACAAGGCCCTTGCTTTAACGTTGGTACTTTGGTCCAGCGCGATGGGTTCGTTATATCGGATCGCACTGGGTGAGATTCCTCCGGCCCCGGCGACAGCGCCCTGGCCGGCGATTAGTTCAACGGAGAAAAGAAGATCGGAGCTGGAGGTGGATATGTTCAAACCGTGAATGGCTAATAAGTTGCCGCTCTTCTTGAGGTTTCCGAGAAAGGCGGAGATATCGATGCTCTCGAACTGAACGGCGGCGGAGTCGGAGTGAGTTGTGTCGGCGCTGGAATTCCAGGCGGGTGTACCGCTGAAAGTTCGTCGGGCTACCTCGGTGCCGTTGAGGTAGGCGATAAAACCGTCGTCGTATTTGATCTTCAATGTCATAAAGTCAAAAACGTCGCTGGCCTCCCCGGAAGTAAACGGGATGCGGATATAGCATGTGGTACGTCTCGCATACATCTGTTCTTCGATATCGAGAGTGATGAGTTGTTGGTAGCCTGAGTTTCGTTCGTACCCGACGCCGCCTGGACTACCCTCGCACAGTTCCCAGGTACTATCGTCAAATGCCTGAACTTCTTTCCAAAGGTTGCCGATATCGGCGGATGGAACTAATACTCTCTTCGGAGCATCCTCGGGAATTAAAGTCGTTTTCTCAGTCAATTCCGAAACCGTGCCGGGCAGACGCGGGTCGGAGCCATCCAAAGTGTACCATATTGCGCCGCCGGGGCCGGCTATTGATAACCGGGCATCGGCCGCGACATGTCCGCCGTGCTTATCGGCGCCATCGATCTGGAAAGCCGGTGCAGCTACTTGCGGATAGAGACCCCGGTTTTTGAGTTGACCAAGAACGATTTGGCTGCGAACAGGGAAAAAGGTATTGATAAGATAACCGTTGACCTCCGCCCACCAATCGGCCTTTGTGTAAGGGTTATTGGTTCTGCCGGAATCAGAACGATGGTCACCCCACCGTGCGGACTCGGCAATAATAGCAAGGTCTATTTCATTGGCGCGTGCCATACAGAGCGCAGCGGCATTCTCCGGAGTCATTATGCCGCCGTTAAAAAAGTATTTATGTGCGCGATCGGCAAACTGCATGCGATATTCGGGATGATCCATCAGTTTCTGGTGCAGCCACTGAGGATTGAAATGGTTCATTGTTTGCCCGGCACTTACCGGGGCGGTGCGGTTATCTGATGTGCTCAACATCGAGTGCTCGGAGTCATATACAAAGAACTTCCAACCGTCCCTGACCTCGGGCCTGCGGTTTCGAATTGCAAAGAAATTGTTGGATCTGTCTCCGCCCAATGTAACCGGAGCGTCGCGGTTTCCGGTGAAGATAATGTCAAGCATGTAATCAATAAGATTTTCCGTGTCAACGTGTACAGGCATAGTGGGATCATCTGTGCCATCAGGTCTTTTGCCCTGGACAGCGTAGTACGCATCATCGGTCTCGAAGCCGTCCTGGCATAGCCTCCATAAAGCGTTCCAATCATCTATAGAGCCGTCAGTATATGAGGTTCGGTAGCTCTCGGTCTTGATAACGTCGTAATCTTCCTTATTACCACCGAAATAGGACTCGGCATAAGACGCCTCTGACCGTTCCTGGCTCTGGTAAAGCCCCCAGTACTGGCCATTGATATACAGATGGTAGTATCGGCTGCGTGTATAAGGTCGTCCTATTTCCCGGGATAGGTCGCGTGCGTAAACATCACGGATGAAGGTGTTCCTGCGGCCGTCATTGCCGCCGTTGGCACTCCACGTCCAGTTCTGGGCTGTGCGCAAATCAATATTATCGAACTCATCTACGCCCTCATCGCCAAACATAGGGAATTTGAGCTTGCTGTCGCCGTAAGCTCCCCTAAACACCAGGCGGAAAGAATGTTTTGGATTGCCTGACGTACGGCTCCACGCCCCGCGAATACGCAGGCCGGCATTCGCCTGGAAGCCTTCGCTGCCATCCGGATTGAGCAACTCGGCCGATACGGGCCGCTCCCAGCTACTGCCTTCCCGGCCTGCGTTGACATAGATCCCTTTGGAGCGATCAAACAGGTTCTCCAGATCGGTCACAAGCGAAATGCTGGGTATTGCCAGCAATGCATCTTCGATCTGGTCGGAGTACTGCGGATCATTGACCACGTCCGGGTCCATACCGTAATCAAAAACCTGGCCGTTTACACTTCCGGAGGGCCAGTCCGGGCCGGGGCGTTGTCCTGATGGTGACTGCCTTACCACGTCGCCGGTGAAGATATAGGTCTGTGTTATAGTGTCCGATGGCTTAAAGCCTGTTTTCGTCGCGACTGCTTTTAAGACAGTTGTTTTGCTGATGGAAATAGGGCCCATATAGGTTATGCCCGTTGAGGAGCTTTGGCTGTTGGAAATATCGAACGGTTCGGTTCCGTCGAGCGAGAAATAAATGATCGCGTCTTCGGTGTCAGTGGCGAGTGTCAGAGAAAACGCAGTATCGTAGAATCCTCTCTCATGACTGAGCTTGATGTCGGACACAAAACCTTCATAGACACCGATATTTTGTGCTCCCGGGCTGGGCGAATCAAAGGCCCGCCAGTATTCGGCGGCATCGGGGTACCGGCCATAGGAGATATCAGTACTCTGGGCGTTAAAAGCGATGCTATCAATCAGAGTAACACCGTTACTGTCGAACAGGCCGATTTCTTCGCCGGCGGCGTCGAGTTTAAAATTCGCATGCAGGCCCGCATCACTGATGTCATTGTCGGCCCAAATCAGTAGATATTGTCCACGGGTAATAACGGTTGCAGACGGATTATTATTGGGAATCTGCCACTTGGTGGGAGCGGACAAGTTGTCCGTCAGATACATGCCGCCCATATTAATTGCATCGGCGCCGTAATTGTGGATTTCAATCCAGTCTTCATATTGTCCCTGCGGGTCTTGTTCATTACTGCTGTTGGATGCCATAAACTCGTTGATAACAAGCGAAGTATCCGCTGCACTCACAGAACTAATCAGAGATGTAGTTATCACAAGGTCGAGGAATAAGTTTCTCATATATCCGTGCATAATTCCTTTCCTTACCTACTAATGTTCAAACCGTCCGGGTTAATATGCTCTTTACAGCCTTAAGATATTCACTTATTTTCGCAGCTTGTTCACGTATGCATGAGGAAAAGCCTGGCCATGCTTTTCAATCACACGAAGCGTCAAACGGATTTCCGCATTCGAGCCAATCATCCATTAAAATTGCAATATCCAGGAAGTTAACGTAGCAGTCACCGTTCAGATCGCCCATAAGCTGTTTGCGGCACTGAAATATCGTAAATGTTTCATCACTGGTATCACTGATAGCGACATCCAGGGGATCACCAATGCGGATAAGGCACTGATTCGAGTCTGCGACGGGAAGCGGATCCCACGTGTATGAACCGGTATTTACCACAGTGTCAACTGATTGCCAGCTCTGACCGTTGTCGGTGGAGTACTCGATTGTCACGGTATCCAGGTCGGCGCCTTGCTGTGTTTTCCATGTAATTGTAGGGGCAGGCCCGCGTGCCTGCCCTGGGCAACCACATGGGGTTACCCCTACGGTCAGGTTCTCGCCGCCGTTCGGCGATAAGACAATGGGCCCTGGTCTGACGGCATAACTCCAGACATCGCCGGGCAGATATATATCTGGAATCCCCAGGTCAACCGTGTGACGCTGTATCCATGTCAGGGTGACATCTAAACCGTCGACTTCGACTAAAACGTAGCCGTAGGTTTCCGTATGGTACAGTTGCTCGACGGTATAGTAACTATTATCGCCGGAGTATGGTGGCGACCAGATATATAGCGGCGCGCCGGCAGTGCCAATGATGTACTGGTGTATGTCATTGTTCGGATTGCCGTCGCCATCGTCAATCAGAGCGTGGTCGTAGAAATGGTCGTGACCGGTTAAATACGTTCGGCCGCCGGCGTTCCTGATGCTTGCCCAAAACGCATCTCGCTCGGCTGGCCTAATGTCAAGGCAGTCAGTGTGCATCGCTCTGAAGGCAGGTTCGTGGCCGGTGATAAAGACGTGCGGCTTGATATTGACAGCCAATTGAGCGTCGAGCCATTCCTGGTTGACCATGTGGACGTCGTCGTGATTTATGCCGTCGTATTGATCGAGCGAAACGATAAAGGCGTTTTTATGCGTCACGGCGTACGTCATGTATTTCTCGGATACCGGGCCGTTATCGGGCAGCTTTTGCTCGGGGTAGAGGTCGTTGCCGAAGACATTCAGCCAGCGTGTCGCGTGGTTGTCATCCGGGTCGATATCCGGCCGGATGCTGTAACCCCAGACATCCATAATCTCGTGATTTCCGCGAGAAACGTAAACGCCGATGCCGGCCTTATAAACCGGATCCATCATCTGCACCCAGGTTCTAAGCTCGGCTTCGAATCCTACCGGTCCGATTGATGCGTAGCCGGAGACCAGGTCGCCGGGAAAAAGCACAAAATCGACGTGGTGACTGAGTATCTCGTTGACAAGCTCGCTCAGAACTGTCTGCTGAATGCCGTTGGTGTATCCCCGGGAGTCGCAGGTGACGATAAACTTCCACGGATTACTCGTTCGGAGTTCCTCGTTCTGCGTTCTCCGTAAGTCTTGTGCGGCACTCGCCGTGCGGTACGATTCAAGACACATTGCCGGTAGGATTAGCAGAAGATAGAATGCCACGTGGGGTATCTTAGTGTGGAGGGCGGGTAGGGTGTGCACTGCACACCATCTCTTTGCGTTGAAGGAGTGCAGTGCACACCCTACGTATGGTCTTTCTCTTTTGATTCTTTAGGCCTCCAAAGATTGTCGAAAAGCAGAATTTCCCCTTCGTCTACGCTCAGGGTGAAGGCTTCTTCATGCCGAGCGAAGTCGAGGCATCACAATCGTAAATCGGAAACCGAAAATTGCAAATTCCTAATCCCTTTTTGTCAGCCAGTCGGCCTTTCGATTCTGGTTGTCTAAAATTGCTACCAAATCAGAGACATCTATCACGCCGTTGGGATTAATATCCCCGATTAAGTAACTGTCGGGCGATTTTGTGCTGTTTATCAGATTATTGAGCATAATAAGAAAATCTGCTTCGTTGACGATGCCGTCGGCGTTTATGTCATACCAGAAGATATTGTCGGTCTCCTGCTTGTTCTGGACGTTCCATGCGACTGCGTATCGCTGGCTAAGAGCCGGTTCCTTCGGGTCCTCGATATTACTGAACGAAATAGTGATTTTGTAGTTTGTATAGCCGGCGTCCGCGGCGATGTGAATGTGCTCGACATTATCAACGCTGCTGTCACTGTAATCGAGCAGGTCATCGTTATTAGGATTGTCCGGATCGGTGGCCCAGAGTTCGAGCCGGAGGTTGCAATTTTTTTCGGGGGCCGGCTCAAAAGGATATTCGGTGTTATAGTGTCTGTTCCATGCAATAGTGGCGGTAATGAATTTGTCAGCCGGTTCATCGAGGAGAATTTCGTAACTGTTCTGTGGCGTTTGGGTTTTATCCAGCAGATTCAGGTCCCAGCCAATTGTTGGAGCATCGCCCGGCTCGTATAAACCCGCGACCAAATGTTCATAGGCACCGACCGCATTGAGCATTCCGGCCCCCTGTACATAGTCCAGCGGCGAGGCGTGGTCGTCATCGGTTTGAAGTTCCCCTTTGTGCCAGTAGGGCAGTTTTGTCGCGGAATTCATCAGAATTGCCTTGATGACGCAGTTGCCACCGTTTGGCGAGATAGCAGGGCTCAGGTCGGGATTCTCCCTGGCCTTTTGAACGAGCAGGCCGACTGCTCCGGCGACAACCGGTGCCGAGAAGCTCGACCAGTTACCGGTTGGCTCGTAGCTGTTGGGCTCGTTTAGCTCCGCCGCCAGGTAATTGCCGGGAGCGACAATGTCGGGCTTGCAGCGTCCGTTGTCGGTCGGCCCCGTGCTGGAATGCTCGGGATAAGCAAGAGCGAAGTTGGCCAAATTAGTCGCAAGGTCTTCGGTGTTTACGGAATCAACCACGCCTACGCCGATGACATTGGCTCCGGCGCCCGGGTAAAAGACTGGGGCATGTGCATCGGCTCCGTTACCTATACTGGCTACGACGACAATTCCGTAGGACTCTGCCAGCAACTCGATGCCTCTTGTCCACGGGTGCTCAAACGGAGAGCCGAAGCTGGCGGTTATAATATCCGCATCGGGTGGAATCTGTGTAAATACATTGCTGAGCACAAAGTGCCAGAATTCAAAAATATCAGCCTGGGCTTGTGGTGCTGCACCTTCGTAATAAAATGCTCCTGTCTCAGGATGAAATGCAGCGGGATCTTCGCCGAACAGTATTGAACAGATCGCAGTGGAATGCGGTGAAGTTCCTGCAGGCAGCTTCGCCTGGTCTTTGAAGCCGAACTGACTCGTTTTGAATGAGTTGTGGCTGATGTCGGGGCGGTAATCGTTCTGCGGTTCGTCGTCGATATACGTATAGCTTCTGGAGATGACTGCGAATTTGACGCCGGCGCCGGTCAGGTTTGGATCTATCTCTCGCAAGGCATATATTCCGGTTTGTTCTAATCCCTGCGGCTGGAGGATATTTTTGCTTTGTGAATCATCTGCACCGACAGCAATGCCGGCAGAACAAAACAGTACTGCCAGACAAGCTATCAAGCTTGATAAGAGCGTTTTTTTTGTCGCCTGCGTCACGTTACAACTCCAGAGGTAGACTGGAAAACGGGGTGGATCAAAGTTGCCCTTCCGGTCGCCAACCTCCGTAAAAATTACCTTCTTTTCATCTAATACCTGCCACTATGATACTATAAATCGCCCTGATTTTCAAGTAAATAATGGTGTAAGTCCGTATAATTTAATGATTTTCAAAGCTGGAAAATGCGGTTTTTGAAAACTTATTGAGAAATCTTGCCTTTATCGGTCACGGGTGTTATACTCAGGGCAAAATATAGGATTCGTTTGACTAAAGGTCTATTGTACGTATGAAAGTAATATTGGATTCGAAGCAAATCGAGCAGATTCTCAGGGATTTGACAAATAGTATCATTTCAGATACACCGCCTGATTTGGATATTGCCGTAATCGGTATTCGCAGCAGGGGGGAGGTTCTTGCCCAGAGGTTGTCGGGCCGATTATCGCAGGAGCTTGGCAAAGATGTTCCGTGTGGGACACTTGATATAACGCTTTACCGTGACGATTTGAATTCGCCGAAGGGCACGGACCAGCCTCAAGTTCGAACGACTGAAATCGGCTTCAATATAGACGACAAGATTATAATTTTGGTAGATGATGTTCTTTATACCGGCCGGTCGACGCGTGCGGCGATGGCCGCCCTTGTAGATTTGGGCCGGCCAAGAGCGATTAAGCTGGCGGTTCTTGTTGACAGAGTCGGCCGGGAGATGCCGATACACGCTGATTATGCCGGTTACAAAACTGATGCCGCTCCCGGCAAGTTGGTGCAGGTCAATCTCGTCGAGTCGGATGGAAAAGACGAGGTTGTTATTGAATAATTTCGAGTGACGCATTTCAAAGAACGAAATGCAAGGTGCGAAATACGACAAGGATGGCACTAATAAGGAAAAGCAAGCAGTTCAAGTGGCATCGCAAGCACTTGCTCGGTCTGCGGGAGCTCAGTGCCGAGGAGATTACGTATATCCTCGATACGGCCAAGGGTTTCGAGCAGATAAGCATCCGGTCGGTAAAAAAAGCTCCCCCTTTACGCGGCAAGGTTGTAGTGAATTTGTTTTTCGAGGACAGCACGCGTACACGAATCAGTTTTTCTCTGGCTGCAAGCCGGTTGAGTGCCGATATCATCGAGTTCACCAAGAAACTCAGTTCGGTCAGCAAGGGTGAAACGCTGCTTGATACGGCCAAAAATCTGGAAGCTATGGGAATTGATATTGTTGTAGTACGGCACAGCGCCGGCGGGGCGTCCAGATTTCTGAGCAAAAATATGAATGCCTGTGTAATCAATGCCGGCGACGGATTCTGCGAACATCCCACACAGGGCCTTTTAGATGTTTATACGATTCGGAAAATCAAGGGTAGTCTCGAAGGTTTGAAGATAGCGATTGTCGGTGATATCGCGCACTCTCGCGTGGCCCGCAGCGATATGTGGGCGATGACGAAACTCGGCGCCGAGGTGACATTTGTCGGTCCGCCGACGCTGATGCCGGCAGAAGTGGGCCGATTGCCGGTTAAGGTGAGCTATAGCCTCGATGAAGTTATCGAAAAGATCGACGTGATAAATATGCTTCGGATTCAGTTTGAGCGGCTCGGCGGAAATCCTTTTCCTTCGATACGGGAGTATTCGCATTATTTCGGGCTGACGGTCGAACGTATGAAAAGGGCCAAGCCCGATATTATGGTGATGCACCCCGGGCCGATTAACAGGGGACTGGAGATGGAAAGTGAAGTAGCCGACGGCCGGAACAGCGTGATCCTGGAGCAGGTGACAAACGGCCTGGCGGTGAGAATGGCTGTGCTGTTCCTGGTCAACCAAGCGGCGGCCCAAAGCAAATAGTTATTGATAATTCATTATTTTGCAACGACTTATGAGTTCTGAGCTTTTGATAAAGAATGGACAGGTTATCGACCCGGCTGGCGGCGTCGATAAAAAATGCGATGTGCTCATCGCCGACGGCAAAATCGCCGAGGTCGGCAGCGTTAACAAAACCGTGCAGAAAGTGATCGATGCCGAGGGCAAGCTGGTGACGCCGGGTTTGATTGATATCCACGTTCACTTTCGCGAGCCTGGAGACGAAGAGGAAGAGACGATAGCGAGCGGTTCTATGGCTGCGGTGGCGGCAGGTTTCACTTCGGTCGTTTGTATGCCGAACACGAATCCCGTGATAGAGAACGAGACCGATATCGAATACATTCATCGAAAGGCGAGGCAGACCAGGAAGACCCACGTTTACACAATGGGTGCTATCACGAAGGGGCTCCAGGGCGTTGAGCTTGCGGAGATGGGATTCATGGCTGAGGCCGGCGCGGTTGGTTTTACCGATGATGGCAGGGGGGTGCAGGACCCGGCCGTTATGCTGCGAGCTTTGAAATACGCCGCCATGTTCGATGTGTTTATAGCGCAGCATTGTCAGGATGACGCAATTGCAGGCAAGGGCGTGATGAACTCGGGGTACTATTCGACAATTCTCGGCCTGCCGGGATTAGATCCGCTTGCGGAAGAAGCAATGCTTTGGCGTGATATTCAGCTTATAAAGAAAACCAACGTCCGTTATCACGCCCAGCACATTTCAACTACCGGGGCTGTTGAACTGATAAGGCAGGCTAAGAAGGATTCTCTGCCGGTCACCTGCGAGGTGACGCCGCATCATCTTCTTTTAACCGATGAATGCTGCGCCGAGTATGACACGAACTACAAGGTCAATCCGCCTTTGCGGTCGGCCAAAGATGTCGAGGTCCTCAAGCAGGCGATTGCCGACGGGCTTATCGATGCCCTGGCGACCGATCACGCGCCGCACCTGCAAAGCGAGCGGGAGATAGAGTTTCTTACTGCTCCTTTCGGTATCGCGTCCCTTGAATGTGCCCTGGCATTGTATATCAAAGCACTGATTGAGCCGGGCATCCTGGACTGGCCGGGCTTGATTCGCATGATGACGGAAAAACCGGCGAAGATAATCGGCGTTGACAAAGGCACTCTCGGCAAAGGCAAACAGGCGGACGTGACTATCATCGACCCGAACGCCGAGTACAAGATTGACGTGAACACATTCCACTCCAAGAGCCGAAACTGCCCCTATCACGGCTGGAAGGTTAAAGGCAAAGTCGAAAAAACCATCGTCGGCGGCGAAATAAGATTCGAAGCGTGAGACCCCCATGATCGACGCTTCGTAATGAAGAATTCACAGACTACTAAATATAAACAGCGGACTACGGTCTACGTTCATTATTGACGGTTATTGTCTGTAAGTGGGTAGTTGGGAATGCGAGGTAACAACCAATCTGGAAGTACTTTGTGCTTTTATGCGAATAAGGTTATAATACTGATATGAATCGAGAAGCATTGTTAGAACAAGTCAAGCGGGCTGTCAGTAAAATAGAGCCTGACGCTGAAATCATCCTTTATGGATCCCGTGCCCGTGAGGATTCACGGGTACAATCCGATTGGGATTTTCTCGTCCTGCTTAATGGTCCTGTTGATGATGAACGTACGGACAAGGTACGACATCGCCTCTACGAAATAGAATGGGAGAACGATGAAGTTCTGTGCTGTATCGTACGCAGCCGACAAGAATGGAATAGTTCTCTTTGGAAGAATATGCCGTTTCGTCAAAATGTCGAGCAAGAGGGGATAGTATTATGACCGAATCAAACGGTGAGTTGGTTTCGTATCGTCTCCAGAGGGCACGCGAAACACTTGCGGATGCGCGTATCCTGGCCGATGCCGGCCGTTGGAATCCGTGTGTGAATAGGCTTTATTATGCCTGCTTTTATGCCGTCTCGGCCCTTCTTATCCAAGAGGGTTTGTCTTCGGCTAAACATACAGGATTGCGAAGTCTTTTTAATCGGCATTTTGTCAAAACAAACAAGGTGCCTAAAGACAAGGCTCGGATTTTCAACGACCTTTTTGAGCGGCGTCAGGAAGGTGACTACGTGGATTTTGTGAGTTTTGAAGAATCTCAGGTTTTGCCGTGGCTCCCGGAAGCCGAGGCGTTTGTTCAGAATCTTGTCGATCTTATAGAGAAGTGTAAGGAATGATTTTCTATTAAATATTTCTCCCTTCTATATACGTAATAAGCATCAAGCAATACGATATACGAAATACAAGATGTTCATTATTGACGGTCATAATCTGTTACACACAATTTACAAATTAGAGGGAGATTCCGGAACGATCAGCGATGTTAGCTTGTGCAGGATTTTGGGCAGGTATTTTATGCTGACGGGAGAAAAGGGTGAGATGATTTTTGACGGTACAGGCCCGCCTGAAAAGACCGGATTCGATAATATAAGCAATCTGGAGGTCTTTTTTGCAGGAATCCGAACCGATGCCGATACGGTCATCGAGGATAAGATAAGTGTAAACACAGCACCAAAAAGACTGACAATTGTCAGCAGCGACCGGAGATTGCGGACGGCGGCGCATAAGAGAAAAGCGATATCCATGAAATCGGACGTATTCTGGAATGATGTCCAGAAGCAATTAAGCCGGAAAAGGCCGGCAAAAGAGCCGATAGAGAAACGGCAGGGCTTGAACGAGGGCGAAACCGAACAATGGCTTGAATTTTTTGGTTTTGGGCAGTAACTTTTTTGCCGATACATATTATGATAATGTATTGTGAACCTTTTTAAGGAAGCAAAATATGAACTGTCCTGCTTGCGGAAAAGTGTTAGAGGAAATAGCCATAGGGGATGTTGTGGTTGACGTATGCCAGGGTGGCTGTGGCGGCATCTGGTTCGATAATTATGAGCTTGAGAAATTCGATGAGCTTCATGAGTCTGCGGGTGAAGAGCTGTTGGACATCGAACGGGACGAGAGCATAGTGGTCGACCACACGAAGAGGTTGGACTGCCCGAAATGTGATGGTATTGTCATGATGAGGCACTTCTTCAGCGTCAAGAATGAGGTTGAAGTCGACGAATGTCCGGGCTGCGGGGGCTTCTGGCTGGATGCCGGCGAACTCGGTAAAATTCGTGATCTGTTCGATACGGAAGAGGAAAGACACCAGGCGGCTCATGAGTACTTCTCGGAAATTTTCGGCGGTCAATTAACTGCGATAGAAGCCGAAGACCAGGCCAAATTTAATAAAGTACGCAAAATTGCAAATATGTTCCGCTTTGTTTGCCCGAGCTATTACATTCCGGGAAAACAGGATTGGGGAGCGTTTTAGTCTTCCGGGGCGGCGTTCATATAATAAAATACTGCGTCTGATCTTTGCCGGGCTGCCGCATTGCGGCCCGGCCGGGGCCGGAGCGGGAAAAGTGTTTCTTGTCTCGTTTCCTGCAAGGGTAGATTTTTACTCATTTCAAGAATAGCGGAATTCTCCGTCATTTTCGAGATTCAATTCTGTGCAAATTTTATATTGCTTAATCCGACGAAACATTGTATAAGTGTGCTTTCGGGTGCCCCGAATACCGCATGATGGCCGGTGCGGGTCGTTTTTTGGCCTGTGCATATTAAGGTTACATTGAGGTCCGGAGAGTGATTTACGGATCAAAATATGAGGGGCGTATTAATATAAGTGATTGATAGTTTGTGTCTTATGAAAAGTGGAGAAGTTATGAAGCGTAAAATGGTTACAATTGACGGTAATACAGCGGCGGCATACGTGGCGCACGCTACGAATGAAGTAATTGCAATATATCCAATTACTCCAAGCTCACTGATGGGGGAAATTGCCGATGCAAGGACTGCCAAAGGTGAGGCTAATATATGGGGTACGATCCCTTCAGTTACGGAGATGCAGTCCGAGGCGGGCGCAGCCGGTGCTGTGCATGGTGCACTTGCTGCCGGGGCTTTAACGACGACGTTTACGGCCTCACAGGGACTGTTGCTGATGATTCCCAATATGTACAAAATTGCCGGCGAACTTCTGCCGACGGTCTTTCATATCTCCGCCCGTGCGTTAGCCTGCCAGGCGCTTTCGATATTCGGCGACCATTCGGACGTGATGACTTGTCGCGGGACCGGCTTTGCAATGCTCTGCTCAAACAGCGTTCAGGAAGTCATGGATATGGCGCTGATCGCACAGCAGGCGACATTGGCGTCGAGTGTGCCTTTCCTGCACTTTTTCGATGGTTTCAGGACCAGCAATGAATTGCAGAAGGTCGAAGAGTTTACGCTGGACGATATGCGTGCGATGATCGACGAGAAGCTCGTTGCCCGGCAGAAGGCGCGGGCCCTGACGCCGGACAGGCCGATGATCAGCGGCACGGCTCAGAATCCCGACGTCTATTTCCAGGGCAGGGAAACGGTGAACAAGTACTACCTGGCTGCCCCGAAGATCGTTCAAGAGGCCATGGACAAATTCGCCAAGATCGTGGGACGGCATTACCATTTATTCGATTATGTGGGAGCGAAAGATGCTGAGAAAGTCATCGTCCTGATGGGCTCGGCAGCGGATACAACTCATGAAACCGTTGAATATTTAGCTGCGAAAGGCGAGAAGGTCGGCCTGCTGAAAGTCCGGCTGTTCCAGCCGTTCAGTACAGAGGACTTCATCGCCGCACTGCCGGAAACGACGACAAAGATCGCAGTGCTGGACCGGACGAAGGAGCCTGGCTCGATTGGCGAACCGTTATATCTGAATATCCGGACGGCTGTCGGAGAGGCGATGGGCAAGGGCGAAGCGCCCTTCAAGGGCTATCCGGTGATTGTGGGCGGCCGATACGGACTTGGCTCCAAGGATTTTACGCCGGCGATGGTCAAGGCCGTCTTCGACAATCTCGATGTCGACAAACCAAAATATGAATTCACCGTGGGTATCATCGAGGACGTTACCAATACAAGCCTGGAGGTGGATGAGTCTTTCGGTGTTTCTGACGAAGGATACTTCTCGGGCCTGTTCTACGGCCTGGGCTCGGACGGGACGGTCGGTGCGAACCATAACTCAATCAAGATCATCGGCGAGCTGACGGACAATTACGCCCAGGCATACTTCGTGTATGATTCGAAGAAGGCCGGTGGCGTAACGGTGTCGCATCTCCGATTTGGAAAGAAAGTGATTCAAAGGCCTTACCTGATAAGTAAGGCCGATTTTGTTGCGTGTCACAAGTCGGTATTTCTGGAACAGTTCGATATGCTCACGCCGGCGCGAGAGGGCGCGTCGTTCCTGCTGACCAGCAGTCATGGGCCGGACGAAGTATGGGATACGCTGCCGCAGGAAGTCCAAAAGCAGATTATCGATAAGAAGCTGAAATTTTACGTGATTGACGCGATTAGTATTGCCCAGGAGCTTGGTCTCGGCGGCAGGATAAACGTGATTATGCAGACGGCGTTTTTCAAGATCAGCAATATTATCCCGCTCGATACGGCAGTCGGAGCGATTAAGGACGCGATCAAAAGGAGCTACGGCAAGAAGGGCGAGAAGGTTGTCGAGATGAACAACGCTGCGGTTGATGCGGCGCTCGATAAAATCTATGAGGTAAAGGTTCCCGACAAGGTTACGAGCAAGATAAAGATGCGGCAGTTGGTGCCCGACGATGCTCCCGATTTTGTCAAGAATGTTACGGCCGAGTTGATGGGATTCCACGGCGACAAGCTTCCCGTGAGCAAGATGCCGGATGACGGCAAATTTCCGTTGGGCACGACCAAGTTCGAGAAGCGCAATGTAGCCGTGAATATCCCGGCGTGGGAGCCGGGCGTTTGCATCCAGTGCGGGACATGCTCGTTTGTCTGTCCGCATGCGGCGATCCGGATCAAGGCATACGATCCGAAGTATGCCGAGGGCGCTCCGAAGACATTCAAGAGCGCCGATGCGAAGGGAAAAGACTTTGCGGGAATGAAGTTCACCGTCCAGGTGGCTCCGGAAGACTGCACCGGTTGCGGAGCGTGTGTGCAGGTCTGCCCGGCGCAGGAAAAGGACAAAGACAAGAAACCTACGGGACGTAAGGCTATCAACATGACGACGCAGGAGCCGCTCAGGGAGGCCGAGCGGGATAACTACGCATACTTCCTTGCGATTCCGAATACCGACCCGAAGTTTTTCAAGACGGCGAGCGTAAAAGGCAGCCAGTTGATCGAGCCGTTGTTCGAGTATTCCGGTGCCTGTGCCGGCTGCGGCGAGACACCGTATGTTAAGCTGCTGACCCAGTTGTTCGGAGACAGGGCGTTCATCGGAAACGCGACCGGTTGCTCGTCGATTTATGGCGCCAATCTGCCGACGACGCCATATACGACACGTACCGACGGCAGGGGGCCGGCCTGGAGCAACAGTCTGTTTGAGGATGCGGCCGAGTTCGCAATGGGAATGCGACTTACCGTCACCAAATTCACCGAGCGGGCGCTGTGGTTGCTGGAGAAGGTCGCCGAGAAAGGCTGCGTCAAAAAAGAGCTGGCCGGGCAGATTCGCGAGGCAACGCTGGCCAACGATCCGGCACAAGAGGCGATCGAGCAGCAGCGGGCCCGTGTGGAAGAGCTAAGAAAGCAGCTTGATCCCAGCGATTGTGCCGAGTGCGGGCATCTGCAGGATCTGGCGGATTATCTTGTTCGCAAGTCCGTCTGGGCAATGGGCGGAGACGGCTGGGCCTACGATATCGGATACGGCGGGCTCGACCACGTGCTGGCAAGCGGGAACGACCTGAACGTGCTGGTTTTGGATACGGAAGTCTATTCCAATACGGGCGGCCAGATGTCGAAATCGACGCCGAGAGCGGCGGTGGCCAAATTCGCGGCAGCCGGAAAACCGATGCCAAAGAAAGACCTCGGACTTCTGGCTATGACCTACGGCAACATTTATGTCGCAAAGGTAGCGATGGGAGCGAACACTAACCAGACGGTTAAGGCCTTCGCCGAGGCCGAGGCGTATCCCGGACCTTCGCTGATTATTGCTTACGCGCACTGCATCGCCCACGGCATCAATATGACGCTGGGCCATCAGGAGCAGAAGAAGGCTGTCGCCTGCGGGCACTGGCCGTTGTACAGATTCGACCCGAGACTTACAGAGCAGGGTAAGAATCCGCTCCAGCTTGATTCGAAAGCTCCGACGGTTGATTTCGAAGAGTATGCCTATGGCGAGAATCGCTATCGAACGCTGAAGCAGTCGAAGCCGGAAGCTGCGGCAAAGTTAATCAAACTTGCAAGCAACGATGCGGTCAAACGATATGCTCTTATGGAGCAGCTTGCAAATCTAAATTGCGATGAATAACCGGTAATAGGAGGCTTAGAGGAAATGAGAAATTGGATATTAGAGAAGGTTCCCATTTTGCGACCTTTTTGCAAAATGGGATTCCAGACAATTTGCCTGGTTCTTGTAGCGGTTTTTGCCCTTGCAGGTTGTGAGCAAAAACAAAAGGAAGATGTGGATGTTCTGGCTCGTGGCGCGGAACTTGAAGCGATTTGGCCTCCGTCCGAAGAGGCGGCGCGGGCGATCGATGCAACGGGTGGATTGGATGCCTGGAAGAAGACCGCTAAGCTGCAGCTTGATTGTGTGGTTACGTTTTATCGGCCGGACGGCAGTTTCTACCTGACCGAGCAGCGTTACGAGGTTCATCCCTGGTCAAATTCCATTCAGATATCAGCAGACGAGCCTAAAGGGGCGTTTGTCTGGCAACTTTCGAATGGGCAATTTAACGTTCTGCGAGGGGCCGGTCAAATTGACGCCTTGCCGAAAGCGGTGCCGAGCCGCTGTTTTGCAGAAGTGATATTGAATATCATTACAGCCCCGGCACGATTTCTGGACAGTTCGGTTGAGTTTACCAAACAGTCTACTCCGGTCAAAATGCAGGGAAAATGGTATTACCCGATTGACACGCAGGGCAAGGACCTTACTGTTAGTATATCTGATGCGGTTTTCTATCAGGACAGGGACAGCTCTTTGGTCGATATGATTCGGCTTGTCTGCTTGTCCCAGGGACTCCTTACGGAGAGCACAGGGGCGGCTCGCGAAATGCCCATACAATATGTACGCGGCTACGACTATGAAGTGGTTGAAAAGGCAGGCCCCAGAATCCCGACCAGGATAGAAATATTCGAAACTGACGCCCGGGACCGTTCGCAAAAGCGGCTGGTTAAAATAGACCTCTCACACGTAAAGCGCACGCAATAAAATATAAGGAAGGCCGGGCCGTTCAGACCCGACCTTCTTTTTTATGTTTGCCGAAACTGCCTTCTCGCCAATTCATTGTGACATTTTTTGCTGCATCATCATAAAGGCCGAAACGATCTCAATCAGATGCCGTTTTGGCACGGCCATATTCACAACCATCCTGCTGTCGGCGGCTCTGCCTGCGATTACGATATTGCTGTTAGTCTGAACATCCATCGGTGGTATTGGCATGGGGACCAGCGATGTTGCAAAATTGAATAGTCGCAGGACATTAAATGTTATGACGAAATCGGCTTTATTTGCTTCCGGCAGAAGCGAAAGGGCGGTTTTCATCTCGGAGCCGATTTGTTTTGGGCTGTCGGTTTTGACCTGGTCTATCAGTTCGCGTATCGTTGAATTGACATCGCCGCTGACGGCACAGGCAAAAAGCCCGTCAACCATGCCCCATCGGTAATCGAATCCTTCGCCGTACATGGAGGTTATCATCTGGGCCTGCGGCGAATTGGTATCGGTGGATTTCATCGATAACGTCGCTGAGCTTATTGAAATACCTTTGTAACTGTCGACGTCTCGCTTCATACTGAAGCTGGTTTCTATTCCGAGGCTCTTATAGAAATCCATGAGGCCGCTGGTGGTCATAATATCCGTTGCTTTTTCGATGAACTGATTGAACTTTTTCTCGTCCTTAACCGCCACAACATACTTCACCGTGAAAGGCGGTTTATTTTTGGCGTCGTTTGAAATCGAATACGCCACGGGGCCGTCAAGGCACTCAGTGACGTTCGCTGCAAGAGTTTTAAATTGTGTAATATTCTCCGCGCTCATACTATCACCACTCATCATGGCAATCAAATCGATGCTTCTGACGTTAAGCTTTTTCCAGAAGGACGTATTAACAGTAGCTCCGAAATTCGCCATAGCTCCGTCTTCCAGATATGTCAGCAGCGAATTTTCCCGTTGCGACGAGCCATCCGCCGTCAACATCTTCGCCATATCCATTCCGGGGATGGCCGAGACGGTTTTGGTGATATTCAAAACATCGGGTTTTGGATTGATCGCGATACTTACGGATTGTGTTTCCTTCATCAGCGTATCAAGAATGCCTGCATACATATTCATTATGTTCTGGACGCTTGCGCGTGAAGCTTCCGGCTGGGTGGCCTCCATACTTTTCATAATCGTTTTAATCTCTTCTATTTTAGCGGAGATCATTGAACCGAAAGTCCCGGATACTTGCTCCACATTACCATACGCCCAGATCGGTTCGGTTTCTGCCTGTTTCGCATCGGCGGCTTTAAGAATACCGGAAAGTCCCGCTGAGCCGGTCGCTGAAATAGCTTTTGTCATCGTAACCAGCTTTTCATAATCGTTTGCCCAGCTCATGAGCGAATAATTGCCGGCTTTCGCAGCCAGCATTACAGGCGCCCCGTTCATTGTGATTTTAGAAATCCCTTTTTCATCGCCTTCGATACAATTTGTATTACCGTCGATAAACTGTTTATAATCTGTAACGGGAGCCAGGATACCGACAAATATGTCTGGGATAGCGTCGGCTTGCGTTGTCTCGCCTGGCATAGTTACGCCGAACACCGCGAAACTGCCGTTAGTATTCAGGCCGGTCAACTGTGGGCTGCCCAGCAGATTTGCGAGCTGCATACGAACCAGCATGGAGACGCCCATAGGCATAGGCGATGCTCCGGCCAGGAACTGGTCTATTTGATTCAGAGTATAGTCGAAATTGTTCACTCGGACGCAAAATAAAGTCTTCGCCGGGATCATTTTAAGCAGTTCACTGTCTGCCGGACTTTGCGCGCTCAGTGCCGCGGCAAAGATAAACAGAACCAACAGCCCCGTAGCGGCAACATCTCTCAAACGTCTTGACTTAAGCATTGTCTGTACCTCCATAAATAAATGTTCTTAAAGTGTTTGTCACAAATCGTGAACCGGATTTTGTGAGATATAGGGCGACATTATAACAGAAAAATTCAGAGAAACCCGAAAAAAGTCTTAAAAGTCAGAAACACAGATTATTTCAATACGAGCGGTCATAAGTATATGGCTCATTTCCAGGCCGGGATACGGGATGTGGAGAACTTGTATTTTGTTGCTTAAGGGCGGTTTTTTACCTGGCGATTCGTAAATTTTGCCGGTGTTGATAAAAAGATTTTCTGCCGATGAGGTGTTTCTGTCTATATAGGTATTTAAGTAATTATCAGACCTAAACAGCAATGCCTCAAAAGCGGCGTTCGGGCCCGTCGTTCGTATCGAATGTATTGCTTATATCGCGCTAAAAAAAGTTAAGCGGCTATGGCATTAAACCGATAAATTTCATCGTATGAGAGCATATTTTGGCAGTTTATAAGGTTCGGATTCATTATGAAGCTCGGTGTTTTTTGGAAGTTTATTGTTATGAAAAAGGTAATGCCGGAAGGTAAAGGCAAGAGTTATTCCTTCTTATATGCTGCTTTGTTTTTGCTTTTTTTAGGACTTTCTTCCGGCTGTGGGAATAAGTTTTTTGACCCGTCTCAGGTAGGCAGGTTCCGCCCCATTCCGGCGGTCAACGTGATTTTGGATTCTCTTGGTGTGGCCGAGGAAGAACCGGAGGCCTGGGAAGGTGCCGAAGAGCCGCTGCCGGTAGATACTATAGTGATAGAGTCCGATTATGTATTCAGATCGGGCGATGTCGTGAGCGTAGCTATATTCGAGCTGCTTCAAGAAGGAGTTCAATACGCAAATAGTTATGTAGTCACCGAGACAGGAAAAATATCCGTACCTGAGGTTGGAGTAATTCAGGCGGCGGGCATGACCGAGACTCAGCTCGAAGATCAGATAAGAAGGATTCTGTCTCCGAGCATATTAAAAGAGCCGTCGGTGACCGTGGCATTGGTCAGGTCCCAGCAGCGTGCTTTTTCAGTATTGGGTGACGGAGTGCCCCTTCCGGGCCGGTATTTTATTCCGCGATATAATTTTAGGCTGACCGATGCCCTTGCGACGGCAGGGGGACCAAGGCAGTTCAACGTAAGCTATATTTATGTTTCCCGTTTTGTTAGTGACAAGCAGCAAGCCCCCGATTCGATCAATCCCGGATTCGGTGAACTTGAGCTGAAGGTTATCGAACCGCAGACTACCAGGCCCGTGCGACAGAGGCGGAATAATGTCACGCCTCAGGCACAATATCAATGGCCGGAAAGTAACGTCGTTATCTCATCGGCTGAGATGGTAACAGACGGGGAATATTCGAGATCGCCGAGCAATTTCGGGGAATTCAACGACGCTACTTCGCGGTGGCTGTATGCAAAAGATGTCGGTATTTCAAACGGCCGGCCGGCCCTTCGGGAGCCGGCAGAGGAGCCGGCAAGTGTCGAAGACATACTGAAGACGTTGTCCGAGCATAACGGTCGTGAAATCAGCTCGCCGCGGGAACCGGCTTCTCGTCAGAGGAGGACGGAAGGGGCGCCGAGGCCGTCCGTTGCACCATCAAGCCCACAAGGGACAGGTGAACTACCGGATCAGAACGGGAATATCGAGTGGATTTTCCAGAATGGTAAATGGATTCCTGTTCAGGTTGGAACACCCAGGCCGGTGGAAGCGGAAAAAGAGCCGGCCGGGCATATCGAGTGGATCTTCCAGAATGGTAAGTGGGTTCCGGTTCAAGTCGGCACGCCGAAGCCGATAGAGCCGGTCATAAAAATGGAACCCGGGGAACAATTGGCGGCTCCGCCCGAGGAAGGGGTGCCGGTTCTCGGAGTGGAACAGGAAGGTGCCGGGACACGGCTTATAAGGATTCCTGCCGACAAGCTGCTTGCCGGAGATCCGCGATATAATATCATTATAAAGTCCGGTGATTCGATTTTTGTGCCTGTTGATATTGTCGGTGAATTTAGTATTATGGGTAACGTCAACCGTACGGGATATATTCCTCTTACGGGTAGGCCGATGACTTTAAAGCAAGCTATAGCTGCTGCTGGTGGTTTGGGGCCTCTGGCGTGGCCGAAACGATGTGAAATAGTCAGAAGGATTGGCAGGAAAAAAGAAGAAATCGTGATGGTGGATTTGGATAAGATATTCAGCGGTGAGCAGCCGGATTTCTTTATTAAGCCGCATGATACTATTAATGTTGGAACACATGCCACCGCCAGATGGCGCGCGATTTTAAGAAATGCTTTCCGGGCCACTTACGGATTCGGATTTGTTTATGACCGTAATTTCGCGGATAGAGATTTTTATACCAGAAGGCCTTTCCCGGATTGGTTCTAATATATACATAGAGCGAAAAGTATAGAGCTTGGAAAATATTCCACTGTTATATTTTTCAGTATGGTGAACAATATCACCTCTTTTTATTGCAGAGGGAGCCCATTTTGCCGGGTTCCCATTTGTTTTATGTTGCAAAATGGCAAGCCCGTGAAAAATGACGTAATGGGAACAGGGAAACATCGAAGAATTACGCCGCCTCAAAAACATCAATGGCGTGAACTCGGGGCGCATAATTACATCAAAATATTGGTAGTGGCCGGGTTGTTCTGCTTTCTTTTTCGTAATGAAATAGCAGGTATTGTAAACAGGTGGCTTATTGACAGCAGTTGGTCGCATGGTTTTTTAATTCCGCTTTTCAGCTTATATTTCGTCAACCAGAAAAGGGAGGAGATTCTTCGCTGCGCCTGGAACGACGAGTTGAAGCCGAATTATCTCGCTCTGGTCTTTCTGATTTTCGGGATTCTGTTTTATCCTTTTAACATAGTCCATCTCCAATATGGGTACTTACGCTCGGTCGATATGATAGCGACACTTGGTGCGATTGTATTGTTTCTGGGCGGATGGCAACTGGTTAAACATACATGGCTGCCGGTCGCTTTTCTGATTTTTGCCGTACCGCTGCCGGAGAGATATTACAGGGAGCTGACCATACCGATGCGGCAATGGGCGGCCACAGTGGCGGGCGGTTTATTGGATCTGGTTCCGGAATTGGAAGCTACGGCTAATGGTGTGGTAATAGATGTGTTTTACAAGGGCAAGCCGCTGGAACCTGCGCTTGATGTTGCCGAGGCCTGCAGCGGGATGCGGCTGTTGATGGCCTTTCTGGCTTTGGGAGTTGCCATGGCCTATCTGCATTACAGGCCGTTGTGGCAGCGAATTATCCTGTTAGCCAGCACAGTTCCGATAGCGATATTATGCAATATTGTGCGAGTTACGGTTACCGGATTTATTTATGTGCTGATACATCCGAAATATGCTCAGGGCATTTATCACGACATGCTTGGAATGGCGATGCTGCCGCTGGCGTTTGGCCTTTATGGTGTTCTTGCCTGGTTTATGTCGAGCCTGTTTATAGATGAATCTGATATAGTCACCGAAGATATTGTGGTTCGTAAAAAAGATGTGTGATACGAGAGACGACATGCGAGTTTATTTACAGCCGGCATTTTTGATATGCGTGCTGGTCCTGGCCGCGGCGGGGGCCGGTATGTCGGTTACGATGAAAAAGCTTGGCGTAGTATTCAGGAAGGAACCTTTGCCGCTGAAGAAATCTCTGGAAAGTTTGGATGAAAGGGATTTGACGCCGTATAAGGTGGTTTCGAAGCAGAAAATCCAGAACGCTGATACACTCAAGGCGTTGGGTACGGACGATTATATTCAATGGGTTCTGGAAGATACCGAGCAAGCCACCGACAGCCCTGCAAAGGAATATTTATTGTTTATTACATATTACAAGCTTCCCGACAGGGTGCCGCACGTGCCGGAAGAATGTTGGACGGGCGGGGGCTATCAGAAACTCGGATCGGAGGCTGTGACTTTTGAAATTGACAACGGCGGGAGTTTTGACACGAATGTTCCGGCAAAGTACCTTGTTTTCGGCCCGAAAAGGACCGGCCTTTGGCAGAGCGACGAAAGAATACCTAATTTGTACTTTTTTAAGGTCAACGGACAGTATGCCGGCAGCCGTCAAGAAGCTCGAATAGCTTTGAATAAGAACCTTTTCGGTAAAAATTCGTATTTTTGCAAGGTGGAGCTGGTTTTTAACAGAAGTTCTGTTGCCCCGGGCAAAGAACAGGCAGTAGCAGCGGGCGAAAAGCTCCTGACCGTGATTTTGCCGATTTTGGAGTTGGAGTATTGGCCCGATTGGAATAAGTAGAAAGGTGTTACGATGATACAAATACTAAATATGCAATATGAGGTTAATTTATGGCAATTAGGAGGCTAAACAAAAAAGTTGCGTTTATCGGTTCTGCGGTTGTCGTAGTATTGCTGCTGGCTGTCATTGGGGTAGTTCTGCGTTTAAGCCAGGATCCCGAGGAGTTTATCCGGTACGCCGAGTCAGAGTTAAAAGCAGCTCGCCAGGCAACGGACGAGCAGACAAAAGAACAAAATTATAAAAGGGCTAAACAAAATTTTCGAAGTGCATTCGGCAGGGCAAAGACTGATTCGCTCAGAGAAGAAGTACTGTTCAAATTGGCAGATGTGCATATCGAAACCAAAGAATGGCCCTATATACTGGGATGTTGGGACGAGATAATCAAAATCAATCCGAACAATGCGAAAGCTCGCTACGGTAAGTTGAAATACTTCTACATATTAGCTGATACAGGTGCTTCAGGAGCATGGAAGGAGGTACATGAGCAGGCGTCGGCATTCTTGAAAGTGGCCCAGGATGACGAGTTGCTTATGAAAGATACAGCCGAGCTGGATGTCTCTGAAATGGAAGGAGAAATAGCCGGCCGGCAGCTTTTAGGGCCGTATCTGTATTTGCTCAGGGGAAGAGCCGCTCTTGAAATGGCGAGCCTGGGAACTGTAACCGACAAAGACGAGTCGCTTGAGCAGGCAGTCAATGATTTGAAAAAAGTACAGGAGCTCGAACCGAATAATATCGATGCCTACTGGTATCTGGCGCGGGCAGCCGTGACGAAAGGGGAGATTTTTGCTTCGAGAGGTAACTTTGAAGAAAGAGATAAGGCTGCAAAGCAGGGGCTTGCGATTTTGGAGCAGGCGGTCAATGCCGCTGACGATAATCCCGAAGCGCACATTAATCTTCTAACTCAGAAGCTTAATTTTGCCCGAGGCAGCAGTTCTGAGCAGCTCAAAGAACAAATTCAATCACTTGAGCCGGAATATTTATCGCTTGTGGAGAGATTCAGCACCAGCGCCGAAGCATTTGCGGCAATTTCTAACTTCTATTCGGCCTATTCGATTTTTTCAGGTCCCCGGCTGGGTTCGGCAAATCTTAACAAAGCTATTGAGGCCGCGGAAAAGGCAATTCAATTGGATGAAAAAAATGTTGCTTACGCCATCCAAGCGGCCAATTTGTGCTACCGCAGCTATTCTATTTATGGTCGGAACTCGCAGATTGATAAAGCAATAGAAATAGCAAACAGGGCGCTGACTTTGCCGGATGCACAGGGAATGTCGGGCCCTAGGCAGCGGGCAAATATCAATAATAGATTCATTCTGTATGCTTTTCTGGCGAATTGTTATACCGATCAGATACTTGAACCTTCCGAACAGGTGACAGCAGAGGAAACTCAGTTCTGGCTGAGCGGTGCTGAGCAAGCCGTGCATGAAATTGAGCAGATATTCAGCAGTGATCAAGAGCCGTTGGTAGTTAAGTGGAAAGGAATGCTTGAGCTTGTCAAGGGCAACAGACAAGCCGCCATCGTACTGTTGTATGAGGCGTATGAACAACTTAAAGCAATAAAACCACCTGAACTGCCCTGGCCGAGAGACCCGGAATTTGCACAGCTTGCTTATACTCTTGCGAAGATTTTTAAGGACACTTCTGAAATTGGTGCTGTCAATGAATTTCTCATAAGTGCGATCTATTCAGGAATTGGTCAGATCAAGCCTGAGTCGCGATTGGATTATGTTGATGTTGTTATCAAGTACGGCAGGTGGTCGGATGCCATACAAAACATAAATGCCTTCGAAGAATATATCGGCTCCAGCGAGAGAAGCCAGGTACTTCGTATAAAGGCTTATATCGGCGCTAAACAGTTTGACGAAGCTGAAAAAGAATTGGTTAAAAGGCCTGTGAATGTGCCTGAAACAATTAAACTAAGCCTGGTGCTGACACAGACCAAAATACGGCATATACAACTGGCTATAGCGCAGAAGCAAAGGCAGGAAGATTCGGATATTAATTTACAGCAAACAAAGACCGGTGAACAGGAACCTGTTAACTCGCAGGACAATGCCCAGCAGTTCATGACAATAGAATTGAATAGTTTATGGAAACATGAAGCCGAACTGCTGGAGAAACTACTTTCGATAGACCCAAATTCCGTCGAACAGGCTTCTGTTATTAACGTTTGTAGAAATTTTATGGCGCAAGGGCAAACAAATCAGGCTTTGCGTATGATCAATCGCTTTTTAGAAAATTTTCCGGATAGTCCGGCAATGCTCGTTTACAAACAGATGCTTTCTGAACCTGATCCGGCAAAACTTTCACTACAAAGGCGTCAACAAATAGAAGAACAGGTGCTGTTGCGTATTGCCGATCCGATTCGCAGGAATGTTCAGCTTGGGATTTTTTATCGCAGATATAACGAACCGGAGAAGGCAAGAAGTCAATTAAAAGAGGCACTTGAAACAGGTGCTTCACAGGATCTGATTCCTGATAGTTCTGACTTTGAGCAGATAGAACTTGCGGCAAACTATCTTTTTGACATAGCACTTGGCACGAAAGACTGGGATTTGGCAGAGCAGGTAATAAAGATAGTCCGAAGTAAAAACATCGATGGTTGCCAGGGTCAGGATTTTGCTGCCCGGCTGGCTACCGCTAAAGGCGAATTCAAAGACGCATTAGTAAGAGTCAATGAATGCCTGAAACAGAAACCTGTATTCTCGCAGGCTTACATGCTCAGGAGTAATATCAATGCAGCCCTTGGTAATGAACACGCTTCCATGGAGGATATCCGCAGAGCGGCATCTATAAATCCTCTTGATGGAACTATTGCCAAAGCATCGGCCATTGCATTTTATCGCCGGAATCAACAGCTTGGCGATAATGTTTCCGCTGCTCAGGTAGCCGAAGTCAGAGATGCTCTCGAAAGAGCAATAGCATTAAATACCGGTGACCATATGCTGTTTAGCCTGTACGCCGACTATATAGCCCCGACGGAGCCTTTAAGAGCAGTAGCGATTCGGCAGGATTTACAAAGAGCAAATCCGAGTATAGAAAACGCTTTACTTCTTGGGAAGCTCGCAACCGAAGCGGCTGTTAAAGAATCGAATCCACAAAGCAAAGAAGCGTTGTTTGCTATTGCAGGGTCCGCTTTCGAGCAGGCAAAAGAAATGAATCCGAGTGACAAGCGGATGCTCTATTACTATGCGGAATACTTCCGGGCCAGGGGACAGGGAGAAGAAGCCAGGAAACTGCTTGCCGAATCACAGGAAGAAAAATTGCTCTGGGACCATTATTATCAGGCCGGCCAATATGAGGATGCCAGGATGGTTTTGGAGCAGTTATACAAAAGCGGCACAAAAGACAGCGGTGTGTTCAAAGGCCTGCTGCTTGTCGCGGAACAAACCTCCGACAAGGAAGCTGTAAAAAAATATTCCGAAGAACTTGTAGCCGTTGAGAATACCGTAGAAAACAACTTGGCTCAAATTCAGGCTTTTCTTAGAGTTGGTCTTATTAAGGAGGCCCAATACAAGCTGCAGAGCTTTAAGGAAAAGTATCCGAATGAGCCAAGAATGCTGCTGCTTCAGGCGTGGCTCCTGATGAGACAGGGACAATTAGATAAGGCGCTGGAGAAGGCTAATGAAAATCTTCAGAGCAATCCGGACAACCCGATGTCATGGCGGTTAAAAGGTGAAATAAATTTCTTCCGTGGAGATTATGATAGATCAATCAGTGACCTTCGGAAAAGCAAGATATTGTCGGATGATCCTGCGACTCGTATTTCTCTGGCAAAGGCTTTTCTGCAAACCGAACGGTATGAGGATGCTATCACAGAACTCAGGAATACGATTAATGCGCCGGGCGCTCCTTTGGAAGCGATGTCATTGCTCGAGCATATTTACCTGCGGCTGGAAAGAAAAGAAGCGTTAAAAAAATTCTACCAGGATACTCTTGAAAAATTTCCCGATAGTGCGAATTGGCTTAATCGGGCGGGCGCATTTGCTCTTAAGACAGGCGACTTTGACTCTGCCGAGCAGTTATTCAAGCGAGCATTTCTGGCAAGACAAAAACTATATGCCGGCCAGGACAAGGCAGGCGATAAGGATGTGTTGTATATGACGGCGTTCGACGGGTATTTGAAAGCTCTGATTGCCGGGGCCCGAAAGCCTGAGACCGCAAACTTCAATCCCGCGAAGCTGGATAAGGTTTTTGAAGAGTGTGAAAAATATAAGGATGGCGCTCTTGCTCCGGTTGCATATCTGTCAATGGCTCAGGCGAAGATGGTCCTCGGCGATAAACCGGCCGCTATACAATACTGGCGGGCTGCTGTTGATGTGGCCGGAGACAATGAAATGCTTGCCGCCGATATCCTGCTTAGAATGTACGTAATTGTGGGAGCCGAGGAAGTCATGAGCTTTTGCAGGCAAAAACTCGCGACCGAGCCCGATTCTCTCGCTGCTAATTTTACTATGTTCAACCTTGCAAAGATTACAGGTCAGTACGAGCAAGCCCTAAATTATATCAGCAAATGTATCGATCTTACGGGTGCCGATAGTCTTCGCAGAATCGATTATACCCTTAAAAAGGGCGATATTTTGATCTTATTGAACGAGAAAAGTTCCGATAAGAATTATCTGAAATCAGCTATCGCAGATTACGAAAGTCTGTTAGCTAAAATGCCGAGTAATACCGGAGTAACGACTGTTCTCAATAATTTGGCGTATTTGCTTGCCGAGAATAATGAAAGGCTTCCGGAGGCTCTTAAATATGCCAAAAGGGCGCTGGATGCCAAACCGAATAGTCCGGTTGTGCTGGATACTTATGCTTATGTGTTGCTTAAGAATGGAAAAAAGGAGCAGGCAGCGGAATTTCTGGCGGCTGCTATGCAACATTATGAGCAGGATAAAATTCTCGTGCCGGCAGAGGTATATGAGCATAAAGGCATGATAAAAGAGGAACTCGGAGCAAAAAGCGAAGCACTTGATGCTTATAGAAAAGCTTTGGAAGTGGGTGCGGACAGATTGTCACAGAAAACCAGGCGGCGGATAGAAAGTGCTATTGGGCGTGTTTCGCCTTAGTGACAATGCGAAAAAATGGATACTCATAAAGCGTTATTCGCTTTGTTTGGGTAGTTATGAACGGAGATCATAATGGCAGAAGAAAAACCCACAGCTTCGAGCAGGATGGCAGGGCCTGTTGGACCAAGGTCCCCTGCGGCAGCCTCGCTGTCAGCGAAAGAGGTTTTCGGAATATTACGCCGCCACATATTGCTGATAATTTTTCTTACCGTGCTGGGTTTGGGAGTTGGTGGCGGAGCATGGAAGCTCCTTCAGATGCGCTATCCAAGATACACCGCTAAAACCTTTATTCAGGTCTTGCCCCCGACAGAAACAGACCCTATGACAATCGGGACCGTTCAGTTGCAGAAGGATATTTTATACGGTTATCGTCAATCCATAGCCAACCTTATAAAACAACAGAGTACCCTGGAAGATTTGCTCGACAGGGATAAAGTCAAAGAGACCGTGTGGTTTAATCGCTGGGACGGTGACAGGAGAAGAGCGGTTAACTACCTGAACAAACATTTTGGTGCTTATGCTCACAGGGACAGCGAGTTTGTTGAGATATCTATGACCTGTAGTGCCGCGAAGGAATCAGCGGATATCGTTAACGAAATGCTGAATTTGTTCCTCGCTACCAGAGGAGATACCGAACAGCAGGAAATATCCAGGAAGCTCCAAGGCCTCGAAGATCAGCGTATTCGAGTTCAAAGCGAATTGGACGCGGCCAATAAAGGATTGGATGATATTCGAGCGGCATATAATCTAACCGATCTTGAACAGCCTGCGGGACGCTATTTCCAGCACACAATTACAGTCAGGCTCAATAGTCTGGAACTTCAGAAGAATGAACTCGATCTGGCAATAAAGCAGCTCGAGGCCGATTTCGTCAATCTTCAGAGATTGGCGGAGGAGCCGATTGCCGAGCAGATTGAATTTCAGATAGAACGAGATCCCGTAATGATTACCCTTGCTCAGCAGCTTGCCTTTTTGGAAGCCCAGCTATCGGGCAGGCTCACGAAGTTCGGCGAGAATCACAGAGATGTGCGCCAGACAAGAGAGCTGATAAGCGAGACCCAAAAAAGAAGAGAGCAAAGAAAAGAAGAAATCGCAGAGCAGACCCGGCGGGCGAACCTGGAGAATGCACGGGACGGCCTGGTTGTCCTAAAAACAAGATTCGAACAATTGGAAGCACTCCGGCAGGAAGCGGAAGCAAAGAAAAAAGAGCTTGATATCGCCCGAATACAATATGAAAAGGGAGTGAAAATAAGGGACGAAAGACTCACAATGCTTGACTCAATCAAAGAGCAGATTGAGAAATTCAAGATAATGTACAATGACCCCGAGACGCCTAAGGTGCTGGCTGTCGGGCTTGCCCCGATACCGCTGGAAATGGTTTTTTCCCGCCAGTGGTGGCTTTGGTTCCCGAGCGGCATGATATTGGGCCTGCTGCTTGGCTTAGGTCTTGCCTTTCTTGTCGAGCTTGCCAACGACCTGGTGCGGACGCCGAGCGACGTTGCCAGATTTCTGCGTATTCCGCTTCTTGGTATCATCCCCGATGCCTCTGAGGATAGTCAGGTTCGCCGGGTCGAGTTATGTCACGTTGTTCGCCAGGCGCCTTATTCGGTCACAAGCGAATCGTACAGGCGATGCCGGACGAACCTGAAGCTGTCCGGCCCTCCGGAGTCTTTTAAGACTTTGCTTATCAGCAGCGGCATGGCACGGGACGGCAAGACTTCTATGGCGGTGAATCTTGCAACGACTTTTGTCGCTACGGATAAAAAAGTGCTGCTGATCGATGCCAACTTCAGGCAGCCTAATCTGCACTTGCTCTTTCCGAAAGTGGAAGCTAAAGAATCGGCGGAGCATTTCGATTTTGGTTTGAGCAGTGTTCTGATGCACCAGTGCACTGTTGCCGAAGCGGTCAGGCCGAGCGGCATAGAGGAACTCGATATAATCGAATGCGGGCCGTTGCCTGCAAACCCGACCGAGCTGCTCGGCAGCACGAGAATGGAAGAGCTGCTCGCAAAGCAGCGCAAGAGCTACGATTATATTATAATCGACGGGCCGCCCGTGCTGCTGGTTAGTGACGCCAAAGTGCTCGCCGGACTTGTCGATGCGACGCTGCTGGTATTCAACGCCGCGGCAACAAGCAGAGGCGCCGCCCAGAGGACGATCCGCGAGTTGAAGGATGTCAATGCAAGGATAGTCGGCTGCGTGCTCTTTGCCGCAAGGGCAATCAAGGGCGGCTATTTCAATGAGCAATTCAAATCTTACAGAAAATATCAGAAGAAAGCACAGCTTGCGAGTAGCACTGCATGAGCCTTCCGGATACAATAGAGAATACTTGTAGATGTCTTTAATTCTGTAAGTCGAATTTTTTTATGAGGCTGATTTTATGGAGAAGTTTTTAGTTACCGGTGGAGCCGGCTTTATCGGTTCGAATATCTGCAAAAGGCTCGTTTCGCAAGACTGCTTTGTAAGAGTTGTTGACAACCTTCTCACAGGCAAAAAGAGCAATCTTGCCGAAGTGATAGACAAAATAGAATTTATCGAGGCCGACATGGGCGATTCGGATGTCGCCCAATCGGCTATGAAAGATATCGATGTCGTTTTCCACGAGGGTGCCTTGCCCTCGGTTCCCGTGAGCGTTGAAAATCCCGCCGCCACACACAAACATTGTGTTGATGCAACATTCACACTTCTCTTAGCCGCCCGTGATGCCGGCATAAAACGTTTTGTCTATGCGGCGAGCTCCTCGGCTTATGGCGATGCACCAACCTCGCCCAAGGTCGAGACGATGCCTGCGTGCCCTCTTTCGCCCTATGCAGTGGCCAAACTTACCGGTGAATACTATTGCTCGGTCTTCTGCAAGATCTTCGGTCTTGAGACAATTTCACTGCGGTATTTTAATGTCTTCGGTCCACAGCAGGACCCGGCAAGTCAATACGCCGCCGCCATTCCGGCTTTTGTAACAGCCATATTGAAAGACGAACCGCCGACCATTTACGGCGACGGTGAGCAGAGCCGGGATTTCACGTATATTGACAACGTAGTCGACGCCAACTTACTGGCCGCCCGGGCCAAACGCACTCAAGGCGAAGTTGTAAATATCGCCTGCGGTCAGGCCGTAACCGTCAATGAAATCATCGATATGATAAACAAGCTGCTCGGCAAAAACGTAAAGCCCAAATACACCGACCCGCGCCCCGGCGACGTAAAACACTCCCTCGCCGACATTACTGCCGCCAAAAACCTGATCGATTTTAAACCGAAAGTGTCATTCAATGACGGCCTGCGGTTGGCCATCGACTGGTATAAGACCAATCTCATATAACCAGCGACCTGTCCCTTGTACCCTGCACACTAAGTCTCGTTTCTCCCGCGGCAGTAAACTGCTCCAGCAAAAATCTCCTCCGGCCCAGCAGAACCCACAAGGCATTACGTTACAAAGAGAAAACTACATTCGTTTGGATAAACCCTGATTTATACCAAATACGATTAAATTGTGCACTTTTGTCATTTCGACCGAACGGCCACGAAGTGGCCGGAAGCGGAGAAATCTCGTATTCGAAACCAATCTATGTATAGTAACCAGATCTCTCGACTCCGCTGCGCTTTGCTCGAGATGACCCAAGCAAGCGCAGTTACTAATCTGAAATCGTATTATTATATAGTTTCTGTTGCGGAAAACAAGGAACCACAATGTCACCCCTGCGAAAGCAGGGGTCCAGAGCGAAAAAACTGGATTCCCGCCTGCGCGGGAATGACAAACACTGCTCCCGCAACAGAAACTATATAACTATTAAGGTCTTTAAAGAAGGTTGCCACGTGAATTTTGGCAATTATCTCCGAGCTAAAGTGAATAGCATAGTCAACTATTTGCTTGAGACGTCGATTGTTAACGCTCAAGAATAGAAGACAGCTTTCTATTCTTTTCTCGCAACGCTCTGCCCTGTTGGTCACCCTCGAAGATTTCTAACACCTGCTGCTGAATCTGTTGGTCATTGATATCCCCGCTAATGACCTTGATATCTTCTTCGGATTGAGTAACTACCACATTTTCCGCGTCGCCTGAAAGCAGAATATGTTCGTCCTTGGTCACGCAGATGATCTGCTGTTCTGTCTTCAACAAGCGCATCCGAGGTACGAGAGTTTTTGTTATTGCACTTACGTCTAAGTATTGCTCGGGCTCGTCGATGATCAGCGGTCCGAACGCATCCTGGTTCATTAAAAAGGCCATTATGGCCGCATTTTTCATGCCGGTATTCAGGCGATTGAAAGACCTGTACTGTGTGCCGTTTAAAATATACAGCTCCGCCTGGTCAACGTAACTACGCCAGTTGCTTCCTTTGTACTTGGCTTTTTTTATCTTGACTATAAACAAGGCCTTGTTACCTTCTTGCCCGTATTGCGGAAGCTGTATCTCCACTCCGACTACTTTACCCTTCGATTTTATCTGCTTTACATCCAAATCTTTTATGCTCTTCCTTTTCTTATAAAGGGCATCGCAGGCTTCCTGGAACTTTTGCAGGTTCGCGGCGGTTCCCACAGAGCCATTGTTTCGCATTTTCTCAAGGTACTTATCACGCTTTTGCAGTGCATTCTTTATTCCGCGGTACTGCGCAAAAATGTACCAATCTACAAACTCCGTCAATCTTACTTTATCCGAGAATCTCCCAGATATCCCCTCATGTTGATACTTTCGCGGCAGTGCGAGTTGTTGAGGAGTTTTCTCTAACTTTATAGACGAGTTGTTAGCGTGGTCTAACCTGAACCAGGTTGGTGGGCTGCCGTTTTTGCTTCTGGAACTGCAAAACGCTTCATCCCCTTTCTTAAGGAACACCTCAACCGAATATTCCTCCTCGATCAGCTTGTTTTCCAGGTCTTTTTCATCATCGTGGAACCTGTCTACCCCGTATAAGATCAGGTCCACGATAGTAGACTTGTGTGTCGCCTTCTTACCTATGATGCAGTTTAGGTTTTGGTTAAATGCGATATAATCCCATTGTCCCGTGCCTTTTCTGAACGCAATTCCTATTAACATCGTATTCTTGCTCTTGGAGGTATAATCTTTCATCATCCTCACCCTCGTTTCGGGATCTTCCAAAGCATTCTTGAGAGATGAGAAGCCCGCCTGCCCCATTCGAACATATGTATAGCGCTTCCCTAAGCCGCTTTTTTTGATTGAGTGACCATCTGAGTTTTGGATCCATGCGATGGGTGAGCGATCAGGCTCTCTTTTTCTGGCGAAGTATTCTCGAATCTGTACAGCCCCTTTGCCCGAGCCAATCTTTTTATATTTGGGAGTTGTGTCTTTGACAATTTCTACCGCGTTGAGGCAAGGATGATTCAACAGTTTGGGGTAAACATTAGACGGCTTATCGTATACCTCAAGCATTGCTTTCTTTCCGCCATCAATATGGGCCGGTATTATTATGCTTCGGACGCCCAGTTCCTCAACGCATTCCAGCACATCAAAAAGACTTGACATCCCTGTGGCTTTATAGTCTCCGTATTCATTCAGTGTGAAGCGGCATTTCCGCAAAAGCGCATTGATCTGATGGACAATGTATGCTGCCGGCTGGATCTCAGAGCCATTATTGTGTTGTGGACCATCTTCCGGGTCAAGAATGACCAGAATATGAAGGTCGTCTGTGCTAATCTCGACACCTGGAAGAACACATGTGATTCTTTCTTTACCCTCGTCTGAAGCGACGCGTAAGAGTTCGTACCATGTATGGCCGAGTTCTTCAGGATGAACATTGCTGGGCGTGTTGTGGTCGGTGACTGCTATCAATGCTATTTCCAGTTCGTTACACCTTTCGACGATGTCCTTCGCCAGTTGCTTTGCTTTTTTCATGCTGTCATTAGGTTTGTTTCTGTCGAATTTGAAGTTATACTTATTTTTTGCCTGAGCGTCACCGGACGCAGGTGTATGAACGTGTAGATCGACTTTTACAAATTTCGCACCGTTATTCTCATTGAGAAGCTTCTGGTAATTTTGGTAGATAACCGTTTCTTTTGCAGGCATTTCTAAATCCTTTATAAAAGCAGATTAAAATTTCCAATTCAAACCTGTTAAGCTATTCTGCTTAGCTTTCAATTAACAGTCAATCCTATATCATAAAAGAAAAGGCATTTCGGTACCGCTCGACCGGCCTTTATAGTTGGGTGCCAATACATTATTCAGGTTCGAATTTCATCAAAGTTAAAGCAGGCCATCATCAATTGCGGATTTTCAATTCAACATGCTCGATTCCTCTGATAATAAGAACTAAAAGCCTTGCCCTGTTTCCTCGAATGTTAAGCGAACATTCCTTACTCAATACTGAGTAATATTTCCAATATCTCTGCAACATTCGGCTGCAACGTACAAATAGCATGTTAGAGAGGAAAAAGGCAAGGAAAAAATCTCAGGTGTGACAACCTTATGGCACAGCAAGTGAAAAAATATGCCTAAATTGCCTTTTAGGCTATTAAAAAGCCCTGTGCATCGTGGATTAGGGCTTCACAGGCTTAATTATTCAATTTTTCGCCTTCTAATCGGGCAACTACGGTGGCTCCGCAGGCGTCTCCCCATACGTTTACGGCCGTTCGGAGCATATCCAATATTCTGTCCACGGCTAAAATCATCCCAATGCCTTCGAGCGGCAGATTTACCGCCCTTAACACGATTACCATCGTAACAAGCCCTGCGCCCGGGATAGCGGCGGCCCCTATCGATGCAAGGGTTGCTGTGAGCATGATAATCAGTTGCTGGCCGATACTAAGGTCGATTCCGTATGCCTGGGCAATAAACATTGCGGCGACTGCCTCGTACAACGCTGTGCCGTCCATATTCACCGTAGCGCCCAATGGCAGCACAAAGCTCGTTACCTTATTGGATATGCCGGAGTTTTCCTGCAGGCAATCCATCGTAATCGGCAGTGTCGCTGCGCTGCTGGCTGTGCTGAAAGCTGTAGCCACGGCACTGAATACATCTCTGAAAAATTTCAAGGGCGAATATTTACCGAAAATCTTCAATAAAATCGGCAGCGTCACGCAGGCGTGGAAGGTAAGGCCCAGAACCACTGTGGCCATATACACTATCAGAGGTTTGATGACAGACAATCCCATAGAGCCAATTGTATAAGCCATCAAGGCAAACACTCCGAAAGGCGCCAGGCGCATAATCCAGTCGGTTATTTTCATCATAACCGTATTGAAGGCTTCGAATAGAGTAACTAAAGGCCTGCCTTTTTCCCCAACGCTGCTGATAGCAACGCCCAGAAGCAGAGAGAAAAATATAACCGACAGCACTTTATCCTTTGCCATGGCGTCGAAAATATTTGCCGGAATAATGTCCCTGATGATGGAAACTATCGAAGGTATTTCTCCGCCGGACAAATCGACTGCTGCCTCGGTCCCGATATCCACACCGACCCCGGGCTTCATCAGATTGACTAAAATAAGCCCAACGCCCACGGCCAGAGTTGTCGTGGCGGTATAATAAATAAACGTCTTCAGACCAATCCTGCCCAATTTGCGAATGTCACCGAGGCTTACAATGCCGGCCACCATCGAGGCGAGAATCAAAGGTATAATAATCGCTTTGAGCAGCCGAATGAACATGTCCCCCACAATCTTTATGTGGGCGGCTTTTTCCCCCAGCAGAATTCCAGCCACAACCCCCAGGACGATGGCAATAAGAATTTGAGTGTGAACCTTTAGTTTCAAATGCAACTCCTCTATTGCAGTTGCTTTTTCAATTCATCGGCGTTTTGGATTAGTTCATCCCGGCTGATCTGCCGCTTGGGCGAAAGCTCGAAAGTCCATTCGTATGAATCTACGATTCTGTTCGGATTGACTATCTGGGCGAAGAAGTCAAACGGGAAATGATCGTACCACGGGCCTTTCAAATCTTGGTGGGTATTCAATGTCTCGTAACCTTCCTTACTAATCCTGACGCAATAATCGCCGTACCAGTTAAAATTGACTGAAACAGGAGACTCGCCGATTTCCTCATCGTTTAATGCGACCACCGCCCCCTGCGGTTTGGTGTTGATTGTCAACTCTCGTTCGACGCAGCCGGCAAGAACAATAAGCACAAGCAAGCTCACGGCGGGCATTGCCAATATGTTGTATTTTCTCATAACGTCTGTCCTTATAATATTTACTGTACTCAAATTGACCGTTTTTAAGCCGAACGGTATAATAAGTCATTCATCGGCAACAACATAACACAATCTGTCATTCCCGCGAAAGCGGGAATCCACAATATCCGTTACGTTCCTGGATCCCTGCTCTTGCAGGGATGACAACGCGAATCGGTCAGTTTGAGTTACGAGAACTAAATTGCTTTATTATAAAAGAAAATCGTAAACGGAAAAGCACAAAGATATCTGATCCGTTTTTCAATCAGCCGGGACGCACCGGTCCTGGGCCCAGGTGCGCAGGCTTTGGACTCTTTGCCATTATTTATTTCGCGCACTTGAAGAGTTACTTTTTCGGCCCCAGCAGTTCGATAATATTTCCGTCGGGGTCTTTTACGAGAGACAGATAGTAATTTCCTGTGCCCAGTTGGTAGGGCTCTTTGACCGGGACCACGCCGGCTTTTTTAGCTCGCTGGAGCGCCGCTGTTATATCGGAGACGGATATCGTAAGGTAACTGAATCCCAGGCTCGAGTGGATAAATTTGTTGTCAACCTTCTTGCCGGGCGCTTCGGGAAATTCCATTATCTTGATTCGGGTCGCGTTTGGTTCGTCACCCAGCACGAGCACCTTTACGCTGAAAGCCTTGTAATCGCACAGGCCGGCATCTCCTCCCATCTCCTTCGAGACGTCAAAACCGGGCAACTCGGTGAATCCGATCACATTCTTGTAAAACTGAGCCGCTTTTTTCACGTTGCTTACCACGATACCGACGTCGATCGTTGTTTTTGGAAAGTCACCTTTTGTCCCGCCTGTGCCGACGGCACCGGCAAGTAATACGCTTGCCACCAGGCAAAAAACCACCAGGGCTACAAAATAGTATTTCTTCATAACAGTTCTCCTTAAATTGCTTAACATGAATTGGTTGTCCCTCATTATAAAGAAAAAGTGGCAAGACAAAAGCCCAAAAATACATTATAAATCTTTTTATGCTGGCCGGTTTTCGATATTGTCCGGCTAAATAGCTTGAAATACTTTGCGGTGAGATTATAATTCAGACGCCGGATTGGCATCGATATCGATAAACTGCGGGCCAACAGATGAGAAATGGATTTCAACGAGTTAATTGCATCCTGCATTTCATTAGGGGCCTGTTGGAAATATTGGGGCTGGTTCTTTTGCTTCCGTTGGCTGTTGTTCTGGCCTATTGGGGACAAATGGGTGACGGCTGGATTACCGCTACTGCTTTTGTTGTGACGGCTGCGATCTCGTTTTCTCTTGGACTTCTGCTGCGCAATAAGTTCAAGTCAGATTTGCTCGATACAACCGGGTCCATGCTCATGTGTGCTCTCGGCTGGCTTTTTGCTTCGGCATTGGGAGCTTTGCCATTCGTCATTGCAGTCGGTACGAATTATCTCGACGCCTATTTTGAAGCGATGAGCGGTTTTACGACCACCGGCATTACCGTTTTTTCCGGACTGGATAATATGCCGAGGAGTATCCTTTTCTGGAGATCGCTCATGCAGTGGCTGGGTGGCATAGGGATACTTTCCTTTTTCCTGATGGTTATTTTCCAGTCGGGCGGGTCCCACCACATGTTCGGAGCGGAGAGCCATAAGATTTCTTCGGTCAGGCCCGCGCCGGGATTATTCCATACTCTTCGGATACTCTGGGCAATATATGCGGTGTTTACGGTGTTCGCGGTGGTAATTCTTGCGATCGAGAAGATGCCGATTTTTGACGCCGTCTGTCACGCCCTGACCACCTTGTCCACGGGCGGTTTTTCGCCGCATGACAGCAGCATCGCATTCTACCGCCTGACAAACCACCCCAACTATCGGCTGATCGAATATACTCTTATCTTTTTCATGATGTTAGGCGGCATCAACTTTCTCGTGCATTACCGTGTTTTGACGAGAGACTTCAAAGCCCTCTGGGACAATACCGAAATTCGCTACTGGTGGCGGCTCATCGCCGGTTTTACGGCTATCATAATCGTCGATCATCTCTATAAGTCCGGTGTTTTCACTGCTCTGTTTAGAGACGGCACGGCGATTAATTTTGGCGAATTTGAGCGGACGTTCCGGCACAGTTTATTCCAGGTCGTATCGATCATCACATCGTCCGGCTTCGTAGCCAGGGATATCGGCTCGGATTTCTTCGGTGCGCTGTCTAAGCAATTATTCCTGGCTATGATGGTAATCGGCGGCTGCGTCGGCTCAACTTCGGGAGGTTTCAAGATACTGAGGATCGCCATACTCAACCGGCTGCTCTTCCGCGAGCTTCTCAAGTTGAGAATTTCCGGCAGGGCATCCTCGGGGGTAGTGATCGACAAAAAAATCGTGCCCGAAGATGAAGTGGACCGGGTCGCCGCTTTGTTCTTCACATGGATGGCGCTGCTGCTGGTTGGCGGCGGGATTACCGCTATTTGTTCGAATTTGGGCCCGTGGGAATCTTTCTCGGGCATGTTTTCCGCTATGGGAAATATCGGGCCCTGCTATATATCGGTGCCGGATATGATAAAAATTAATCCTGTTGTGAAACTGACTTATATTTTCGGCATGCTGGCGGGAAGGCTGGAGATCCTGCCGGTGTTGCTTCTGTTTTCCAGAAAGGCTTGGAAATAACTCAAAACTCAAAACTCAAAACTTAAAATTTGTGGAATCCCTTAGGGATGACTTCTTAGATTGGAGGTAGCAAAATGTATGTAGTGGTTGCCGGCGGCGGAATGGTTGGTGGCGGGCTCGTTCGTAGCCTGTTGGATAATAAGCATGATGTAGTATTAATCGAGCAGCATAAGGAACTCTGCGACAAGCTGTATGCCGAGACCGGGGTCATTGCGATTACCGGTGGCGCTACGAGCATTCAGGCTTTGAACGAGGCCGGCATTAGAAAGGCTGACGTCGTTGTCGCGGCAACCGGTAGCGATGCGGATAATCTCGCCTGTGCGATATTGGCCAAGAGTTTTGACGTGCCCAGGGTTATCGTCAGGATGAGGGACCCTGCGTATAAGAATGCCTATATCGTTGCGGGTGTCAGCTCGATTATTCGTGTGACCGACCTGATGATCAGCCAGATGTTGATGGACATCGAGAACCCTCAGGTGCGAAGAATCACAACGATAGGCGGCGGTAAGGCGGACATCTTCATGGCTACTGTGCCTGACGGAGCAAAGGTCGCCGGCAAGAGCGTTAAGGACATTGTCGAAAGCCGCCACTTCCCGAACGAGTGCACTTTCATCGCGGTCTACGATCAGAAAACCGAAGAATTCTTCATCCCGCGAGGCAAGCAAATAATCAATGAGGGCAACGAATTGTTCCTGATTTCCGCCGCCGAGGACATCAAGAAAGCCGTAGACTTCCTAACCGCCAAAAAGAGACACTGACTCCGCAGCATAGCATTAATTTTTTTCTTGGACATTTGATATTGTGCCGCATTTAGGATTTGGCACTTAATGAATAGAAAATATAAAACTGAAAATAGCAAATAGAAATCTCTTGCAGATTCACATTGGCTATGTAACAATCATTTGTCAAAAGCAGGTTTATTGCCGGTTGAAGAAGAAGGATGGATGAGAAGGTGTTGCCGAACACCTTTAATTCTCCTCGGATATTGTCGGTGTTCGGCGGGGTGGAAAATGAGCAAAAAAAAGGCCAGTGCTGCAATAGTCAGGTCATATATGAAGGCAGATTTGAGATGATTAAGTCAATTGAAATAGAAGGCTATCGTATTTTGGATGGGTTTACTGCTGACCTCGCGGAACTTACAGTAGTTATAGGAGCCAATGCGACGGGAAAAAGCACGCTTCTCGATTGCCTCCAATTCATTTCAAGTTGTGCTCGATTTCCACTAAATGAAGCTGTGAAATTGCAAGGCAGTTTAGGGTCAGTCCTAAATGCATCCAGAAAGACAGATAGACTAAGTTGGAAACTAACATTCCGAAAACCGACACAACATCCATCTTGGAAGATCTTAGCCCTTGAAGAAGAACGGTACTATGTTTATGAGGTTGTTATCGGAAAAGACCAATACGAGCAAGCCTTGCCCCTCTATGAGGTTCTTCGTACAGAAGAACCATTGGGAGACCACAAAGACCCGCTAAAATTCTTAGAAGCTACACGTTACAGGTCGCATGTTTTTGACTCCTCACAACGCATGTTGGTACCTTTCGATGAAGCTGTTAGCGAAGACTCTCAAGTGTCACTCAAAGATTCAGATGAGGAGGCGTCTTCAGAAAACAATCTCAAAACGCCGGAAGAAGTGTCAGAACATGAGCGTTTGTTGAGACTTGCCCAAATGACATTTTTCAACGAGTATCCGGTTCCATCATGGACACGATTTCTATTCACCAAGTATTGTTTTTATCCTGGTTTTGAAGTTGGGCGTAATTCAAAATTAAGGACCCAAGCATCTGAAATACAGCCGCATACAATTCTTGCCTCAAATGGTGAGAATCTTGGTACGGTTCTTCATGAGATCCTGACAAGAGCAAACTATCGAAGTGTAGCGAACAATCTCCGTGACTTTCTGCGAGTTGCTTATCCTTCTTTCGACGATTTTTTTGCAGAATCGACTCTTGGGGCACCGCCAAAAGTTCTTGTGAGTATACGAGAAAAAGGAATGATGAGAAACATGCAGTTGTGGGATTTGTCTGATGGCATGCTTAGGTTCCTGTGCCTCGGAGCAGCTCTTTTAAATCCAGTTCCACCCGCCTTAATCGCGATTGACGAACCAGAAGTTGGATTTCATCCAAGACTTGTTCCCATTGTTGCTGATATGATTAAGACCGCCTCGGAAACAACTCAAGTCTTAGTGACAACGCATAGTCCCGATTTGCTCAACTGCTTTGATATCGACAACGTTGCGGTAATGGCACGTGATGAAAATGAAATAAGTTGGCAGCGGCCGGGCAGCCGTGACAGCTTAAAAACAATGTTAAAAAACGTTGAAGGAGACTCTCTGGGAGATCTTCACCGTTCGGGTGAGTTGGAGGCCCTTTAATGAAAATATGGATATACGTTGAAGGGGACTCAGACAAGCTCGCTTTGCAGACTCTCTGGAGGAATTGGTGTGAGCGACTTCGAACTGCAGGGCATGGAGTTCGAATTATTCCTCTGGCTGACAAATCCAAATTCTTTAGCAAGATAGGACATCGTGCGGCACACCGACTTTATGACAATGGTGAGGATATTGTAATTGGTCTGCCCGATCTTTACCCAAATCAACCATATATTGGAACAAGATTCAAGCATGCGAACATGACGGAACTAAAGTCGGTTCAGAGGGTCGAAGTGTCTAATGCGCTCCAACGTGTATTCGGTGTTAGTAGTTCACGTGTAGAACAATTACTTGAGCGGATTCTGCCAAGTGCGCTTAAACATGACCTTGAGATGCTATTGCTGGCTGCCCAAAGAGAATTGTGCCTCTTTCTTGGGACACCTGATCGGCTCGGCAAGTGGCGGAGTCCAGTTGAAGACCAGAATCAACAACGACCCCCAAAACGTATTGTTGAGGAATTATTCAGAACAAAATCCAAGGCAAAGCACGCATACCGTGACACAAAAGATGCAAGCGCCATCCTGCGAAATGTAACTGACATAGGAACTATGATCTACGATGCGAGCAACCAAATCAAGTGCCCGGTTTTCAAGGCCTTACTCGATTGGATAGGTGAAAAGACTGGAATTCCAGTTTACTGATAATTCACCGATGGAGACAATCGGATTCCCAGCACTTCCTTGTTTATGGGTTTCCATCAGCAGCAAGTGGGAATTAAGTGGTTCGGTACGTTTTTCGGGTTAGATCACGTTCACTTCTGGTCAGATTGGCGTGAATCATCGCGCCCTGCTTTTTCCTAAGCGACCCGAAGCCGTAGGGTTTTGCCGATTGCTTGGGCAAATTTCTCTAAAGTGCTTAGCTTGATATCCTCGGCATGATTTTCGATGCGTGAGATGGCCGATTTCTTTGTGTTCATTCTGCGTGCTAATTCTTCCTGTGTCAGACCGGCTTTCTCTCTCGCTTCTCGAAGAAGAACACCCAGCTTGAACTGTTCATAACCGATTTCATAATCCTTTGCGAATTCAGGATCGCGTTTCTTTCTCTTGGATATGTATTTCTGAAGATCTCTATCCATATAGCTATGTTAACATAGATGTGAACATTTGCCAATGTATAAAATTCCGAAGCGAGCAATAGGGTCACATCTTTTTATTACAACTTATTTTCGTATTTCGCCACGAAAAAGCATAAAAACAGAATACAGAATTCCCAGCATGCATTACGCACAAAGAACGCCGTCTCACGGAGATTTTTGTGAAATAAGCCAGACATTTTGTGTTGCCGTTCGTATAATAAATAACGAATTTATGTAGAATACATAAATTAAGTAAAAAAGTAAAAAGGCAAAAGGAAAAACAGAAAATAGATGTGAAAATAGTCAATAATCAATAGAAAATAGTAAATCCGGCGGTTTTCCGGCAGACCCTGTTTGAAAAAACAAACCGTGCGCCAAGTTAAGCTGGTGCAATTCAGCAGGTTTGAATCCTGCCCGGCCAAAGTTAGCCGACCGGCCGGAATGTAAACGTGCGTATCAGGAGGTAACAAATGGTACGAAG